>Ga0114931_10002960_pt1 | contig 21540 bp, 16 predicted proteins | sample 2SBtaG_FD_89579 | JGI IMG/M metagenome (GOLD analysis project Ga0114931, IMG submission 89579) | Deep subsurface microbial communities from Kolumbo volcano to uncover new lineages of life (NeLLi) - 2SBTROV14_V59a metaG | ecosystem: Environmental > Aquatic > Marine > Volcanic | place: Kolumbo...
GGATGATCCTTCGACAGGCTCAGGATGATCCTTCGACAGGCTCAGGATGATCCTTCGACAGGCTCAGGATGATCCTTCGACAGGCTCAGGATGATCCTTCGACAGGCTCAGGATGATCCTTCGACAGGCTCAGGATGATCGATTTAATTTCATGGTGAGCTCGTCGAACCATTCATGGTGAGTCGTTCGACTATGCTCACGATGTACTTGTCGAACCATCCTTCGATCCTTCGACGAGCTCAGGATGAACTCTTTGGCAGGTGCATTGTGAGCTTGCGGAACAACTCAGGATGTACCCTTCGGCAGGCTTAGGGTGAACTCAAAACTGATGCTTCGACGAGCTCAGCATGAAATATTGCTTGGTTTCATCCTGAGCCTGTCGAAGGATCGAAGCATCGAATCGTACAGAGTACAGGAAGTTGTATGAACTAAAGGATATGGTGAAGACATGACGATGATGAAAGCCAAAGAAACTCTAGAGAAGGGGCAGTTATCGGAAGCCATCAAGGAAATGACCCAAGAGGTGAAAGCGCATCCCGCCGATTCCCGCTCACGAACTTTTTTATTTGAGTTATTGTGTTTTTCCGGCCAATTGGATCGTGCCAAAAACCAATTGGAAGCCTTGGATGCCCAAGACCCCAAAGCGGATTTGGGAATTGATTTTTATCGGAAAATCCTGAAGGCAGAGCAGGTACGCCAACAACTATTTTCAAAAGGGACGTTCCCGAAATTGTTAGGCCCTTGTCTGCCTCACCTTCAGGGACACCTTGATGCCTTGCTCCAAATACAAGAGGGGCATGTTCCGAAAGCAAACGATCTATTAACTCAGGCCGAGGAGCTGCGCCCCGCCGTTGAAGTCACGATAGATGGTGCGACAACCAATGGCTTCATGGATCTTGATGACCTGTTTGCCCCGCTTTTGGAAATCATCATGCAGGATCAATATTATTGGGTCCCGTTTTCACAAATTCGAAAGATTTCCATTACCCCACCCAAGCATTTACGTGATCTCCTCTGGGTGCCAGCACAAGTAGAGACCGTGGAAGCCGCACTTGGCGTGGTCATACCGGTGTTGTACCCCAGCTCATCTATGGAAGAAGAGGAATTAGTGAAATTAGGGCGGGTGACAGACTGGAAACAGCAAGAGGGGCTTACCTTGGGAGTCGGACAGCATGTGTTCGGGTTCAATGAGCTGGATAAAGGGATTTTAGAGATTCGGGAAATGACCTTTTCAACAGTTGAGACGTAATTGCCAAGGAGAAAGGACCAGCCATGGCAGCTAACGCTGTTTTAGATCTAGAAGCGCTTCTCACTCCCATTTCTGGAGAGAACCCGTCAGGGGAAGATGTACGCTATACCCGTTATGACGAAATCAAAGAAGCGCGGCGGCAAGATGATGATCTTCCGAAAGGTGATTGGGAGGAAAAAGGACCGGTCAAAACCGCCGATTGGAAGAAAGTCATGACGATTGCGAGCAATGCCTTAGCAACCGAAACAAAAGATCTGCAGGTGGCGGTATGGCTCTTGGAGGCGCTTGTCAAAGAGGAAGGGTTTGTTGGCTTACGGGATGGGCTTATTCTCCTAAAGGAATTACATGCGCGTTTTTGGGATACGGTGTACCCCATCATTGAAGACGGGGATTTTTCTTTTCGAGCCGGGCCGATTGATTGGATGAATGAAGATAAAAATCTGCCTTTTGCCATTCGTGGCATTCCGTTTCTTCGTTCACCGGAAGGCGATGCCTATTCACTCCTTCATTGGGAAGAAGCCCAAGCGGTCGAAAACTTAGGCCGAAAGAATCCTAAGGAAAAAGCTACGGCTATTGCCGAGAAAAAAATGACTATAGAGCAATTTAATAAGGCCGTACAGTCGACACCGCTGCCGCATTGTCTGGCTTTCTTAGAACACGTTCAACAAACGCAAGAAGCGTTGGGCGGTCTTCAACAAATCATTGTGGAGAAATATGGGGAGTCCAATGATGAATGTCCAAGTGTTGAAAAAATTCGTAAGGTCTTAGAAGAATGTCACACAATCCTAGAGGACATTGTTAAGGGGAAAGGAGGTGCCAAAGTGGAGATTCCTGGTGGTGTCAGGGCAGAAGGAACACCCACGACTCCAGAGTCACCTGATCGAGTTTCGAATGTCGGAGGTGGCGGCGGGATTGTTCCCTACGACAGACTTGATGCCCTGGCTCGGTTGGCAGCGGTGGCCGAATTCTTTCGACAAACCGAACCCCATAGTCCTGTCGCGTATTTGGTTCAACGAGCTTCCAACTGGGGGGAAATGCCTTTGGAGGACTGGTTGGCCGAAGTGATTAAAAGCAAGGAAGTCTTGAGTAGTGTTCGGGAAACTCTAGGAATCAAGGAGGCCAAGCCACCGCAATAGGCAATGGCCCATCAAATAATACTGGAATTCGACAAAGACGAATCATCTTTATTTCCAACAAAGGAGGGACATGATGGGAAAGGAAAGTACGCAGCATAAACTCGATCGAGTCAGATCTCCCCGGGTACATATTACGTATGATGTGGAAACCGGGGGAGCTATTCAAATGAAGGAATTGCCATTTGTGGTGGGTGTGTTGTCGGATCTGGCGGGAAAACCCAAGGATCCGCTCAAACCGCTGAAGGAACGGAAATTCGTCGATATCGATTCAACGACATTTGATGAGGTCATGCGGGGAATGGCTCCAAGGCTGGACTTTTCGACAGAAAATAAATTGAAAGACGATGGATCAAAAATCAAAGTTGAACTTGACCTGACCAAGATGGAGGACTTCTCCCCGGAAAGTGTAGTCAAAAATGTTGAGCCACTCAAGAAGCTGTTGGATGTCCGGCAGCAACTGTCTGAATTATTAGCCAAGGCTGATGGCAATGACAAATTGAGTGACCGGTTACAAGAGATTATTGGCAATTCGGATGAATTGAAGAAATTGGCGACTGAAGCCGGAGTTGGTTCCGAAGGTGGTGAAACTGGCGAGACGAAGGAGGGTTGAGCATGAGTGCTGAAGCTGAACAAACCCAAGCAGAAGGGTCTGCGGAAACGCAGGAAGAGAAAAGTTTACTTGATCAAATCATTGATGATGGGCGAATCGGGCGAGATCAGGGGGAACGTGATGCCTCCAAGCAACAAATCGCGACGTTAATTGACCAAGTGCTCCAGGGGACCGTCACCGTTTCCAAAGATATTGAGGCGATGATTAATACGCGCATTGCGGATATTGATGAGCTGTTGTCTCGCCAATTGAATGGCATTATGCATGCGGAGGAATTTCAAAAATTAGAAGGCGCGTGGCGTGGACTTCAGTATTTTGTGAATCAATCGGAAACCAGCAGTATGCTGAAAATCCAAGTCATGAATGTGTCCAAAGCAGATCTCATCAAAGATTTCCGAAAAAATCCTGATTTTGACCAGAGCACCATTTTTAAAAAGGTCTATGAAGAAGAATTTGGCACCTTTGGTGGGGCACCCTACGGTGCGCTGATTGGAGATTATGCTTTTGGCCGCGGACCGCAAGATATGGAGTTAATTGAAAAGATGTCCAATGTCGCTGCTGCAGCGCATGCCCCATTTATTTCAGGGACCAGCCCCGACATGTTCCGTTTAGAGAGTTTCACTGATATGCCCAACCCCAAGGACATGGGGAAAATCTTTGACAGTGTGGAATGGGCGAAATGGAAATCTTTCCGTGACTCGGAAGATTCCCGATTTGTGGGCCTGTGTTTACCGCGCATTCTTATGCGATTGCCCTATGGCCCGGAAACCGAACCGGTGGAAGCGTTTAACTATAAGGAAGACGTCGACGGCAAAGATCACCAAAAATACCTGTGGGGCAATGCCGCCTATGCCTTTGCTGGCCGGTTGACCAATGCCTTTGCCAAATATAGTTGGTGCGCGGCCATTCGTGGGGTTGAAGGTGGTGGTCTTGTCGAAGGCTTACCAACTCATACCTTTAATACGGATGATGGAGAAGTGGCGCTAAAATGCCCAACCGAGATTTCCATCACGGATCGCAGGGAAAAAGAACTAGCTGATTTGGGCTTTATCCCGCTCATTCATTGCAAAGGAACAGATTATGCTGCATTCTTTGGCGCACAATCAGCCCAAAAGCCCAAAAAGTATGACACCGATGCAGCCAATGCCAACGCGAGGCTGTCATCGCAAATTCAATACCTCATGGCCACGTCCAGGTTTGCGCATTATTTAAAATCCATGATGCGAGATAAAATCGGTAGCTTCATGACACGAGCCGATGCCGAAAAATTTCTCAACCGCTGGATCAAAAACTATGTGGTGAGTACTGAAGAGGCAGGCCAAGATGTGAAAGCAAAGTACCCCTTAAAGGAAGCCAGGATTGATGTCACGGAAATGCCAGGGAAACCTGGGTGTTATAAGGCGGTTGCGTTTCTGAAGCCCCATTTCCAATTAGAAGAACTCACCGTATCCTTGCGATTGGTAGCCGAACTGCCACCACCGGCCAAGGGGTAAGGAAGTGAGACCGGTAAGGCAGATGTCCTGTTTTGTCCTAGATATGGCTACATAAAGAAACGGTGCCTTTCCCCAAACGGAAAAGGTGCCTTAAGGCGAAACATTATGTAAGAGGGTTGAAGGCGAGATGTAAGCGGTGTCGTTCTGAACCTAATCAGTCAGGAAAAAAAGGCATGCAAGGCTCGCTCTGTATATGATGTAGGTTTTCTGAAATTTCTTCATGGTGAGCTCGTCGAACCATCCTTCGATCCTTCGACAAGCTCAGGATGAACTTATTAATCTTCATGGTGAGCTCGTCGAACCACCCATCGGCAGGCCCATGGCTCAGAGTGGAAGAATGGCAAGAAGCTAATGAGAAGTGACATTCCAATCAAAAACGATTTCAAACATTTCAACCTGATTTTAAAAATTGAATGAAAAACAAGGGCCAGTTAACTGGTAGAAAAAGGAAAGCCTATCAAAAATCCTTTAATAATGAGGGGAAACTGAATTTTTCCTCATGAAGCATATATGGCATGCCCATTGCTTAATAGCGTAGATATGACAACAAACACGGAATCGAGAAAGAAATATTTTTCCGGTTTCATCATTAACAAGGCTTCTTAACCAGGAGGGTACGAATCATGGCAATCGAACAAAATGGGTTTCTGAACATCGGGGCCGGCGCAATACCAGGGAACGCGACGGTCAGTGGGTTTGAAGATCAAACTGTCGTGCAGGCGGTTTCGTATGGAGTTTCACAAGCTGGCGAGTGGGAAGAAGGAGAGCAAATTACCGGGCGGGTGACTAATTTTGGTGATTTATGTGTCACCAAGGTTATGGATAACGGCAGCCCGGCTTTAGCGCACGCCTGTGCCATGAAGACCCAGTTTGATGATTGCGTGTTAAACCTGGTCGCAGGCACCGATGCCTATTTGGAGGTCACCTGTGAAAAAGTCATCGTCACGAATGTGAATGTGGACTACAACACCGGCGATACGCGACCGACGGAGACCATCACACTCAGCTATCGAAAAGCCACCTGGCGTTACGGCACCGCCACCACCTCCTATGATTTGGCGGCTGCGACGGATTAGATAATTTCAGATCTTCATCCTCCCACCCTTAGCATCATATGGGTGGGAGAGAAGTCTGCGAGCCAGAGCCATGAAAAGTTTTGCTTATTTCTACATGGAATTCGCGATACAATCGAAAAATCTGTGGTGGGCGTTATGTATCAAATCAACACCTGTCCGTAATCCGTCATCGTCGGTATGACTAGCGGATTAAAGTCCCGCGAAGGAGTTGTTTTTACACCTTTCTAGCACTGGGAAGCTGCGTCGGAGTAATCTGGGATGGAAGTTTCCATGGGCAAAGCCGCAGGCCGTAGCGCACGCGAATCTAGACGTAGCCTCGTAAATAAACTAGAGATGCCGACCCTGTGGTCGGAAGGGGAGGCTGCTGCCTGAAGGATTCGAACGAACACCTACCATTCGGGGTAGCTGGGACGGTATGTGGCCGAATGGCGCGTGTGCTGAAATGTTCGAGATGAGCTCCAGCTCAACGTCAGCTCTCTACTCTACTCATCATGACCCCGTCACCAACCTTTGGGTTGAAGGAATTTCATGAAAGGACGTTCCAATGACGATACCTAAAATAAAACCCATTCTTCGACTCACTAGGACCGAAGAGACTTGCACATGCCCGCATAATGATGGAGTCGCAACTGGTCGTCGCGGTAAGCTAACTATCCTTGGCTTGACGAAAATTGTTTATACGATTGAACGAGCTGACGGGTATGTACATCTTCGGCCAGGATGATACAACTGCAAGACAGGGCGAAGGAGAAGCAATGGAAAGCCGTGCCTTCAGATACAGCATACCATAACGAATAACCGTGCAAATAAAGCAAGTATCGTGATGCATACAGCCAACCACCCAGTTAGCCTTGCAGGGTGCATAGCACCAGGTCTTAATAAAACCAGGCATGGTGTTGGCAGGTCCGAAGATGCCCTGAAAGCAATCTGGGAAGTGATCGGGGCAAGTGATACAAAGTTGGGGCATGATATCAGCAAGTCCGTGGATTGTACTCTCGTCATTTCTGGGAAGATTTGACCTGCGATTAGGCGTTGATAAGATCAGATGGTTTAAGGATTGCTTCTGAGGTTGTCATATAATCTTGTAGTAAGCAGTCTGGTTGGAGGTAAACCCATTTTTTTTAAAGCATAGAATTGGGGGTCAAGTATCTTGTTTAATCCCTTGAGGGTATATTCCCCGCCGCTTGCGGCGTAAACTACTCGCGTGTGCGAGTACATTCATAGGCAAATATGTCAAGCAACAAGGGGATGTGTACCAAAAGTTATACACAAATCACCAGTTTGCACTCTTCTAATACCTCTTCCGCTTGCGGAGGGGATTCTTTATTTATGCGCTTAAAATATATTAGGGCGTAGTTAACCAGAAACGAGCGGTTTTTTATAGTTACTCCAACAGAATGGGGAGAAGTAATCATGAGCTTACAAAGCAATAATTCTGTTACGGCTTTCAGTTTGCAATGTAAAAAGCTTTGGAAGGATTGGCGTAAAGGAGCAAGTGGATCTGTACGGATAACAAATCGCCAAAACACCATAAGAAGTGGAATAAAAATGGTCACTGGTTTTATGCCTCCATTGAATATCGTGTTTGTTGATCTTGGAGGTGACTGTGGCTCTTTTGGTTGGGACAATTGGCGTTTAACAATAGATAAAAGCTATATCAAGAAGGCGAATATAAAATACAAAGATTTCCTTGAACTTTGTTGTACGGCCTACCATGAGACACGGCATGCAGAACAATTTTATCGTATCGCACAGGGTCTGGCCTGCGAAACGATATCTTTTCCAGACAAATCTAAAGCTCAAAAAATTCAAGAATCCCAGCATCTTGGCGGCAATGTGCGCGATAAAATAGCTCGTTTTGAGGGTCGATCTGTGCATGCAAGTACCAGGTGCAGCCGTGAGATGATAGCCCGATGGCTTGATATTCCAATCAATGTTGCTGGTACAGCCGTTACTGCTAAAAAGGGTTTTGTGGGCTACCTACAGCTTGGTAAGCCAAAGTGGTTTAAAAGGAATACGGCAAAACTCGAAGTTGAGGAATGGATGCGCTCAACCTATAAGAAAACTTTAGGTGAGGTGAATCAATGGGCTCAGAGTGCTGCTGGTCCTTACAAAATTTACCGTGATCAGGCGGAAGAACACGATGCACATGAAATCGAAAAGGTGCTGAAAGCCAAGCTTATACAAACTACTGGCCTAGCTTTCGAAACCAATAAAAATAAACGCCAATCGGAATTGGTGGCATAATGATGATTGGGCAGTCCTACGGATAGCAATTCTTCTTGCTATCGATCACTTTAGACAGGGTCAGTTTAGAGTGTTCAGGAATTTTTATACAGAAATTAAGACCAACGCCCATCGAGGGGTTTCAATGGATCTGCAATTGATTGGAAGCGGGCTAGGCGGATGATGTCTCGATCTTTCAGGGTAAGCAGGGGCATAAGGCCCTTCTCGAGAATAATTTCGGCTGTTCGTTCGGTGAGTAGCACTTCCGCGCAGGGTTGTATTCGAGATTCGCCCTCATGGGCGAATATGTGCAGAGGTAAGCCTTCCACTTCTAGAAACAGTCCAGGTCGGCCATTCCAACCAGCTTCTGTGAAGGCCTTTCCGATCAATTCCAGACATGCAAAGATTGGATTGCCCCAGAGGTAATCCTCGTGAGTAGGCGGGTTTCCCATTTCTTCGAATGTCCAGGTTTCGATGGGTTCGGTCTCTGACCCATAGGGAAGGCGCAGCAAGAATCGCGGCAGCGCTAATCCCACGGAGGAAGCCTCTGGACGGCTTCGCAGGGACTGCCAGGCGGCCTGTGGTACTTGGTCCATCTCTTGCCAATCTTCCGGGTCCGGCGTATTGGCTAGCGATGGGCAGCCTATGAATTGAGAGCTGGCCTGTGCCAGAAAAGGTGAGCCGGACTGTTGGGCTAACTTAGCCAGTTGCCCTAAGAGCGTGCTGTCTTCCGATGTGGGGTCAAAGGTATAGTTTCCTGCCACTACGGCCCAGGGTTGGCCGCCGGGCGTTCCACCAGCTTGATCGATGAGGACCCGTGCCAGCTTGCTTGAGCGAATGTCTTCCCTTTGGGCAAGATCCGCAGCCAACTCAGCTTTGGAAAGATCCACCACGAACAGTTTGAGTTGGGTGGACAGTTCCAGTCGCCGGGTTAACCAGCCCAATCCCTGCCAAATGGCTTCCAGATGTTGAAAATCGGGATGGTGGAGGAGCGTTCGCATGAGGTCACTCATGGCGCGTTCCACCTGATTCAGACGCTCCGTTTGTCGTGGATCGGTGTCGGGCATGAGGTATGGGGCGACCGTTTCTTCCACAAATCGCTGCCAACTCTGTTCATCGCCCAGCACTGGTTCCGATGGGGGAGCGGAGGGGTTAGTTTCCAACATGCGCGCTAGGACGTCGCCCGGATCATCAGGCGGGGCCGTGGATAGGGCCGGCTTGGATTCTTGAGGCGGTGCGGCGGGAGACGGCGCCAGTCCCCAGGTCTGCATTTCAGCCAAGGCATCTTGAAAGGTGGAAGGATTGTGTAGCCGTTGGTGCAAGCTTATGAGTGCGGGCAATGCCTTTCCCTGCTGCACCAAGCAGTCCGGATGAAAGTCCTCCAGAGTTTGAAAGGTTACGGAAAGTTTCGTGCCACCTTCTTTCAAAGCTGGCAGGATCAGTTGTACGTTGAGGCGGGCCATGAGTTGGTCCAGATGTTCGAAATCGAGAGGAATGGGATGGTAATCAGGGGAGGAGAGGGTATCGGGATTGTTAGTCTGGCGATTGGCCCGGCCGCTGAAGTCTCCAAGAATGAGGATGTGGAAAGGTGTCTCTTCTGTCGGTTGCCCGGTTGTTTCAGTCATATCTGCAGTCAGGGAGACGTCCAGTTTTTCAAATGAAATAGGTTCAGCCATGAAGGTTCCGCCTTTTGATGAATGGATAATCTTTGAGGTCTGGGTATTCTACCTTAACGGATTTGTTTTGACACGAGACAATTAGCAATCTGGTTCATTAAAAAAGTCTGAGGCAGATTCTAGGCTGTGTTTGATTCTTGCTTTGTCTCTTATCGTTTGAGCCTGGGGCTGTTTGGTCCTTTGATCCTTCGACGGGCTCAGGATGATACGTTAGTCTTCATGGTGAGCTTGTCGAACCATCCTTCGACCAGCTCAGGATGATCCTTCGACCAGCTCAGGATGATGATTTAATTTCATGGTGAGCTTAGAGTTCACCCTGAGTCGTTCGGTAAACTCACGATGCATTTATCGAAGGGTCGAACCATTCTTCGACCCTTCGACCAGCTCAGGATGAATTTCTGATCCAACTAACGCATTTTAAAAATTAAAATTGTTTTTGAAATCCGGTTAAGGGTTGCCAGAAAAACCGCAAGTCTGGGCAATCTTTCGGTTATCTTAAAATTCGCAAAGACGCTCTGGGAGCGCGTTTTCTGCCAATATGCCATTTTCAATGAGAATGGCATAGGGGTTGCTAAAGCTTTAGATATGGAACAGGCATTCAACATAAACAACTCAAAAAAAATGCTCAACAATTTCATAAACCAAGAGGTGAAGCCATGCTGACCGTATTACGACTCTTTTCATTGATGATATTCATCGGACTGGTGGGATGTGATACGCGTGATGAATATGTATGGGAAGAAGGGGGGTATCAAGTCCAAGTTTCCAAGCAAGCCCGAACGTCAAAGGTAGACCAGGCTCCTCCAGCTCCAGAGCCTGCGGCGACCTTAGTCGCTTTTAATTCTATAAATAGTGCACCAGCGGAACCTTTGGCAGATCCGGCTCCGCCCAAGAGGCAGAGCGTGGCTGCTGATCAGGAATCCTCATCCTTTGGACGCTACCTTACTTTGGATTCAAGATTGTATCTCTCTAAAGCAGGAGAATTAATGGGGGATCTGACTATCGCGAACAATAATTTTGTGTCGGTCAATCACATTACCATTCATTGTGTGGAATTCAATATGAATAACTCTGCTATTGCTGAGACAACTATCATCTTGGCAAAGATGCTTCCAGTTGGGGAGTCTGGCTATTGGGATCAGGTGAACTTTGGCTATGTTCATGATGATTTTGAGACGGTGTCCTGTGAAATTGCGAATGCTCAACTTTCCTGAAGCAGATAGTTCGTTCTACATCCTCGTTCAAAAATCGAAGAAAATACGAAAATCGGACTGTTCCATTCTTCCTTTATTTGACAACTTTAGGTATGCTAATCCCCCTTAAGCTTTCTATAAGATAAAAGTCTGAGAAGAAACACTCTTCTATGAAATTATCGGATATCAAAGCTCCTCTGACGCCTTCGATTTTGGATCGGCTTTTGGCTGCCGATGTGACGCAGACTTCTCCGTTGTTTTCTGTGTTAGATCTGTTAAGTGTGAGTGGGTTCGTGGTATTGCTGCGAAAAGCGGAACAGCCTATTTCGGTCTTTTTGAAGGAACAGTTTTCGCCCGGGTTATCAAGCCAAATTGATACCTATAATATTGCCGATGATGTTCCAGGAACGATCAAAGAAGGCTTGGTTGAAATCTTTAATCGAATCGTGGATGGGGAATGTGTGTATGAAGCTGAACGATTTGAAGGGGTGAAGCTTTCAGAAGAAGTGATCCGGTTGTACGAACATAAACCCAAGGGGCGAGGATTGATGAATCTCAACCGGATGCTGCTGGAGGATGCCTATCCTCGCCATCTCCGTACGCGGCGTGTTCGTGAAACGCCCTATACGCTTCAAGAACTGAAACGGTCGGTCTCCAGAGATATTGAAGCCCTGCTCAATACTCGTCGCGAACTCTTGGAGGAGTTGCCTCCAGAATTCCAAGAAGTGAATCATTCTTTGCTGACATTTGGACTGCCGGATTTTACCGCCATGAGTTTGAATAGTCATAAAGATCGTAAATCCATTCGTCGGGAAGTTGAGTCGACCTTAGGCATGTTTGAACCTCGGCTGCGGGCGGTCAAAGTGACTGTGGAAGGACCGAATAAATTTGAACATGCGTTACATTTTCGAATTGATGCGATGTTGCTCGTTGAGCCGAACCCGGAAGCGGTGAGCTTTGATGCGATTTTGCAGCTCAGTACCTCTACGTACCAAGTGAATAGCCAATAATTATGGAAGATCGCCTCCTCCGTTATTACGAACATGAATTGACCTTCCTACGGAAGATGGGGCAGGAATTTGCCCAGGAATACCCGAATGTGGCCGGCAGTCTGCAATTAGAAGCCGGAAAAGGCGAAGATCCCCATGTCGAGCGATTGTTACAAGGCTTTGCGCTAATTGCCGCTCGGATCCATCACAAATTAGATGATGAGTTTCCTGAAATTACCACCGCGTTATTGAATCTGCTGTATCCGCATTTTTTAGCTCCTCTTCCCTCCATGTCCATTGTGCAGTTCGTGCCCGATCCTATGCAAGGCAAGCTGACGTCTGGTTATACCATTGATAAAGGTGCGCTCCTCTACTCGCGACCGGTGAAGGGAACCCAATGCCGGTTTCGTACCTGTTATCCGACTACGCTGTGGCCGATAGAAGTGACCTCCGCACAATTAGAACCTCCGGAAAAGCTTCCTGCGGGTGTTTCCGCAGAGTCCTCTTTGCGCCTCACCCTGAAATGCCAAGGAGGATTAACGTTTCAAGATTTAGAGCTAGACCGCCTGCGCTTGTACTTACATGGTGAGAACATTTTGGCGTACACCATGTACGATCTCTTGCTCAATAATTCACTGCTCATTCATGAGCGGTGCGGGATCCTCATTCGCGGTAAAGATGAAGCAGGGAAAACACAAACCCTTGAGTTACCACCAAACAGCCTGCAGCCGGTGGGCTTCGGTGAAGATGAAGGCCTGTTACCGTATACGCAACGATCCTTTTCCGGGTATCGATTGTTGCAAGAATATTTTACCTTCCCTCGAAAATTCCTCTTTGTCGATGTGATGGGGTTGGAGGCGATACGGGAAAAGGGTTTTGGCGAAACCATCGAACTTATTGTGTTCCTGGATCGGGTTCCGCATCTTGATCAAGCTGTGGATGCGAGCGTGTTTCGGTTGGGGTGTACCCCGATTATTAATTTGTTTGAGCATATAGCGGAACCGATTCGGGTGGACCAAACACAGTCTGAATATCGTGTGATTCCGGATGTTCGGCGGCAAGAGGCCATGGAGGTCTTTTCCATTGATTCGGTCATGTGTACGTCCCCGCATCGGGAGTTAGTGGAGCCGGTTCTTCCCCTCTATTCGCTCCAACATGCCTCCATGGAAAATCCGCAAAATACCTATTGGTATGCCAAACGACAGCCTTCCGAACGTAAAGGCGATGATGGGACAGAGGTGTACCTGTCACTCGTGGATTTACAATTCCAAGCTTCTCAGCCTGGTACCGATACCCTCACGTTGCATACCACCTGTTCCAATCGTGATTTGCCTGGAAAATTACCTCCGTTGAGTGAAGAGGGAGGATATTTTGAATTAGAAGGGTCGGCTCCGTTAGAACGGATTCGCTATTTAGTCAAACCAACCAAAACCCTTCGGCCACCATTGGGCGGAGCCAGTCAATGGCGACTTATTTCTCATCTCTCGTTAAATTATTTGTCCCTGGTGGAAGGCGGGGAGGATGCGTTGCGGGAGATTTTAAAACTCTATGACTATGCCGGGACGGCAACTGTCCGACAACATATTGCGGGATTGAAAAAAGTCGGAAGCCGATCAGTTGTGCGACGGCCAACCTCCATGGGCTGGAATGGGTTTTGTCGTGGGCTGGAGGTGTCCTTAGTCTTTGACGAAGAAAAATATGTGGGCGGGAGCGTCTTTTTGTTTGCTTCGGTATTGGAAAAATTTATGGGCATGTATGCCTCACTGAATTCCTTTGTGGAATTGGTGGCCAAAATCCAACAACGCGAAGAACCGATCCGGCGTTGGCCCCCACGAGCGGGAGAGCAGCTATTGGTGTGAGCCTGTGACAAGTCCAGGGCTCGCCATGTCCCTGTCTTTCATCCTGAGCCTGTCGAAGGATGGTTCGACGGGCTCACCATGAAGATAGAGAAGTTCACCTTGAGTTGTTCGGCGAGCTCACAATGTACTCGTCGAAGGGTCGAAATATCATCCTGAGCCTGTCGAAGGATCACCCTGAGTCGTTCGATAAACTCACGATGCACTCGTCGAAGGATCAGAATGAACGGAAGCGTAGAAACTGACTATGGCCAATCGTGATCTTAGTGTAGCCGAGCAATTGCTGACCGAGGGGTATCGGTTCGACTTTTTTCAGGCTGTTCGATTGTTAAATCGCATGGCAGCCAACCAGGACCCGGTTAGTTATGCCTCCCTCCCACAGCGAGAGAGTTTACGATTTCATTCCCTTCCAAGTTTGAGCTTTCCGCCAAGCGCGGTGTACGACATTACTCAAAGTGAAGATCGTGAAGAACCCATGAATATGGTCGTGGCTTTTATGGGGCTGACGGGGCCACAAGGGGTGCTGCCGCGATACTATACTGAATTGATCATGGAACGTTTGCGCTATCAAGACCGAACGCTACTAGATTTTTTCGATATTTTTTCGCACCGTATGATTTCATTGTTCTATCGGTCATGGGAAAAATATCAGGTTGCCATGAGTTTTGAAGGAGCTGAGACACAGGAGAAAAAACCCGACCGCATTTTGCAGCATATGCTGTCCTTCATAGGATTGGGAACCAAGGGGTTGACGGAACAGTTGGCCTTCCCGCCACAGGCACTTTTGGGGTATACCGGCCTACTGTCCCTGCGGTCCCGGTCAGCTCATTCGTTGCAGCAAATCCTTGCCCACTTTTTTGGGGTGGTCGTGGATATTCGCCAGTTTATCGGGCAATGGGTGACGCTCGAACCAGAAGATCAATCGAACTTCAACGGCCCGAAGCGAAATTTACGCTTGGGGGAAACGACGATAGCCGGCAGTCAGATTTGGGATCAACAAGCACGGTTTCAAGTTCAATTAGGTCCCTTGGCATTATCGCAATTCGCGCAATTTCTTCCCTCAGGCAAAACCTATCAAACTTTGGTGCAACTTATTAGATTTTTTGCCGGGCAACATTTACAATTTGATGTTCGGTTACTCTTACAGGCTGCAGAAGTGCCCTATTGTCGATTGAGTGAGGCGAGTGCCTGTCCACCACAATTAGGATGGACGACGTGGCTGAAGTGCGAGGACTTTACCCATGACGCAGAGGATGTGATGTTTCAAGGGGAGCTAGGCTTGGTGGCTCCTTGATCATTTTCTTTCATCCTGAGCTCGTCATCTTTCATCCTGAGCTTGTCGAAGGATCGAAGGGTCGAAGGGTCGCAGGATCGAAGGATTATTAACCCCATAAACGGATAAATGGTGGAATCATGCATGTCACGTTAAAGTCACTAGTCGGACGTTTGAATGATGGGTGCCGAACCGCACTAGAAGGAGCGGCAGGGCTGTGTTTAACTCGAACCCACTATGACGTGGATTTGGAACATGTCTTACTCAAGCTCTTAGAAATGCCCAATTCCGACATTCAACGGATTCTTCCGGCCTTTGATGTAAATCCCTCCAGGGTCGAGCGAGATCTGACGGTGGCTTTGGATAAGTTTAAAACCGGGAATGCTCGCACTCCGGCCTTTGCCCCTCAACTCTCCACGTTAATTGAAGAAGCCTGGTTATTAGCATCCCTGGAATTCGGGGCCGCCAAAATTCGGTCGGGCCATTTGCTCTTGGCACTCTTGAGCAAGGATACCTTGGCGAGAGTGGCTCGCGATATTTCAAAGGAGTTCTCATCGATTTCAGTCGAAACGCTGGATAAAGAATTCGGGAAAATCACAGCCGGATCCACCGAAGCGCAATCAGCCGTTGGCCTTGGGGAACAACCAGCGGGTGATGGTGAAGGGGGACAAGCCCCATTAGGTGGCAAAACAAAAGCTCTCGATCAATTTACTGTAGATCTGACCGCCAAAGCCAAAGCCGGACAAATTGATCCAATCTTGGGCCGTGATTTTGAAATCCGTCAACTGGTCGATATTCTCACTCGACGACGGCAAAATAATCCCATTCTGACCGGTGAAGCCGGTGTGGGGAAAACCGCCGTGGTGGAAGGCTTTGCCCTGCGTATTGCCCAAGGCGATGTGCCCGAGCCGTTAAAGCATGTGGCTCTTCGCACTCTTGATTTAGGCCTCTTGCAGGCGGGAGCCGGCATCAAAGGAGAATTTGAAAATCGCCTGAAAACCGTCATTGAGGAAGTCAAAAGTTCTCCCCAGCCGATCATTGTCTTTATTGATGAAGCTCATACGATGATTGGAGCCGGTGGCCAAGCCGGGCAAAACGATGCCGCCAATTTATTAAAGCCGGCTCTGGCGCGTGGAGAGCTGCGCACGATTGCCGCGACCACGTGGGCAGAATATAAAAAGTATTTTGAAAAAGACCCTGCGCTGGCCAGACGTTTTCAGGTAGTGAAGGTCGAAGAGCCCACTGAAGATAAAGCGATTGTCATGATGCGTGCGCTGACGGAAACGCTTGAAAATCATCATAAAGTCAGAATTTTAGATGAAGCGGTGGAAGATGCCGTCAAACTGTCGCATCGCTATATCACGGGTCGGCAATTGCCGGATAAATGTGTGAGTGTGTTGGATACGGCCTGTGCCCGCGTGGCAATTGGGCAAGCTGCGACACCGGGACCAGTTGAAGACGCGCAACGGCAGATTACCCAAATGGGAGTGGAAATTGCGGTATTGGAGCGCGAAGCCATTACCGGAGCCAATCATCAAGAGCGAATCGATGTCTTGAATAGTAAAAAAAATGAGGAAGAAGACCGCCTGGCAAAATTAAAAGCGCAATGGGAAAAAGAATCAGAATTAGTTGCCAAAGTTCGAGACATGCGCACGCAACTTGAAGCCAAAGTAAAAGGGGCAGCAACGTCGAAAGCAGAAGTTGCCCCAGATGCCCCGGCGAACTCACCAGTATCAAAAGAAGAATTACGAAGCCAACTGGATCAACTCAATACAGAATTAGACGAGGTGCAAGGAGATTCACCCCTCATGCAAGCCTGCGTCACCTCCCAAACAGTGGGGGAAGTCATTTCTGGATGGACGGGGATTCCGGTCGGCAAAATGTTGACCGATGAAATTCAAACCGTCTTGTCCTTGAAGGATAAGTTGGAGCAGCGAGTGATTGGCCAGTCGCATGGGCTGGAAGCTGTCAGCCAACGTATCAGGACGGCTCGGGCCAACCTCACCGACCCCAAGCGACCGATCGGTGTATTCCTGTTAGTCGGGCCAAGCGGCGTCGGGAAAACGGAGACGGCGTTGGCCCTGGCGGAAACGATATATGGCGGCGAACGCAATCTGATCACCATTAATATGAGTGAATATCAGGAAGCCCATACAGTGTCATCCCTCAAGGGATCTCCGCCTGGGTATGTAGGCTATGGAGAAGGGGGGGTGCTCACCGAAGCCGTTCGCCGGAAACCTTACTCCGTTGTACTCTTAGACGAAGTAGAAAAAGCCCACCCCGATGTCATGGAGCTCTTTTATCAAGTGTTTGATAAGGGAATGTTGGAAGATGGGGAAGGGCGGGAAATCGATTTCAAAAACACGGTTATTATTCTGACCTCCAATGCGGCGACCGATATTGTCATGAAACTCTGCGCAGATCCGGATACCTGCCCGGAACCCGAAGGCTTGGTTGAAGCGATGCGACCTGAACTTCTCAAAATTTTCAAGCCCGCTTTGTTAGGCCGTATGGTGGTCGTTCCCTATTACCCGATTTCCGATGCCATCATGCGACAAATTATTGTGTTGCAATTAAAGCGCATTCGGCAACGCATTCAGGATAATCATGGAGCCACATTCACGTATGATGAGTCGGTCATCAATGAAATTGCCAGCCGGTGTAAAGAAGTAGAAAGCGGCGCTCGGAACGTTGACCACATTCTCACTCGAACCTTGTTGCCGGAAATGTCCGGCGAGTTCCTCTCCCGCATGAGCCGGGGAGAATCCATAGGAAAGGTTCATGTATCGGTAAATGAAGGGCAATTCCAATATGCCTTCGCAGATTAAGTGTAACTAAAAGAGGCGAAGCTTAAAGTCAGTGTACATGCAACGGAAAAATCAGGCCAAACGTCCACTATATAAATTTGAGACTCTTATGCTTCAACCCTCTTTCATCCTGAGTCCTGAGCTTGTCGAAGGATCGAAGGATCATCCTGAGCCCGTCGAAGGATCATCCGGAGTTGTTCAGCGAGCTTATAATGGATGCGTCGAAGAGTCGAGAAATGGTTCGACGAGCTCACCATGAAGATTGAAGTTCACCCTGAGCTCGTCGAAGGGTCGAAGGGAAGGATGACCTCAATGGCCTACTGGATCTACATCCTCAAATGCGCAGACGGCTCCTATTACACCGGACATACCAACAACCTGGAAGTACGATTAGCGGGACATCAGGCTGGAGAAATACCAGGCTATACATCCACACGAAGACCAGTGACCCTTGCATTCTGTGAAGAAATGGACACACGACAGGACGTCTTTACTCGCGAACGACAAATCAAAGGCTGGAGCAGAAAGAAAAAAGAAGCGCTTATACAAGGCGATTGGGAGCAACTCTCGAAGTTGTCGAAAGGCAAGAAGGATCCTTCGATTGGCTCAGGATGATTCGACTGGTGCATTGTGAGCTTGTTGAACAGTTGAGGATGAAAGACTCGATGCCCCCTCACATCATCCTGAGCTCGTCGAAGGATCCAAAAAACTCAAAACGAATGGACCTCAAGTAAGGACCTAGCCGAGTTTAATCATGGTAATGATTCCGCATTTAAAAATTTCAAAACGAGTTCCAAGAAACAAAACGGAGACTGGAAACTGAATGGGCAGGAGAACGATGGACGAGAAGGTTCAAAAGAAAAAGATGAACAAAAATCCCCATGTAGCCGATACCATTTCTCGTTCTTGCCAGCCAAGACCCATGGCACTCCTTTTGCTTAATCCTGCAATAGGAAGGTGAGAAAAAGATATGCGGAGCACATTACCCATAAATGCGGTTACCTGGTTGCGGAGTTCGCCACTCCCAATGGCCGCTCCACAAAATATTGTGTCGGCTTTTTCTGGTGGGACGATAAAGAAAGTTGTGAAATTTAAAGGCCCTCATACCTTTTATCGAGTAGCGGGATGGGATGAAACAAAAAGTCGAATGGCGGACCCGTATGGATGTTGGTGGATTGATGAAAAAGCCTTACAGACCATCTATACAAAAATTTCACGTCTTGATATGTTTGAGGGATGGATGCCACCAGATCTGCTGAAGCGTGTCAGATCTTTACCCATGCACTATAGGGCCCTAACGGCAGTATGTACGGACTGGAACGACTTTAGAGAACAAGTCGAACTCAGGTTGCCAGCAAATGAAGAATTAACAGGTTTGTGTGGAATGGTGGCTACGCAGCCTGTAAAAAGTTCAATGAATGCCCAATCCAAAAGAACTCCCATTTTGCCAGGGGGACTTGAACAAGTCTTTTTCAAAAGGGGGAATGCAAAGGAAAGAAACATTAATCCTTTCTGGGTGAGATGGATCAAATTGTGGTAAATCGTGTGCTCATGGTCAAGGGAATTACCACAGAAATCATCCTTCGACAAGCTCAGGATGATCCATAATATTTCTTGGTGAGCACAGAATACATTAGCGATTGTACAGACGCCACATTTCAAAAAATCAAATGCGGTTTAAAGAAACCAAAATTCTTGACAAGGAAACAAATGCAAAAAAAGATGAGCCAGGATTTTCCCCCACTCAGAAACAGTTAAGAAATAAGGGGATTTTGAAAGTTTTGCCTCAGATCATGATCTCCTGTTCGTTCTTGGCTTTGATTGAATCCTATGGCATGGCCCTTGCTATTTTATTCATAAAAGATTATGAAAAAGGAACAGGATAGCTAACTGGAACATTCGGGGCGGTAAGCCGAGAATTGTAAAGGGTGCCATATGCCATTCACACAGCATGAAAGACTTTTTCAAATTGATACACCGCTAGGTGAAGATGTTCTACTCCTCAAAGGATTTACAGGACAAGAGGGCATCTCACACCTCTTCAAATTTGACCTGGATCTACTCACCGAAGGTCCACACATTCCGGCCAAAGATCTTATCGCCAAAGCCGTTACCATACGTGTCCAACTCAAAGGAAATGAGGAGCGATTTTTTCATGGCCATATAAGCCGGTTCACCCAAATTGGCAGTGAAACCGGCTTATTCCATTATCGCGCAGAAATGGTTCCCTGGCTGTGGTTTCTCACACGTACAGCCGATTGCCGCATTTTTCAAGAAAAACCTGTCCAGGATATCATTGAAGAAATTTTTACGGATTTAGGGTTTAGCGATTATCGATTGGATCTGCAAGGAACGTATCCCACCAGAGAATATTGTGTGCAATATCGGGAAACCGATTTCAATTTTGTCAGCCGACTTATGGAACAATATGGCATGTTCTATTTCTTTGAACATGAAGAAGAAAAACACACCTTAGTGATTAGTGACCATGTGGGTGCCCATGTGCCCTTGCCTTCGCAACCCACCGTGGAGTGGGACCCAACGGGGGGAAGCATCCTCGAGGAAAATGTTATCACCAGTTTAGAATTTGAAAAAGTGTTAATGCCCGGAAAATTTTCCCATACTGAATACAATTTCAAAACACCCAGTATGAACTTGGCGGCCAATATTAATAGTGTCATCGATATTGGCGGCAACAGCCAATATGAAATATACGATTACCCGGGAGAATACATCGAAAAAACCCCAGGTCAAACATTAGTGAAAGTGCGGATAGAAGAAGAAGAAGCCCAACATTTCACCATTACGGGCACCAGCGCATGTCGAGCTTTTACAACCGGGTATCGATTCGATCTTGTGGAGTACAATCCATCGGAATACAACCAAGCCTATGTCTTAACCGAAGTCTCGCACATGGCCTCTATGGGCAATACTTATTCCCCTGGAGGGGCAACGGGCCAGCAAGAGACCTACTCCAATTCCTTTGCCTGTATTCCGCATTCGGTTCCCTTTCGTCCTGCACGTGTCACCCCCAAGCCAGTGGTGGAGGGGGCGCAAACCGCCATTGTGGTGGGGCCTGGCGGCGAAGAGATTTGGTGCGATGAATTCGGGCGAGTCAAAGTGCAATTCCATTGGGATCGTGAAGGGGAAAAGAATGAACATTCCTCAATGTTTGTCCGGGTCTCCCAACTCTGGGCAGGCAAGGGATGGGGCGCCATGTTCATTCCCCGCATCGGCCATGAAGTCGTCATGGAGTTCTTAGAAGGCGATCCGGATTGTCCCTTAATAACCGGAAGAGTCTATCACGCAGAAAATATGCCCCCATATGCGCTGCCTGGGGAAGCCACCAAGAGCACCATCAAATCCAACAGCTCCAAAGGCGGAGGCAACTCCAACGAACTGCGCTTTGAAGACAAAGCGGGTTCCGAAGAAGTGTATCTTCATGGGGCCAAAGACTGGACCATCGCCATCGACAATGACAAAAACCAAACCGTCGGTCATGACGAGACCCAAGCTATTGGGAATGATCGCACTCGCTCGGTGGGCAACAATGAAAGCATTTCCATTACCACCAACCGAGACAAAAGCGTGGGAGTAGATCAAAGTGAGTCCGTGGGATCAAACAAGTCCATAAGTGTTGGGACCAATCATGATGAAACGATCGGCGCCAATAAAACCATGAATGTGGGGGGGAATCATACGGAAACTATCGGCGGCAATGAAACCGTGACGGTTGGGATTGCCGCTGCACATACCATCGCCGCCGCCAAGGCCCTGACCATTGGCGCCGCCTATCAAGTCAGCGTCGGCGCAGCTATGAATGAAACTATTGGGGGAGCGAAGGCAGAAGAAATTGGCGCGGCAAAGTCCGTCAATGTTGGTTTGGTTAGTAGCGAAAATGTAGGAAAGAGTAAGTCGATCGATGCCGGAGATGATATCTCGGAGTGCGCGGGGAA
>Ga0114931_10002961_pt1 | contig 21540 bp, 19 predicted proteins | sample 2SBtaG_FD_89579 | JGI IMG/M metagenome (GOLD analysis project Ga0114931, IMG submission 89579) | Deep subsurface microbial communities from Kolumbo volcano to uncover new lineages of life (NeLLi) - 2SBTROV14_V59a metaG | ecosystem: Environmental > Aquatic > Marine > Volcanic | place: Kolumbo...
AGCAACACCGATAAGACCGGTAGCCTCTCTTTGGGTTTTTGCTCTATCACTTCCGTATAAACCCATATGACTTGCATTTAATTGGCCAAGCATAAAATTAAAAGTTTCGTGAAAATCTCTGTCAGTTGAAGCTGCTAAAGCCCAGGGTTTGTATTTTGCTTTAAGAGCATTCCAATTTTTACCGTGAAAATTTGGATCGTAAAAACCGTCTCTTAAAGTTCTCCATGCTTCTTCAAATATTTGTTGTCTTTCTTTAGGATGATTTATTTTCATTTTAGCGGCAAACGAAAGCGAGCTTTGTTTTGAACTTTTTGTATTTAATTTGGCAATTCTTCCGCCAGGTTTTAGAAAATAAAGATTAGTACCTTTTCTATCAATAGATACACCGTATGGTTTTTGCCCGCCTTTTGTAAGAGCTTTCATCTTTGAGCCGTCCCAATTAACGCTGTAAAGATCAACCTTGGTTTTATATGTTTGTGCCGAATTTCTGTAAGCTACAAAGTAGAATGTTTTTCCGTCTTTAGAAATTACTAAATCTGATTCGTTTCCGGGAAGTGCTGTTACCTGGACTAATCTTTTATAAATATTTTTAAAATCAATTTTTACGGGTTTTACTTTTTTAGATTTTTTACCTTTCTTGTCTTTTTTAATCTTTGGTGAATCATCGTCATTTTCCCAGTCCTGTTTAGTCTTTTCCCAATCTTTTTTATTCAGCCATACAAACCAAACATCATCATCACCGTTATTTCTATTAGAAATAAAGCCTAATTTACTTCCGTCTGCACTCCAAAAAGGATTGTAGTCTCCTCTCGGATGCATAGAAACGTTCACGGGTTTTTTGCTGTTATCAGCTGCGTGGATGTAAACTTCCTCATTAAAATCCAAATCGGGTAGAGAATAAGCAAGCCATTTACTGTCCGGGCTCCAAGTTACTCCTGAAGGAGTCGCCCATCCATCCAATAATGTTTTTGTTTTAGAAATTTCACCGGAGTTTGATATTTCGGCTGTGACTAATTTACTCCTTCCAATTCTGTAGGCAATGTGTTTCATATCAGGAGCAATTACGGGATTAAATTCATCTTCGGGAGTATTAGTAATTCTCCTAACATTATATTTCAATGTTTTGAATAAATCAGGCTGTTTTTTATCAGCCGAACTGACAATGTACAAATCTCTTTCGCCTGTTCTGTCGGATATGAAAATAAGGGTAGTATCATTTAACCACTCAGGTGAAGTATCTCTGAAGGGATTGTTTGTTAAATTTACCGTTCTTTTTTTCCCTTTTTTATTTTGCATAACAAATACTTCACCGCGGATTACAAGAGCAATGTATTTACCATTAGGTGATACTTCATAATTATTTATTTTATTGGAATAAGTTTTATATACAACATCATCAAACCTGTTGTCATCTGTAACATCAATTGAAACTATTGACGGAGTTCCCCCTGTTGAGTTCATTGTGTAAATATTTGTTCTGCGTTCAAAGACTATTTTTGAACCGTTGGAACTGACATCAAAATATCTTATTCCGTCGCCGGTAAAATTTGTAAGTGCAACAGGTTTTCCATTTACTTTGCTATTGGGGGAAATATTTAATTTATAAATATTATAAGTTCCGTTCAGAGCACTTAAATAATAAATTGTTGAATTATTGCCCCAATCAGGATATATATCCTGCCCATCAAAAGTAGTTATTTTATTGTATGTTTTATTTTTTGTGTCGTATATCCAAAGGTCTTTGTTAGCAGGACCTTTGTACTGTTCTCTTGTAATTCTACATGCGCCTTTTACAAAAGCAATAAATTTTCCGTTTGGAGAAACAGCAGGCATATAACCGAATGAATTTAATAATCTAATAGGTGTGCTGCCTTTTGCAGAAACAGAGTAAAGTTCATTTTCCCACTCGATTTGTCTTTCAATTCTTCGGGTTTCAAAAAGTAAATTACCGTTTGGTGTCCAATTACTCAGTACATCGGCAGTAGAGAGGAATGTTAATCTATTTGGTTTACCACCTGTTGATGATATTGTAAAAATGTCATCATTACCAAAACGATTACTTGAAAATGCAATCGTTTTATCGTCGGGACTCCACTTGGGCATTCCGTCATAAGCCGGGTGAATTGTTAATCTGATTGCTCTACCTCCGTTTACAGGGACAGTCCATATATCACCTTGAAAAGTAAATGATATTTGAGTCCCTTTTGAATTTAATGAAGGGTAACGGGCAAAAGGTTTATCATCTTTAGCATAGATTGTAGTAATAACTAAAAGAAAAGATATAGTAAGTAATTTTATAATTTTAAACATTTTAACTCCCTTTATTAATTATTATTTAAAAATATCGGTTAAAACAGGATTGAATTTATTTAGTTTTAATATTTCGAAAGGTTTTGACATATTTTAAGAAATTTTAATAGCACGAGATATAAAAATATAATATATTGTATCTTATCAAAACACACAATCATTTTGAAGTTCCGTTCATCATATTTTTAACATTAATAAAGGTTTTATAATGGTAATACACTCAATAATTTTAGTAATTCATATTCTATCGGCTGTAACTTGGCTTTCATTTTTACCCATTGACTATATTCTAAGAAAAAATATAAGTGAATCTAACGACTTGTCAGTACAAAAGAACCAAATTAAAGTTTGGTTAAAAGCATCCAATCTTCTGGGTATAGCGGGAATGTCAGGCATTTTGGTAACAGGGATTATTTTAGTCTCTGTTTCTCCGGTTTATTCTTTTTTTCAATTTTCTTCAAATCATTGGTTGGCAACCAAGCAAGTTATTATGGTAATTTTGATAATAACAACATTTATTTTTTTAATACCTAATGCAAAAAAATTAAGTTTGGAAATTGAAGGAGATTTGGATTCAAACTCTACATTGAATGACAGAGTTAAAACAGAAATAGGGAAAGTCGGTAAAATATTAAGTGTAATGAACGTTCTTGTGTTGGTAAATTTTTTACTGGCTGTAACACATAAATTTATTTGATGTTTTAAATTTTATTATGGCAAATAATGCGCATAAAATAATTTTAAAGATTGTATCAAAGTTGACATAACTTATTGTTATATTTATATTACTAGACTAAATTTTTTAAAATTCAAATTAAAAAAATGGTCTCGAGCGAATATAAAATTTTTTCCGGAAGTTCTAATTTAGCACTTGCAGAGAAAATTTCTAAAAAGTTAGACCGTCCATTAGGAAACATTGAGCTTAAAAAGTTTAGTGACGGCGAAATATGGGTTAAGTATGGAGAAAACATTCGTGGATGTGATGTGTTTCTAATACAATCAACGCAACCTCCTGCTGAAAATTTGATGGAATTATTAATAATGATTGATGCAGCAAAAAGAGCATCAGCCAAAACAATAACTGCAGTTATACCCTATTTCGGATATGCAAGACAAGATAGAAAAGATCAACCTCGTGTTGCCATTACTTCTAAGCTTATTGCTAATTTAATTACTGTTGCCGGAGCTGATAGAGTGATGACAATGGATCTTCACGCAGCCCAATTGCAAGGTTTTTTTGATATACCTTTTGATCATTTATATGGATCAACTGTATTCAGCGGTTTGTTAAAAAACGAAGACGGTAATACTGTTGTGGTTTCTCCTGATGTCGGCGGTATAAAAATGGCTAGGTCTTATGCTAAAAGAATACATGCAGATCTTATTGTTATTGATAAAAGAAGACCACATCAAAATCTTGCAGAAGTAGTTAACATAATTGGGGATGTTGAAAACAAGAACGTTCTTATAATTGATGATTTAATAGATACAGCAGGAACTTTTGTTGGTGCTATAAAAGCTTTAAAACAAAAAGGTGCTAAAGATATTTATGGTGCTATTACTCATCCTTTGCTTTCTGGACCGGCAATTGAGAGAATTAAAAAATCACAATTAACAAAATTATATGTAACAGATTCAATTCCATTAAATACAGATGAAACAGGTGGAAAAATTTCTGTTATTACTGCCTCTGATTTATTTGCAGAGGCTATAAGAAGAACTTTTAATAATGAATCAATTAGTTCACTTTTTGAAAATGATAAAGGATAATTTAGTTTCGGAGAAATAATGAAAAATGTAATATTGCAAGCAAACCTAAGAGAAACAATAAATAAAGCTTCAAGAAATAAAATAAGAAATGAAGAAAAAGTTCCTGGTGTTTATTATTCAAAATACGATGAATCTGTAGCCTTTGATGTAGATGAAAAGGAAATAAATCCGTTGGTATTTACATCAGCAAGAAACATCATTACACTTAAAGTAAAAGGGAAAGAAGATCACGAGTGTATTTTAAAAAACGTACAATTTGATCCTGTTACAGGTAAGGTTTTACACTTTGATTTATTAGGCCTTAAAAGAGGTGAGAAATTTCAACTTAAAGTTCCTATTTCTTTTGTTGGAAATTCAATTGGTGTTAAAGAAGGAGGCGTATTACAGGTAGGGTTTCATAAATTATTTATTGAGTGCTTACCTAAAGATGTGCCTCAATCTTTAGAAGTTAATATTGAAAACCTAAATATTGGTGATACTATACACGTCGAAGATCTGAATTTTGAAGATTTAAACATACTAACTCCTGCTGATGCTGTAGTTGTTTCAGTAACTCATCCAAAAATTGAAGTTGAACCTGTTGCTGAAGAACTTGAGGAAGAAATGGCTGAACCTGAAATTGTTGGCAAGTCAGGTGAAGAAACAGAAGAAGAGCAGGAAAATAAAGAGTAAAGTGCAGATTATTTTAGGAATCGGTAATCCGGAATCACGTTATCAACTTAATAGACACAATGTAGGATTTATGTTCTTGGATTATTTTGCACAGGAACACTCATTAAAATTCAAACCGTCAAAAAAAGATTATTATTTTTGTCAAGGGTTTATTGATAGTAATAAATTTTATCTTATAAAACCAACAACCTATGTTAATAATTCTGGAATAGCTGCAAAACAGATTCTAGATTTATATAATATTGACATAAAAAATTTTCTATTAATTTGTGATGATATTAATCTAATAACGGGGAAAATAAGAATGCGTAGCTCAGGTGGAGATGGCGGACACAACGGGCTTGCTTCAGTCATCTATCATCTTAACTCTGATCAATTTCCAAGATTACGAATAGGGATAGGCAATGATTTTGAAGAAGGATTTCTATCAGATTATGTCCTTTCTGATTTTGAGGAAAAAGAGAAAAATAAATTAATATTAACTTTTAAAAAAGCATCATTACTTATAAAAGCATTTATTTGTGGCGGAGTAGATGCTATGTTTAAAGTAAATAGTAAACTTTATAATGAAAATAATTCATCTGAAATTAGTTAATAGTAAATAACAGCTATATGGAGTTCAAATGGGAACATTAGTTTACATCATTCCTCTCTTTGGAGTTTTAGGATTGATTTATACAATCTGGAAATCTGCATCGGTTAGTAAAAAGGACCCCGGTACAGAAAAAATGCAAAAAATATCTAACTACATTGCCGAAGGTGCAATGGCATTCCTTAAAGCCGAATACAAAGTTATTTCAATCTTTGTTATAACTGTCGCAATACTACTTGCAATTTCGGCTAACAGCGAAACATCTTCCTGGGTAATAGCAGTATCGTTTATAGTTGGTGCTTTTTGTTCAGCACTTGCTGGTTTTATAGGTATGAGAGTTGCTACAAAAGCAAACGTTCGTACAACGAATGCAGCAAGAACCGGTCTGGCTAAAGCTCTGGAAATAGCTTTCGCTGGTGGTTCGGTTATGGGAATGGGTGTTGTTGGATTGGGAGTTTTGGGTTTGAGCACATTATTTATAATCTATGCAGATACTTTTGGCGTAGGCAATGTTGCCGATTTAAATAGAGTAATTACAATTATTACAGGTTTCTCTTTCGGCGCATCATCCATTGCATTGTTTGCACGTGTTGGTGGTGGAATTTATACGAAAGCTGCGGATGTCGGTGCTGATTTAGTGGGTAAAGTGGAATCCGGAATTCCTGAAGATCACCCGCTCAATCCTGCTACTATTGCCGATAACGTTGGTGATAATGTTGGCGATGTTGCCGGTATGGGTGCAGATTTATTTGAATCTTACGTAGGTTCGATCGTCGGAACTATGGTTCTAGGTGCAGCTTATTTCGGGTTGCCTGAATTTTCCGATAAGTTTAACGGGCTCTCTGCTGTAATATTGCCTTTAGTTATTGCGGGTGTGGGTATTGTAATGTCATTTATAGGAACATTTTTTGTCCGTGTAAAAGAGGGTGGAAATCCTCAAAAGGCATTAAACATGGGTGAATTCGGTTCGTCATTTCTTATGATTATTGCTACGTATTTTATAATAGATTATATATTACCTTCAAAATGGGTATTTAATGATCCCCTTTATGGTTATACATATACAATAACCTCTTTAAATATTTTCTTTGCAACTATAATTGGTCTAGTTGCAGGTGTACTTATAGGTATAGTTACTGAATATTTTACAGGTACCGGTAAAAAACCTGTTTTAGGTATTGTCAAACAGTCCCTTACAGGAAGTGCTACTAATTTAATTGCAGGGCTTTCTACAGGAATGATGTCAACCGCTATACCTATTATTATTCTTGCTGCAGCAATTTTAGGGTCTTTTGCTTTGGGCGGATTATATGGAATTGCAATTGCTGCTGTAGGAATGTTATCCAATACAGGTATCCAATTAGCAGTTGATGCATATGGACCTGTCTCTGATAATGCTGGCGGAATAGCTGAAATGTCTGAATTACCGAAAGATGTTCGAGGAAGAACAGACAAACTGGATGCAGTAGGTAACACAACAGCTGCAATAGGTAAAGGTTTTGCAATCGCTTCTGCTGCACTTACGGCATTAGCTTTATTCGGTGCATTTATGACTGCTGCAAATATAACATCTATTGATGTTTCAAAAGCTACGGTTATTTCAGGATTATTTTTTGGTGCAATGCTTCCTTATCTGTTCTCGGCAATGGCAATGAGTGCTGTTGGTAAAGCAGCAATGTCAATGATTGAAGAAGTAAGACGACAATTTAATTCAATACCTGCTTTGGCAGCAGCGCTTAAAGTAATGAAAAAATACGATGATGAAGATTTTTCAAAGTGGGCTGAAGATGATGTAAAAACTTTTGAAGCTGCCGAGGGTAAACCGGAATATGGAAAATGTGTTGATATTTCCACAAAAGCCGCAATAAGAAAAATGATTATACCTGGATTATTAGCAGTGTTTACTCCTTTTATAGTTGGGTATTTAGGCGGAGCAGAAATGTTAGGCGGTTTGTTAGCCGGTGTTACTGCCTCAGGTGTACTGATGGCAATTTTTCAAGCAAATGCTGGAGGAGCTTGGGATAATGCTAAAAAAATGATTGAAGAAGGAATAGAAATAGAAGGTCAGCACTATGGAAAAGGATCGGCCCCACACAGAGCATCTGTGGTTGGTGATACTGTAGGTGATCCTTTTAAAGATACATCCGGTCCATCACTTAATATCTTAATTAAGTTGATGTCAGTTGTTTCTCTTGTAATTGCACCTTTAATTAGATAAGTTTATTTTTTAATTTAATTATATATATTAACCCTGCTCTCATTAAAATATGTGAGGGCCTAATGACCAAAGGGAGGTTCAATGAAAAAAAATGTTTATGAAAGTGCTGTATTAATAAATGCAACAATTGACGATGAGCAAATTCAATCTCAAATCACACGTATAAAAGAAATTATTACAAACAACAACGGAAAAATAAGAGAGATTGAAGATTGGGGAAGAAAAAGACTTGCATATCCCATACACAAAAACAAAATTGGTTATTATGTTTTTTTTAGATATGAAACACAAAACACCTCAGTAGCCAAATTAGAAAGAATGTTTAATTTAGACGAGCAATTATTACGCTATCTCACTATTAAGCTTGATGAAAATGCTCTTGAATATATTGAACAAAAAAAGGCTGAAGCTGATAAGAAAGCAGAAGAAGAAAAAAATATTGATTCTGTGTCAGCTAAACAGGAAAACAACCCGTCAAATCAATTAGAAGATGAGGAAGGAAAAGATTAAACTAAAATTGGAGAAATATTATGGCTGATTTGAAAATGCCTGAAATAAATTATGTGATAGTTGCAGGTAATCTTACTAAAGATCCCGTTTATAGACAAACTACCAACAATACCCCTGTTGTAAATTTTTCTATTGCTTCTAACAGAAAATATAAAGATAGTACAAATCAATGGCAGGAAGACGTTTGCTATATTGGAGTGGTTGCTTGGAACAAGTTAGCGGAAAGCTGCCGGGATAAACTTAAAAAAGGTTATGCTGTATTGGTTGATGGAGAGCTGCAAAGCCGTAACTGGAAATCAGATGAAGGACATAACAGAAGTATTGTTGAAATTAAAGCAAGAAGGATTCAATTTTTAAACAGAAGAAGTAAAACAGAAGAAGTAAATGAAGTTAAAGAAACTATAAAAATAAAATCAACAAAAAAAGAACCGGTTATTAAAGATCTAGAAAAAGATTTTTCAGGCGATTCATTTGACAAATTTTTATCAAATGAAGAATCTGAATTATTAAAATAAAAAAGGAAATTTTATGAAAAACGATATTAGGACAAAAAAGTTCTGTAGATTTACAAAAAATCACGTTAAATATATTGATTATAAAGACGTTAAACTTTTGCAAAGATATACAACTGAACAAGGAAAAATTATTCCCAAAAGAATTACTGGTACAAAAGCCAAATATCAAAGACAATTAACATTAGCAATTAAACGTGCACGTCATATGGCACTTTTGCCGTATGTATCTGATTCGACAAGATAGTGCAGAGAAGGAGATAAAATGAAAGTAATACTTAGAAAAGACTTTGAAACCTTAGGTAAAGTAGGGGAAGTTATTACCGTTAAAAATGGTTATGCGCGAAATTATTTAATACCTAAAAAAATTGCTTATGCTGCCCTTGAAGGAAATGTACGTGCATTAGAAGAAGAGAAAAAATCTTTACTTGTTAAAGCAAGTCAAGAGTTAATAACAGCAGAAACTTTGGCTACTGAATTAGAGAAAGTTTCTGTTACTATACCTGTGCAGGTAGGGGAAGAAGAAAAAATATTTGGTTCAGTTACAACACAAATGATATCAGATGCTTTAAAAGAAAAGGGCTTCGAAATAGATAAAAGAAAAATTGAGATGAATGATCAGATTAAAGCACTAGGAATATATGAAGTAAATATAAAGCTTCACCATTCTGTTAGTACAACTATTAAAGTATGGGTAGTAAGAGAATAAAATATTCTAAAAAATTGTAAAACAAAAAGGGAAAGTTTTTTAGCTTTCCCTTTTTGTTTACTTATATAAAAATCTATTTTAATTAACTTTTACTTTCTTTTCCCTTATCATTCTTGCTAATTCAGAAGTGCCGTTTTTATTTATAGTTTTAAGAGCGCTTGTAGAAAGTTTTAAAGTTACAAACCTGTTTAATTCTTGAACCCAGATTTTTTTCCTTTGTAAATTAGGTAAGAATCTTCTTTTACTTTTGTTATGGGCATGGGAAATATTGTTACCGGCTTTTGGGCCCACGCCTGTTATTTGGCATTTTTTTGACATCTATTTTTCCTAAAAATCTTAACCTTCAAATTAAATATGAATAACAAATATAATAATATTTTATCAAAAAATAAAAACTAATTAAAAATATTTAAATTATATTAATTTATAATTGACTATTATTAAATCGTTTTTATTTTAGTAAATAAGTTTATGTTTATAACAACAAAATTACAAAAAAGGAGAGATTATATGGAATATTATGAACTTCACCCTGTTACACCCCAATTACGTTATATTAATAAAGCAGTTGAAGTATTGAAAAATGGAGGTTTAATTATTTATCCCACCGATACAGTTTATGGTATTGGATGTGATATTTATAACAAACAAGCTTTGGAAAAAGTCTTTCAGATTAAAAATGATTCAGAATCAAAACTGTTTAGTTTTGTTTGTCCAAACTTAAAAGATATTGCTAAATATGCAAAAGTTTCAGATTATGCTTACCGAACTATGAAACATTTGTTACCTGGTCCCTATACTTTTATTTTACCTGCCGCCAAACTAGTTCCCAAGTTATTGTGGAGTAGAAGAAAAACTGTGGGTATTAGAGTTCCTAATAACCCTATTGCTTTAAAATTAGTAGAAGAATTTGGTGCTCCAATAATTAGTACAAGCACTACATCTAGAAAAGGAAATATTCTGATAGACCCCTTTGAAATAAAAAATGTTTTTAATTCACAAGTAGATTTAATGTTAGCCTCGGGTAGTTTGAATGGTAGACCCTCAAGTATAATTAATTTAAGCGAAGAAAAACCTGAAGTAATTAGAGAGGGAGCTGGAGATGTAAGTTTGTTTGTTTAAATAAAAACATAGATTTTAAAAAAAGGGCAGACAAAAAAATCTGTCCTTTTTATTTTATTTCTTTAAGAAGAGTATGCTTTTCGTTTTTAAGTTCATTCCCCAATTTTATAAGTTCAAATTTTTCATTCTCATTTTCCGCTAATTCAAGTTCTTTCAAGTTGCTTTCAATTAATTTGTTCAAAATGTTTATTTTCATTTTATTAACAACTTCTACAGTATAGTTAAATAGTTTAAACTCATTGTCTGAATCTGGAAGCAACTCTTCCCACTTTGGGCTGATAGAATATTTATCAAACAACAACTCTCTCAAATATAGCTCAATCTTTTCGTCTTTAAATTCATCAATAATTAGTGAGGTCTTAATTTTTTCGTTAATAGAAAATTTTTCCGATATTTTTCTTATTATTACTCTATGATTTTCATTTGAAAAATCATCAACTTTTATATTTTCCAGTATATATTTTATTATTTCAATTTCATCTTCGAATAATAGTTTTATTAAATCTCTTTCCGTTTGCAGATTATTTGTTACTTCACTTTTTTGTGTTTGGTTGTTTATAGCTTCTTCTTTTTTAATTTGAACAGAAGTTCTTTGCTGATGAGCCGATTCAAGTTTAGAAATATTCTTTAGTGCTTTATTCAATTCGGCTTCTATCAGCATTTCCCTTAAGTTAAATTTCTTTGCTATTGTTTTTATTAGCAGGCTTCTTTTTAATTCATCTTTGATTAAGGCAGCAGGCTTTACTAATTCCCTAATAGCTTCAGTAGTTTTTACCGGATCATCAAACATTCCCTCGGTTTCATAGTATGCTGTTTGATATTCAAGAAAATTTTTTGACTTATTAAGCAAATCATAAAATTTGTCTTTGCCGTTTTTGTTTATGTAAGAGTCAGGGTCTTCATTTTTTGGTAAAGAAGTGATTTTAATTTCAAAGTTTTGGCTCAATAATATTTCAATGCTTCTCATCGATGCTTTTATTCCGGCTGTATCGGAATCAAAAAGAAGAATTACATTTTTTGTATATCGTGATAAAAGTAGAACCTGTTCATCTGTAAAAGCAGTACCGGAAACGGCAACTACATTTTTTATATTATTTTGATAAAGTGCCAATAGGTCCATATAACCTTCAACCACTAATGCAACACCTTTTTTTCTTATTTCATCTTTAGCGTGTGAAAGTCCGTAGAGAGTTCTTCCTTTTATATAAATAGGAGTTTCGGGAGAATTTATATATTTACCTCCGGGTGTTGAAGCATCAAGTTTTCTACCGGCAAATGCAATTACTCTGCCATTTGGGGAAAAAATTGGAAAGATAATTCTGCCGGGATATCTATCAAATAATCTTCCTTTTTCTGATCTACCTACAAGCCCTAAAGTTATTAATTTATTAAAATCCAGATTTTTATCTTCTGCAAAATGAACGAAAGAATTATTTGCAGGTAAAGAGTATCCTAATCCGAAAACACGAAGAATTTTTGGGTTTAATTTTCTTTCATTAAAATAATTCCTTGCTATTTCACCTTCGGGTTGAACAAGTAATAAATCAGAGAAATATCTTGCAGAAATATTATTAAGTTCATAAAATTCTTCCAGTTCGTTTTGTTGATCTTCGTTTATATTTTTGTCTAGCTCTAAATCAATTCCCTGTTTTTCAGCAAGTTCCTGAACAGCTTCTACAAAAGAAATTTTATCGTATTCCATTAAAAATTTAAAAACATTTCCCCCTGTATGACAACCGAAGCAATGGAATATTTGTTTTTCTTCGCTTACAGTAAACGAAGGTGTCTTTTCATTGTGGAACGGACAAAGTCCAACATAATTTTTTCCTCTTTTCCTTAGTTGAACATATGCCGATATAACATCTACAATGCTTATAGAGGATCTTACTTGTTCTATTTTTTGTTCAGATATTCTCATATTGAAATAGCAAATTATAAATTTTCCTGCATTAATATTTGTTATAATTTTTTGAATTTTTAGTTTTCTTAATGTATTATATTTAATTAGAAATTTCATAATTATTTTATTTTACTGAATGCCTAAACTATTCTAATGTTAATTAAAAATAAATTACAATACTACTGTAACAGCTTAACAAAATATTCACGTTATAAAACCAGAGAAGTATTCATCGGAGATGTTCCTCTTGGCGGAGATAATCCAATTAGGATACAATCCATGACCACCACTAATACGATGGATACAATGGGAACGGTTGAACAGTCAATTAGAATGATTGAAGACGGGTGTGAATATGTTAGAATAACAGCCCCAAGTATAAATGAAGCAGAAAATCTTAAAAACATAAAAGATGAACTACAAAAATGTGGTTACAAAACGCCAATTATTGCAGATATTCATTTCACACCAAACGCCGCATTAGTTGCAGCAAGATTAGTTGAAAAAGTAAGAGTAAACCCCGGAAATTTTGTCGATAAGAAAAAATTTAAAACAATTGAATACACTGACTCAGAATATAATCAAGAAGTAGAATCATTAAGATTAAAATTTGAACCACTTGTAAAAGTTTGTAAAGAATATGGAACCGCAATGAGAATAGGCACAAATCATGGCTCACTATCCGATAGAATTATGAGTCGTTTTGGCGATACCCCACAAGGAATGGTAGAATCAGCATTGGAGTTTGTGAGAATTTGTGAAGACTTAAAATATTATGATATTGTTCTTTCGATGAAATCAAGCAATCCACAAATAATGGTTTATGCCTACAGACTATTGGTTAAAAAAATGGAAGAAGAAAAGATGAATTATCCTCTTCATTTAGGAGTTACTGAAGCAGGCGGAGGTGAAGAAGGAAGAATAAAATCTGCGGTGGGAATAGGAACCTTGTTGGAAGATGGGCTTGGGGATACAATAAGAGTTTCACTTACAGAAGAACCGGAGTTCGAAATACCAGAAGCTCAAATTCTTGCAGAACGCTATACAGAAAGAAAAGAACATTCAAAAATAAAAACAATTGTTGAATCTCCGATTGATTTGTTTAATTATCATAAAAATAAGACTAACCAAGTTGAAAACATAGGCGGTGATAATGTCCCGGTTGTCTTTTCCGATTACTCAAAATCAGGACTAAATGACATTAAAGAATTAGAAAAAATTGGGTATTTCTACAATAGATTAACAGATAAGTGGATACTGTCAGATACTGCAGCTGATTTTATTTATTTAAAAACAAATCAAACTAATTTGGAATTACCTAAAAGCTTAAAATTAATTTATGATTTTGGAGTTTGGAAAAAACAAGAAAATATTGATGTAAGTTTTCCATTATTTAATCCTGAAGAATACATGCTGTCTGAAGACAAGCATAAATTAATCAATTTTATAAAAATGGAATTAAATGATTTGACCAAATCTTTATTGGATAAGTTAAAAAAAGATAAAACAGTAGTTATAATTTTAACTACAAACAATATTCACGGAATGGCAGAACAAAGAAGAGCCTTTTTTGAGATAATAGAAAACGGTATTAAATCTCCAGTAATTATTAAACGCAGTTATAGAAGTATATCTTTTACTAAACTAAGGCTTTACTCTTCTACAGATATAGGGGCATTACTTATTAATGGTATAGGTGACGGAATTTGGTTAGAATATCAAAATGGAGATAAATTTTCACAAAATAAAATAAATTTATTAATATTTAATATTCTACAAGCTTCCCGTGTAAGAATTACAAAAACTGAATATATTGCATGTCCTTCGTGTGGGAGAACACTTTTTGACTTACAGGAAACAACAGAAAAGATTAGAAAAAGAACACTTCATTTAAAAGGAGTTAAAATTGCTGTTATGGGTTGTATTGTTAATGGTCCGGGAGAAATGGCTGATGCAGATTATGGCTATGTTGGATCTGGAATTGATAAAATAACACTTTATAGGGGAAAGGAGGTTATAAAAAGAAATATCAGATCATCAACGGCTGTGGATGAATTGATTGAATTAATTAAAGATGACAAGAAATGGATGGAACCTAATTAGCTTACAATTTGTTAAAATATTTAGATTTGTTTAATTCTTGAAAAAATTCATAAATAATGTTATATTATTAATCTGAATTATGAAGAACAAAAAAAAATTATTAAAATTTATAAATAGATATACATTACATAAGCTAAATAGAATAAAGCGAAAGAATTACTAAAATGCACTCCGAACTTCGAAGTGCATTTTTTTTATTTATGACCTGCAACAACGTTGTTAAATATATAGAAGAATGGGCTCCTAAAGAAATAGCTTGGGAACAAGATAATGTCGGACTACAAGTTGGTTCTTTAAACAGAGAATTAAAAAACATTATGTTATGTCTTGAATTAACCGAGGGTGTAATTAAAGATTCAATAAAACAAAAATGTAATTTTATTTTCAGTCATCACCCGTTACTGTTTAACCCACTTAAAAATTTAGACACACAAAATGATAAAAATTCAATTCTAGTTGAAAAACTGATAAAGAATAACATAACACTATACTCCGCGCACACAAATCTTGATTTCACAAAAGATGGAGTAAGTTTTCAACTTGCTAAAAAATTAAAATTAAATAACATAGATTTCCTCGTAAACTTAAACTACAATCAATACAAAGTTGTTGTTTTCATACCTGAAAAATCAGTAGAAAAATTATCTGAAAAGATTTTTGAAATAGGAGGGGGGGTAATAGGTGAATATGAAAACTGTAGCTTTAGAACTAAAGGAGAAGGAACATTTAAAGGAAGTAGCAAAACGCAACCGTACATAGGTAGAAAAAACAAACAAGAAAAAATTGAAGAAGTCAGATTAGAGTTTAAAGTTAACAAGTGGAAATTAAATGCTGTAATATCAACCATAAATAAATACCATCCATATGATGAGCCTGCTTTTGATGTTTATCCTCTTGGAAATGAAAATATAAAGTACGGAGCCGGTGCATACGGTAATTTAACTAAAGCACTTTCCCAAAAAGATTTTCTATCTGCTGTTAAAAATAATTTAAATCTTAAAAATTTTCGTTTTGTAAACGGAAACAAAAAATCAATTAAAAAAGTTGCTGTCTGCGGAGGCTCGTGTTCAGATTTAATTAACACTGCTATTAATAAAGGTATGGATGCATTTATTACGGCTGATATAAAATATCATACTTTTCACGATGCAGCCAATAAAATACTTCTGATTGATGCGGGACATTACGAAACTGAAATACACGTTTTATCTGAAGTGCAAAAAAGATTGAATAAGATTTTATCAAATAATAAAAAAATAAAAGTTTTTAAATATAAGGGTTCTACTAACCCGATAATTTTTTATAATAATTAAGGAGCAAGACTAAATTGATAAACAGATTGAAAATTTTGTATGAATTACAAAAAATTGATGATCAGTTGGATGAATTAGAAGAACTTAGAGGTGATCTTCCGAAAACCGTTGAAGAACTTGAGGCTCAGATTGAAGAAATTAAGAATATAATTTCTGAAAAAAAACAACAGAGAAAAGAATCGATGGAAAAAAGGAAAGAAAATGAAAGTCAGATTGAAATTGCAACTGAGAGCCAGAAAAAATTTAAAGCCCAACTTTATAAAGTAAGAAATAACAAAGAATATGATGCACTTACAAAAGAAATAGATCATACTGATGAATTGGTAAAAAAATACGAAGCTGAAAACAATGAATTTGCTGATTTGAGTAAAACTTTGGCTGATGAAATTGAAGAGATTAAACCTAAGCTAGACGAATTAAGCGTTGAGATTAAAAATAAGCAAGATGATTTAAAGATTATTATTAAAGCTAATGAAAAAGAAGAAGCTAATCTTAATAAGCAAAGAAAGAAGCTGGAATCACAAATAAAAAAAGGTGATTATTCTGCGTATATGAGGATTAGAAAAGCTAAAAAAGGTATGGCTGTATCAACGATTAGACGTTCAGCTTGTTCCGGTTGTCATAATATAGTACCTCCCCAAAGACAGTTGGAAATCAGACAAAACAACAGGCTGTATTATTGCGAATATTGTGGTAGAATTTTAGTTTCAGCAGAAATTTCTGAATCTGTTGCTGTTTAACTAAAAAATCTTTATTAATATATTGATAAGTAAATGCTTATCAATAAATTTAAGATGTAATTGACAAAATTGAGATATATAAAATCTATCCCAATTTAATTTTTTAAGAATAATAAAACATATGTCCGGGCAATTGCTGTCTCGATTTTTCGGGAGAGAGGAAAGTCCGAACTTCATAGAACAGGGTGCCGGGTAACTCCCGGTGGCTCGGTTGTAATGGCCGGGTTAAGGAAAGTGCCACAGAAAATAAACTTCCCCGATTTATCGGGGTAAAGGTGAAATGGCAGGGTAAGAGCCTACCGCGGTAATGGTAACATTATCGGTCCCGTTAGGAATTCCGTTTTCGGCGGAACAAGGCAAACCCCACCCGAAGCAAGACTAAATATAGAAGTTAGTCCTTTTTTAAGGAAACAAGGTTGTTCGCTTTGTATAACTTCAGGGTAGGTCGCTCGAATCTGCCAGTAATGGCAGATCTAGATAAATAATTGCCATCCGGCAGCTGCCGGATTACAGAATTCGGCTTATAGGACATGTCTTTTTTATTCTAACGTTATTTATTTATTATAATTATGAAAAAACGTTGGATCCTAAAAAAAGTTGAAGATAAATATTCCGTAGAATCTTTAGCAGACTCCTTAAAGATTTCTAATATTCTTGCAAGGGTTTTAATTCTAAGGAGCATTAAAACTTTTCAAGATGCTGAAAATTTCTTCAGACCTAATTTAGCCACATTGCATAACCCTTTTTTAATGGATGGAATGGAGGAAGCGACTTACCGGGTTATAAAAGCTTTAACTGAAAATCAGCTTATTACTATTTATGGGGATTATGATGTTGACGGTACATGTTCAACAGCATTACTATATTTATTCTTGAAAGATTTAGGCGCCAATGTTGATTATTATATTCCGCAAAGACTTTCTGAAGGATACGGATTGTCTAAAATGGGTTTTGACAATATTCACACCAAAGGAGCTTCACTTGTTATAGCTGTGGATTGCGGAATTACTGCCGTTGAAGAAACAGATTATGCCAACAGTTTGGGAATGGATTTAATTATTTGTGATCATCATCAACCAAAGGATAAATTACCTAAAGCTTTGGCTGTTCTTGATCCCATAAAACCTGGATGTGATTATCCATTTAAATATCTCTCTGGTGCAGGAGTAGCCTTCAAACTTGCTCAGGGTGTTGCCGAAAGAATTGGGAAAAAAGAGTTACCCTATAAGTTACTGGATTTAGTTGCACTTGCTGGAGCTGCCGATATAGTTCAGTTAACAGGCGAAAATAGAGTTTTGGTTAGAGCCGGTATTGAGTTAATAAATAATAATCCAAGGCCAGGTATAAAAGCTCTTATACAATCTAGTAAAATAACACCGGGTAATTTAAATTCTGGACAAATTGTTTTTACAATTGCTCCAAGAATAAATGCTGCCGGCAGAATGGGAGATGCCAAAAGAGCAGTAGATTTATTTGTTACAGATGATTTTGAAACTGCAAAAGAATTTGCTTCTGTTTTAGAAAATGAGAATTATAAAAGACGTAAAATTGACGAAACTACTTTAAATGATGCATTAGAACTTGTAGAAAACCATATGGACTTAAGTGTTGATATTCCAATTGTTTTGCATCAGAATGAATGGCATCCGGGAGTGATTGGTATAGTTGCATCAAGATTGGTTGAAAAATATTATAGACCAACTATTATGCTTACTACAATGGATGGTATTGCAAAAGGTTCGGCAAGAAGCATTCCTAATTTTAATATATATAATGCACTCGAAAAATGTGAAGATGTTCTTATTCAATTTGGAGGGCATAAAGCTGCCGCAGGTTTAGAACTTGAAATTGATAAAATAGATACTTTTAAAAAACAATTTAATAAAGTAGTAAAAGATTCATTAACTAAAGAAGAACTATTACCTGAGATTACTATAGATTCAAAGATAAAATTTTCGGAACTTACAACTAAGTTTTTAAGAATTCTAGAACAGTTTACGCCGTTTGGTCCAAAAAATATGCGTCCTGTTTTTCTAGCCGAAAATGTACAAGCTGCAATTCCGCCAAGGATTGTCGGAAAGAATCATTTACTGGTGAGTTTTAGACAGGAAGGTGCAAAAAGAGTTTTTGACGCAATCGGTTTTGGCATGGGGGATAAATTTGACATTGTTAATGATAATCAAAATTTTTTAGATATAGTTTTTACAATTGATAAAACAACTAGAAATGGAAATACTTTTCCACAATTCAGGATTAAGGATTTAAAAATTAGCAACGGAAATTTACAGGAGTTTTAATATGTCAGGTCATTCAAAATGGGCTACAACAAAACGTAAAAAAGCTGCAATTGATGCAAAGCGCGGAAAGATCTTTACAAAATTAATTAAAGAAATTACAATTGCTGCAAGAGGCGGAGGAGGAGATGTAGCAGGTAATCCGAGATTAAGACTTGCTGTAGATAATGCAAAAGCTGCAAACATGCCTCAGGATAATATTGAAAGAGCAATAAAAAAAGCTACCGGTGAATTAGAAGGAGTAACTTTTCACGAATTTATTTACGAAGGATACGGACCAGGAGGTATAGCAATTCTTGCTGAGGTTGCAACCGATAATAAAAACAGAACTGTTGCTGAAGTAAGACATATATTCAGCAAAGCAGGCGGTAATTTAGGTGAGACAGGTTCCGTAGCGTGGATGTTTGAAAGAAGGGGAATTATTACTCTTCCGACACAAGGTAAATCAGAAGAGGATATTTTAGAATTAGTAATGGATGACGGAGCTGAAGACCTTGAGAGCGAGGAAGAATTTTTTGAAGTTGTAACGCCTATTGAAGCATTTGAAAATGTAAGAAAAAAACTTGTTGATTCCGGCTTGGAAGTTGAAAATGCATCTCTTCAATGGATTGCAAAAAATTCAGTAAAAGTTGAAGGAGAAACAGCTGAAAAAGTAGTAAATTTAATTGAAGCATTGGAAGATAACGATGATGTTCAAAATGTTTATTCTAATGCCGAATTTGAAGATGAGGTGTAATTATTTTGTCATTTCAAACCTGACAAATTCGAGGTAGAAATGACGTTCTAAAAAATTGATTCTTTTTTAAACTAAAAGGAAATATATTGTTAATTCTCGGTGTTGACCCAGGTTCTAATTTTACAGGTTACGCTGTAATTAAAAATGATAAGAAAAAGTTTACCCGTATAACAAGCGGAGTAATAAAACTTCCTTCCACAAAAACACTTTCTCAAAAACTTGAAATTATTTATGACAGATTAAGTTATTTAATAAAAAAACATACTCCCGATGAATTTGTAATTGAAACAGCCTTTTACGGAAAGAACGTTCAATCTACACTAAAGATTGGTTATGTAAGAGGGGTATCAATTCTTGCAGCCGCCCACAACAAAGTACCCGTTAACGAGTATTCACCCCGTGAAGTAAAAAAAGCTGTTGTAGGTAACGGAGCAGCCGCAAAAGAACAAGTAAATTATATGGTAAAAAATATTTTAAATATTGATGATAAAATGAAATACGACGAAAGCGATGCTTTGGCAATCGCGCTTTGTCATATATTTAAAATGAGATCTCCAATAAAAAAAGGCGGGAGTTGGAAATCTTTTATAGAAAATAATCCGGAAAGAGTAATTAATTAGTATATTTAATTTATGATTGGATTTTTAACAGGTAAAATAATTTCATTAAAACCGACCCGTCTGCTTATGGATGTTAACGGAGTTGGATATTCTATTAAAATATCTTTAACAACGTTTGAAGAAATTTCAGACAAAGAAATTATTTCTTTGTTTATTCATACAAATGTAAAAGAGGACTCAATTACACTTTACGGATTTTTTACAGAATCCGAAAAACAAATGTTTGAACTGCTTATTTCCGTTAGCGGTGTAGGACCAAAAATTGGGTTGAGCATTTTATCCGGAATAAGGGTTGAAGATCTGCGTTTTGCGTTGCAGTCCGGGGACATTAGCAGAATAGTTGCCGTTCCGGGAATTGGGAAAAAAACCGCTGAACGTCTTTCTTTGGAATTGAGAAACAAAGTTACGGATATAGTAGAGGAAGGTATTGAAACACCGGTTTCAAGCATACGAACGGAATCTGTTTCCGCATTAACAACTCTTGGCTATAATTTAAAACAAGCTGAAAAAATTGTTAGAGAAATTTTAGTAGAAAAACCTGACATTGATATTGAAGAACTGTTGAAGGAATCTATTTCTTTGTTGAGTAAATAATTTTTTTAAGAGATAATGGCTCTTAAATAAAAAGGGAGGGTAATAGGAAGCTTCTATTTATTTCATTATACATTGTTTTCTTATCACTCAATGCATATCCGCAGACAAATTCAATTTACAAAAATAAACGCCCTAAATTTGATGTCCATGCAGGTTTAGGTAGAGTAAATGGTTTAAGATTAGGGGGTAGAGTCTTATTTAGTAAACATTTCTCTTTTGAAACTTCAGTCGGTAAACCTTTTAGTTATGCAATGCTAACAGTTTCTGATAGATTGGATTTATCTTTTGGAATGAATTACCATTTATTAGATAAAAAAATGTAACTATAAGTTTTATAGCTACTTTTATAAATGGAAATGGGAATAAACTCAAATTGTCTTATTTATCTCCTACCTTCGGTGTAATGATTCTAAATAGAAAAGGTTCTCATTTTTTTATAAGAATCGGACCATATGTAGAATCTATTTCTAAAGGTTCATTCTCTAAGGGAACTTTTGGACTAAATATAGAATTGGGTTATAATTTTGTTTTCTAAATTATCCCACTTCGCAATTAAGTTCTGCAACGCCTGAAATCTGTGCAAAAATTTCATCACCTTTGTTTACCTTACCTACTCCTGCGGGTGTGCCTGTAAAAATCAAATCACCTTTATTTAAAGTCATTAAAGAAGAAAGGTATTCAACAATTTCAGCAGGAGAAAATATCATTTTGTTGAGTTTGTCATCTTGTCTTTTTACTCCGTTAACAGAAAGTGAAATATTTTCTTCTAAAGTTAAAGTGTAATCTTTTTTAGAAATAAATTCTGAAACAACGGCGGATGTATCA
>Ga0114931_10002962_pt1 | contig 21532 bp, 12 predicted proteins | sample 2SBtaG_FD_89579 | JGI IMG/M metagenome (GOLD analysis project Ga0114931, IMG submission 89579) | Deep subsurface microbial communities from Kolumbo volcano to uncover new lineages of life (NeLLi) - 2SBTROV14_V59a metaG | ecosystem: Environmental > Aquatic > Marine > Volcanic | place: Kolumbo...
CCCGCCGCCGCAGAGTCGAGTAGGGTCGGAGCCAACGTTCGCAACTCTCGCTGCGCACCCGCGCGAGGTCGCTGGCGCAATCCGGCTCAGTCCCGCCGCCGCAGCACCGCGACCACGTCCAGCCGGTCCGTGCCCAGCTCGTGGGTGACCGCCGGGTCGTAGTCGAAGTCGTGCACCGCCACCAGCTCGAGCGCCGGCACCCGCGCCACCAGGCGGCGAAACTGCGCCGCGCTGTAGGTGCGGAACTTCCAGTTCGTCTCCTGCCGCGCGACCAGCCGGCCGCTCCGCTGTACCGTGAGCCGCGACCGCACCTCTTCGAGCCGCGCGCGCGGGTCCGCCGGCGCGGTTTCGACCTCGCAGCGGACGTCGATGCCACCGCGAGCCTCGTGCCAGCGCTCGCGGTCGGTGCTGCGATCCTCGTACTCGGTCAGGTGGAAGCCGAGCAGGTAGACGCCGCCGGGGACCAGCGCGTCGGCCACCCGCTCGAGGTGCGCACGCGCGTCAGCGGCGCGCGTCAGGTACTTGAACGTGCTGACGAAGCAGTGCGCCAGGTCGAACGGGCGCCGGTACGAGAACGACTCCATCCGGCCCACGCGCAGCGACGCCGACACCCGGCGCGCAACCATGCGGCGGGCGGCGAAGTCGAGCATCGACTGATTGGCGTCGAAGCCGTTGACCGCGAAGCCGCGCTCGACCAGCGCCGCGACCAGCCGCCCCGAGCCGCACGCCGGCTCGAGCACGCGCCGCTTGCCCCGCGCGCCGATCCACCGCTCGTACATCGCCTCGACGAACGCCACCTCGGCCGCGGTGTGCTGGTCGAAGATGATGTCGTAGTAGAGCGGCGTGTCGTACCAATCGACCGCGCGGAAGGCCATGGGGCGGGGCGTAGCCAATCCCCGCGCCGCGGTCAAGCGGGGATGACCAGCGCGATCAGCGCCGCCAGCTGGTCGCCGACGACCTCGAGCGGTCGCGGCGAGCGCTCGGCCTTGCACAGCAGCATCCCGCCCTCGACCGCGGCCAGGCCGAAAGTGGCCAGCTCGGCGGCGTGGTCGGGGGCCACCCCCAGCCGGGCCAGCCGCTCCTCCAGCAGCCCGCGCCAGGCGCCGTACGACGACGCGCACACCCGGTGCAGCTCGTCGGACTCGGCGGCAGCCTCGAGCGCGACGGTGGCGATGGGGCAGCCGTACTGATAGTCGCTGTCGACCAACTGCCGCGCCATCTCGCGGCAGACCTCGCGCGCCCCCTCGGCCAGGGTCGGCGCCGCGTCGAGAACCGCGGCCAGCTCGTCGCGCATCGCGGCCCCGGCCAGTGACAGGGCCATCGCGGCAAGCGCCTCCTTGCCGCCGGGGAAGTGAAAGTACAGCGAGCCGCGGGGGGCGCCGCTGGCCTCGATGATCTGTGACCGGCCGGTGCCGTGATAGCCGCGCGCGCGCAACAGCGTCGCGGTCGCCTCGACCAGCTTCTGCCGCGATCGCTCGCCCATTACAGGGGTAACGTTCCTATGTCCCAACCATTGGAAATCAAATATCTTTTCGAGAGAAGTGACCACAGCTCGCCGCGGAGCTTTGGTCACTTCTCCCTAGAACCTATTTGATTTCCAATGGTTGGAGGGCAGGAACGTTACCCCTTCTAGGGGAACGTTACCCCATCTAGAGCTTTGGTCACTTCTCCCTAGAACCTATTTGATTTCCAATGGTTGGAGGGCAGGAACGTTACCCCATCTAGAGCTTTGGTCACTTCTCCCTAGAACCTATTTGATTTCCAATGGTTGGAGGGCAGGAACGTTACCCCATCTAGTTGATGGGGACGACCTGTTCAGTCCACTGGGCGATGTGGTTGTTCGAGGTGATGTTCTGCGCCGGCAGGCGGAAGGCCGGACGGCTGGGATCCATGCCGGCGTCGATGCGGTCGGGGAAGAACGGCGCCATCCAGATCTGCGGGCGCGCACCGTCGGCGAGGCGGACACCGAACGCGCGCTTGGACGAGAAGGTGAACCAGTACATCGTCTCGCCCGACAGCGACTCGACGAACGGAGTCCACCGCGGCCACGAGTTGGTCAAGCCAGTGCCGACGTTGGCCGAGTCGATCTTGGTCGGGCCGACGGAGCCGTCGCCTTTGACCACCCACAGCTCGGCGGTGCCGTCGTCGTAGGCGTCCTCGGACGAGCGGTTGAACATCAACCATTTGCCGTCCGGCGACCACGACGGATAGTAGTTGTTGACGCCGACGCTGCCCGGCACCAACACCTGCGGCGCGCCGAACGCGCCGGTCGACGCGTCGAACGACATCACCGCGATGCTGCCGGCGTCGAAGTGCCAGTCGGCGGCCGGCGAGCCGACCTGAACGAAGGCGAGCTTGTCGCCGGTGGGCGAGAAGTCGGGGTGCGTTGCCCAGCCGCCGGTGGCGACCGTGCCCAGGTCGGCGCCGTCGCTGGCCTGGCGCAGCTTCATCACCCCCTGGTAGACGGTGACGATGCGGTTGCCGTTGGGCTCGTAGGCGGCGAAGTTCCAGTGGAAGGTGCCGTCGGTCGCCAGCATCTCGGTGCGGGTGCCGACGTCGACGATCGACGCGGCGCCGTCGCCACCGTCGTAAGTGATCGCCATCTTGGTGCCGTCGCGCGACAGCACGTGGCAGGCGACGCAGCGGTTATCGGGCGACTGCGCGGTGGTGTAGAACTCCTCGGCCGGGTCTCCCGGGTGGCTCATATCGTGGCGGTAGATGCCAGCTGACGCGCCGCCGTCGGCCTTCGACGCCCAGTAGTAGATGCCGCCGATGACATCTTCCTCGCTGAGCCCGACCGAGATCGTCGACGACGCACCGGCCTTGGTCGGATCCGCGCGGACCATGCCACGCACGCTGACCGACAACGTGCCGGCGCGCTCGGACAGACCGGCGATCGACCACTCCGCCGGAAGGTACGCGACCCAGTTGCCGGCGTTCGGCGAGCCCGGCACGTACAGACGCAGGTCGACGTGCGCGCCGACCAGAGCGACCTCGAACAGATCCGCGCCGCCGCTGTCGACCCAGTGAACCTCGAAGTCACCCAGGTTGGGCGGCACCAGGGTGCCGTCGTTCGGGTACGCCAGCGCCGGGGCCAGCGTCGGGTCGTCGGTCGCGGTGTCGAACCAGCCGGGCGCGTCGCTGGGTGCGCCGGAGACGACGCGGTGGTTCTTCACGTCGACGGTCAGCTGCGCCGAGTCCTGCAGCCCCATGTAGCTGGCGGTCACCGCGGTCACGCCACCGACGGTGCCGGAGGTGGTGAACAGCTCGTTGGAGAAGGTGCCCAGGGTGCCGTCGTTGACGCTATAGACGGCGTCGGTGGTGACGTCGCGAGTGGTGCCGTCGGGGAAGTGCAGCGTGGCGCTGTACGCCTGCTGCACCGGTACGCCGTCGACCATCGTCAGCGTCAGATCGCCGGGACCGATTGCCAGCGTGGCGTCGGGTGTGCCGCCATCGCCGCCGCCACCTCCGTCAGTGCCCTTGTCGTGGCCGGGGCCACACGCGACGATGGAGAGTGATAGCAGAAAGAAGGCGGATCGAAGCCATGTAGGGGGCATGCCGACCCCGATGCTAACACCGCCAGCGTGGCAAACTAGTGACGAATTTCGCCGTGTCTGCAGATACAGCGGGCCGGTCGGGCGAATCGTTCGACGGCGACCGGCGCCGTTCTACCAGACCGCCTGGGCCTGCACCTTGAACACGTCGGTATCGGGTTTTGTCTCGAGAGGTACCTGTCCCGGCCGCAGGGTGATCTTGGCGCCGTACGAATAGTGCGTGTACATGAGCATCAGCTCGCCCCAATCCTGCAGCGGAAACGCCAGCTCGGGCGAGATCCCGCGGAACGAATTCTCGGCGTCGTAGAGGTCCATGATGACGCGGTCATAGCGCAGCGCGGCGCGCACGCCCCGACGCTTCGAGATGACGTAGCCCGGCTCGGCGCCCCACTTGAGGTAGAGGCGGCGGTCCTTGTTGACCGCGGGGTCCATGGAGTCCGCCTGCTTGGAGCGAACCCAGGTGGTCATACCAAATACCCGCAGGTCGAACCCGCGGCCCAGCTGCATCGGCGCATCCACGGCGAACGTCAGCAGCGACCCGGTGCCGTTCTCCGAGCTCATCAGCCCCAGGTAGTTCTCGGTCAGCCCGCGGCCGCCGGTCGAGTGGAGCAGCTCCAGCGCCGGCGCCAGGAACAGCGCGCTGTCGGCCTTGGTGTACGACAGCGCGCCGTAGGCCGAGCCCAGCCCGCGCGGCAGTGTCCACCGCGCGTCGACCCCGGCGACCAGCAGGTCGCCGTCTTGAATCGGGCTGAGCTGGCGCTTGTCGCGGGTCCACGCCTTGATCAGGTAGCCGCCGAGGAGCAGGTCCGGGGTGGCCCGCAGGCCACCGGCCAGGTGCGCCACCGGCGTGAGCCCCTGGTTCTGCTGCAGCTGCTCCTGGTGGGCGCCGATCCCGGCCTGGAGGTAGGCGCCGTTGCCGAACTTCCAGCGCGCCTTGACCCCGCCCTGGTGCGTGCGCCCGAAGATGTACGTGTCGTACGGCTCGATGTAGCCGAAGCGATCCCAGAAGACGCCGGCCTCGACGGACAGCGGCTCGAAGCCGAGAAAGTGATCGGCGGCGACCGACGCCTGGGCGACGCCGAACTGTTTCTCCAGCTCGGTGGTGGCGTAGTCGCTGTACAGCGACGCGAATATGCCGAACTGCACCCGGTAGTCGCCGTGATGGGCAGATAGAAAGATCTCCGACCAGTCCGGCTCGTACAAGCGGGTGTAGGCGAAGCCGGACAGGTAGTAGTCGTTGTCGACCAGGAACGGCTGGCGCGGCGTGGTCTGCACCGCCACCGGCATGCGCGCGTAGCCGTGGAGCTCGAGCCAGGTGTCGTCGTTCAGCGCCACCGCCGGGCCGTGCGCGGCCTCGGGCGGTCGCTCACCGGCGGTCTTCTCGGCAACGCCGACCGGATCCGCGGGGAACGCCGACGCCTCGGCCACCCGCGCGGGCGGCGGCGCCTTCGCCGACGTCTGGTCGTCGGCGGGCGCCGTCTCGTCGTCGCCCTTCTTCTTGTCCCGTTGGTCCTTCCGATCGCCGGCCACCGCGCGCGCGGGTGCCAATAGCGACAGCCCCAGGGCGCAGATCAAAGCGGCGGCGATCGACGTCTTCATGGCGAGATCCTCACTTCTTGGCGGTGCCGAGCTGCGCCAGCTTGTCGGCGCACGCCGGCAGGTCGCTGGCCTTCAGAAAGCCGGTGTCGACCAGCAAATGCTTGACGTTGTCCGGCGTGACCAGGGCGACGCGTACGGCCGCCACCGGCACCTTGCCGCCGCCCAGCTCGATGGTCTGCTGGTTGACCTCGGTCGGCGTCTTGCCGTGGACCAGCGCGTTGGCGACGTCGGCGGCGGTGTCGGCCAGCGGCTCGATGTCCTTGAGCACCTCGACCGACTGCTCGCCCTCGCAGACGTAGTTGACGTTGGCGGCGTCGGCGTCGGCGCCGGCGATGAACACGTTCTGCAGGTGGGCGGACTGCACCGCCTGCACCGCGCCGCGGGCCATGCCACTGTTGTTGGCCAGGATCGCGTCGATCTTGCCGTCGGTGCGAGCGATGGCGTCCTCGACCGTGCGCAGTGCCTGCTCCGGCGACCACGCGCTGTGGTTCTGCTCGGCGACCACGCGGATATCGCCACGGTCGAGGTACGGCCGCAGGGTCTCCTTGTAGCCGCGGGTGATCTCGCTGGCCACGCTGTGTCCCGCCTGGCCGCTGAGGATGACGTAGTTGCCCTTGCCCCCGGTCGCTTCAATCGCCGCCTTGGCCTGCAACACGCCGACCTGGTAGCTGTCGTGCGACACGTAGTAGTCGAGGTCCTTGGAGTAGATGGCGCGGTCGTAGGCCACGACCTTGGCGCCCGCGCGGTGAGCGATGCCGATGTACGACGACGCGGCGGCGCTGTCGGTTGGCTGCACGACCACCACCTTGGCGCCGCGGGTCAGCGCGTCCTCGAGCTGGGCCAACTGCTTGGCGTTGTCGTTGTCGGCGGCCAGGGCGATGACGTCGAGGCCGAGCTCCTTGGCCCGGGCCTCGAAGTACTTCTTGTCCTTCTGATAGCGCTCTTCTTGCAGGGTCGACAGCAGGAAGGCGACGCGGCCGTTGCCGTGCGACGGCGCCTTGCAAGCGACGAGGCCGGCCAGCGCGCACATTGCGGCGGCGGTGCGAATGTTCATGATCATTTCCTCTTGGACAAGACGTCGATCGACACCGCAGCCATCAGGATCATCCCCTTGAAGATCAGCTGCCAGTTGGAGTCGACGCCGAGAAGGTTCATGCCGTTGGACAGAGTGCCGAACACCATGGCACCCAGGAGAGAGCCGACCACCGAGCCGCGCCCACCCGACAGACTGGTACCGCCGATGACGACGGCGGTGATGACGTCCAGCTCGAGCAGGTTGCCGGCGTTGCCCGGCGTCACGCCGTTGACCCGGCCGGCCAGGATCACGCCGGCGACACCAGTGAGCACGCCGATGAAGACGTAGACCCACATGGTGACGCGGCGGACGTTGATGCCGGACAGACGCGCGGCCTCGGGGTTGCCGCCGATGGCGTAGACGTGGCGGCCGAAGCGGGTCTTCTTGCTGAGGAAGGTGCCGGCGAGCACCGCGAGGGCGGCCAGCGCCACCGGCACCGGCATGCCGTGCGGGCCGAAGACCGCCAGCAGGAAGCCACCGAGCGCCAGCGTCGCCGCGATGCGGCCGATGGTCGCCGCCCGCGGCATCGGTAGCAGCTCGAGTGCGCGCCGGCGCGCGGCAGCTCGTTGCATCAGCGCCAGGCCCACGGCTATGCCGATGGCGATGATCGCGATCGTCTCCACCGACGGGATGTTGGCGGTGACGATGGAGAAGTCGTCGTTCATCGGCGACAGGCCGCGCGCGTCCGACATCACCAGCGCCAGACCGCGGAAGGCGTTGAAGCCGGCCAGGGTGACGACGAACGCGGGAATCGCCAGGCGCGAGATCCAGAAGCCCTGCCACGCGCCGATCACCGCGCCGGCGGCCAGCGCGGCGGCGATGGCGACCGGCGCCGGCATGCCGTGATCGATCTGCAACAGCGCCGCGACCACGCCGGTCAGCGCGACACCGGCGCCGACCGACAGGTCGATGCCGCGGATGACGATGACCAGGGTCATGCCGACCGCGACCACGGCGACATGCGACACCTGCACGGTCAGGTTGACCATGTTGCGCTCGGTCAGGAAGAACTCGCGGGTCGCGGGCAAGACCGCCAGCACGGCCCACAGAAGGAGCAGCACGCCGGCCATCGCCCACGAGCGCAGCTCGACGCCGACCGGGAGCGCGCGGGATTTCGACAGCCCGCTCACGACATCACCTCCCGCCTCCGACTGCGAGCCGGAGGATCGCCTCCTCGGTCGCCTCCTCGCGCGACAGCTCGCCGGCGACCGCGCCCTCGCGGAGAACGACCACGCGGTCGGCGAGCAGGCGAATCTCCGGCAGATCCGACGACGCGATCAGCACGGCCAGGCCGTCTTCTACCAGCTCGCGCACGATGGCGTAGATCTCGGCCTTGGCGCCGACGTCGACGCCGCGGGTCGGCTCGTCCAGGAGCAGCAGCCGCGGCTCGGTCATCAGCCACTTGCCGAGGACGACCTTCTGCTGGTTGCCGCCCGACAGCATCCGCACCTCGGTCTCGAGCGACGGCGTCTTGACCCCCAGGCGGCGGACCTCGGCGGTGCTCGCGCGGGTCGCCGCCGCCTCGTCGATGACGCCGGCGCGGCAGAAGCGGCCGAGCGCGGCCAGGTCGAGGTTCTCGCCCACGCTCATCTCGAGTACCAGGCCGCCGCCCTTGCGATCTTCCGGAACCAGCGCGATGCCCGCGGCGATGGCGTCGCGCGGCGACGCGAGCCGGGCGGTGAAGCCGCCCAGCAGCGCGCGCCCTTCGACCCGACCGCGGGCGGCGCCGAACAACGTCGACAGCAGCGCGGTACGCCCGGAGCCCATCGCCCCGGCCAGTGCGACCACCTCGCCGGCGCGCACCTGCAGCGACACGTCGTCGAGCACGCGACGGCCGCGGCGGTCGGTCAGCATCAGGCGCTCGACCTGCAGCACGGTGTCGCCGGGGCGGCGGCGCGCGCCCTCGCCCATGGCCGCCAGCTCCTCGCCGATCATCAGCGTGACCAGCTTGTCGGCGTCCAACTCGGCGGCGTCGCGGCAGGTTACCCGGCGGCCGTCGCGCAGCACGGTGATGCGCGCGCACAGGGCGAAGATTTCCTCGAGCCGGTGGGAGATGTAGACGAAGGCGACGCCGCGCGCGGTCTCGGCGCGGACCACCTCGTACAGGCGCTCGGTCTCGGCGTCGGTGAGCGCGGCGGTCGGCTCGTCGAGCACGATCACCCGCGCGTCGGTGCCCAGCGCCCGGGCGATCTCGACGATCTGCTGCTGGCCGACGCCCAGCGACGACAGCTCGGCCTCCGGGTCGATGTCGGCGCCGGCGCGGCCGAAGCGGGCCAGCATGGCGCGGGCGTCAGCGATCATCCGCGCGGTGTCGACCAGCCCGCCGCAGGTCGGCTCGCGGCCGAGGAGCAGGTTCTCGGCCACCGTCATCTCCGACACCAGCGCCAGCTCCTGGTGGACCACCGCCACGCCGGCGGCGCGGGCGTCGGCCACCGACGAGAAGCGCACCGGCCGGCCGTCGACCGACATCTTGCCCTGCCAGTGACCGTGCACGCCGCCCATCACCTTGATCAGCGTCGACTTGCCGGCGCCGTTCTCACCCACCAGGCCGTGGACCTCGCCCGGGCAAATGTCGAGGGAGACGCCGTCGAGGGCGCGCACGCCGGGAAAGTCGACGATGATGTCGTCGAGGGCGAGGATCGGCGCGACGTCGGCCTCGCGTGCGGCCGCGACCGTCATCGGGTCGTCCTCCGGCGGAGGAGCAGCACCACCGCCAGCGCCAACAACCCGGCGGCGAAACCGTCGGCCGGATCGCCGCTGCCGTCGCAGACGCATGCGGTGCCGGTGCGGCCGCTGGCGCCGAAGCCGCCGTCCGAGCCGTACGGCGCGGCGTCGACGTAGTCGATCGGGCCGGCGTCGGGGTAGCTCTCGACCGTGCCGCAGTCGTCCGGCTCGAACAGCTGCGCCCGGTGCAGCATGGTGACGATGTACGCGCCGGCGCCGTAGCCGACCATCGGGATGCTGCCGGAGTAGGCGCCGATGGTTCCCGACTGCGTGCGGGTATTGTACAGCTCCGGCACCAGGTAGTGGTTGACCGACGCCTGCGCGGTGACCCAACCGAGCAGCGCGTCGGCCTTGGCCGGATTGCCGGCGCGGCGCCACGCATCCGAAGCGCGCAGGTCGATGAGGATCCACTCGTCGGTGTCGTACTGGTCGTTGGAGCCCTCGACCCGCTTGTAGCCGCCGGCCGGCGTCTGCAGGTTCGAGAACGCGCCGAGCGTGGCGGTGGCGATCGGATCGGTCGCCGGGATCAGGTTCCAGGTGAACGCCTCGACGCTGGCGCCGTCGATGTAGTTCGAGCCCTGAGCCAGGCGCTCGAGCGATCCGGCCAGCACGTTGCGCTGGTCGATGAAGCTGCCGCGCATGGCGGTGACCGCGTTCTCCGACAGCGACTGGTAGCGAGTGCGGCCGGTGTCGTCGCCGACGCGGCGAGCCATCGCGGCCATGTCGCAGAAGCCGCGGGCGGTGGCGGCGGTGGTGTAGAGGAAGTGCTGGCGGTTGCCCCAGTGGACCTCCCAGATCGACGCGTCGGCGATGGCCATCCCGTTGGGCTCGAGGTTGGACGCCAGCGCCTCGGCGACCTCGTTTTTGATCACGTCGTACTTGCGCTCGCCCGCCTGCGTGGTCTCGTCGAGCCAGCCGGTGTCGCCCGAGGCATCGACGTAGGTGCGCGCGGCCCACAGGAACAGGCCCCAGCCGTCGATCTCGATGTTGCGGGTGGTCTGGCCGGAGTAATCGGCCTCCTCCTCGCCGTCGCCGAAGTAACGCACGGTGCTGATCCGGTAGTTGACGTCGCCCAGGTAGGAGCCGTACTTGCCGGCCTCCGCGTCGAGAAAGAAGTCGAGCGCCCAGCGGGCCTCATCGTAGTGACCCGAGCGCGACAGCGCGACGATGGCGTAGGCGGCGTCGCGCACCCAGCCCGAGTGCCAGCCACCCGGCGGCAGGCTGGCCAGGATCATGCCGTGGGCCTTGTGCTTGGGGCTGGCGCTGTACGGCTCCAGCACCTGACCCATGCGCAAGACCGCCTCGGCCTGGCACCAGATGCGCGCCTCGTCCTGGGACAGCCCCGGCGCCACCGGCTTGCGCCAGGACGACCACTCGCCGAGCACGCGGTCGAGCAGGGTCGAGGCGTCGTCGGAGCCGAGCCAGGACTCGAACGCCGCGCGGGCCAACGCGCTCTGGCCGTCGGCGTCGAACAACACCCCCACGCCCCACCAGGCGCTACCTCCGGCGGGCACCGAGCCGACGCCCTTCTGCAGGATGGCGACCTTGTCGTCGCCGCTGCAGTTGGTCTCTCCCGACAGATCCTGGCCGTTCTGCACCTGGGTGAAGGCATCGCTGGCGCAGCTCTCGTGGTCCGCGCCGCCGATCGGCAGGTAAACCATGACGCCGCCGCCGGGACCGGTCTCGGTGCCGACGTCGGCCGCCAGCTGCACCGACTCGCCGTTGGTGCCCGGGGTGTCGGGAACCGGTGCCGAGCCCATGTGGAAGTTGGCCAGCGCAAAGGCCTGCGCGTCGACCGCGCTGGAACCTTTGTTCTCGACTCTGATCAGCATGACCATCGCGTTGCCGTCGTAGCCGTAGGGCGCGAAGTAGTACGAGTGCGTCGTCACGTTGCCGATGGTCACCACCGACTCGATGACGTTGGTCTGGTCGACGTAGGCAACCGAGCTCGGCGTGCTCTTGCCCAGCCAGGTCGGCTGGCTGCCGATGCGCACGCCGAAGTAGCTGTCGAACACCAGGTTGCGGCGAACGATCCCCTCGCCGTCGGGGTTGGTCGGGTTGGGACGCATGAAGCGGTAGGGCCGCTCGAGGAACTGCTTTATCGCGTTGGCGTTCTTGTCGAACACCTGGAAGCCCAAGCCGTTGCCGGTGACCAGATAGTCGAAGCTGGCGACCGGCTCGACTGCCTGGGACGGGGTCGCGCCGACGCCGAGGAGGAGCGCGATCGCGATCAATCTCGAGCGGGTCGTCTGCACTGCGGGGGCGGGGTGAGCACGATTTGTGCCAGTGATTCCGCGGTGATTTCGCTGTCACGCCAGTGTGACCAACTGTCGCACCTCGTTGACGATCGAAACGAGGCGGGTTCGCAGCAGTCGCCCAGTCGCGCGGAATCACGCCGCGCGCGGGCTGGCACGCGAGTTGAGTAGAGGTGTGAATGGAGGTCCCCCTGACATGACGTCGCGCCCCCTCGCCGCCCCGCTGATCGCCCTGCTCCTCACCGCTGCGTGCTCGCCACCCGGCGGCGGCAACGCCGACGGCGACGGCGGAGTGCTGCCCGGACAGCCCGACGCCGGCGTGGTCGATCAGCCGGACGCGATGCCGCAGCCGCCGCCGGATGCGATGCAGCCGACGACCTGCGATCAGGAGTTCCGCCTCGACGGCTACGACAGCGCCAGCGAGGTGCTGCTGACCGGAACCCTGGTCACGCCGAACTGGGCGGCCACCGCGGCCGACGGCGCCATCGCGATGACCAAGAGCGGGTCGAGTTGGGTCGCCACCGTCACCCTCGACCCGGGCAGCTACCAGTACAAGTTCATCGTCGACGGCTCGAGCTGGATCGCCGACCCGACCAATCCCGACACCGTCGACGACGGCTTCGGCGGGGTCAACAGCGTCTACAAGTGCGACGACGTCCAGCCGGCCGCGTGCGGCGATCCCGCCGACTTCGACTGGCGCGACACGGTGATGTACTTCGCCATGGTCGATCGCTTCTACGACTCGGACGGCAACTCCGATCCAGTGAGTGGAGCGAGCGGCGCCGATCAGTGGGGCAACAGCGGCCAGTACGAGGGCGGCGACCTGGCCGGCGTCCGCGCCAAGATGTCGTACCTGGCCGACCTCGGCGTCACCGCGCTGTGGCTGTCGGCGCCGTACGACAACCGCGACACCCCGGGGGCGGCGCTCGACTCCAACGACACGCACACCTACTCCGGCTATCACGGCTACTGGCCCAAGCCGGCCAACATCGACTACAGCGACCCCAACAACCCCAGCCCGACCCCGCTGGTCGAGTCGCGTTTCGGCGACGCCAGCGACCTCGAGATGCTGGTCGCCGACGCCCACGCCGCGACCAGCGCCGACGGCCACGGCGTCAAGGTGCTGTTCGACTACGTGATGAACCACGTCGACATCGACAGCGGCCTGTACCAGGCGCACTGGGACTGGTTCGCGCGCGACTCGAACAACCAGTTCCGCCTGTGCGGCCCGGACAACCTGTGGGACGATCCGGTGTGGGGCACCAAGTGCGCCTTCACCGACTACCTGCCGCCGTTCAACTTCGACAACACCGACGCGCGCGCCTGGTCGATCAACGACGCCGCCTGGTGGGCCGAGGAGTACGGCATCGACGGCTACCGCCTGGACGCCATCAAGCACGTGCCGCTGACCTGGCTGACCGACCTGCGCAGCCGACTCAGCACCGACATCACCAACCCGGACGGCGGGCGCTTCTACCTGGTCGGCGAGACCTTCGACTACTACAACCGCGACCTGCTCAAGAAGTTCATCGACCCCAAGACGATGCTCGACGGCCAGTTCGACTTCCCGTTCAAGCGCGAGCTGTGCGAGGGCGTGTTCGACCCGGCCGGCAGCCTGGACAACTTCGCCACCTTCATGGACGGCAACGACGGCTACTACGACGGCAGCGACGGTCACGCCATCATGACCACCTGGATCGGCAACCACGACATCCCGCGGGCCATCCACTTCGCCGAGTGGAAGTTCGGCAACTGCACCCAGGGCAGCGACACCAGCAACGGCTGGGTCGACTGGGGCCAGCCGTCCGCCTCCGAGCCGTACGACCGCCTCGCCCTCGCCTACGCCCTGATGATGACTAACCCGGGCATCCCGCTCATCTACTACGGTGACGAGATCGGCCTGGCCGGCGGCGGCGACCCGTCCAACCGGCGCATGATGATGTGGGACGACAGCAAGCTGAACGCCCACCAGAAGGAGCTGCGCGCCAAGGTCAAGCAGCTGGCCAACCTGCGCGGCCGGCTCAAGGTGCTCAGCCGGGGCCACCGCACCACGCTGGCCAAGAGCCAGAACACCTGGGTCTATCGCATGGGCGGCTGCGGGACCGGCTTCGACGACGTGGTCGTCGCCGTCAACCGCGCCACCACCGCCCGCGACGTCTCGGTCCCCGCCGGCAACTGGCACGACGAGATCACCAACACCGACGTCGCCGCCGGCACCTACTCGCTGCCGGGCCTCAGCTACCTGGTCCTGACGCCCAAGTAGGGATCAGGCACGCTGTGCCAGAAGCGCCCGGCGCGGCGCCGACTCGGGCACAATTTGTTGCCGTTCTGACCCTGATTAGGTCGAGCGACTAGGCGAGGCCTACCGTGAAACGCATGTACCGATGCGCACTCGCTCGTCTGCAACGGTCGTCGAACATACGTGTGACGAATGTCGCGTAAAGATTTCCCCTCGCGCACAACCTGCGCGACGAAGGTCGCACGCTGTGTCTCGTCGATGACATAGCGTGTGCACGATCTGCGCGGCGGCGCGAAATCTCCCACTTTGCTCGCCATGTGCGAGCATCCCCCTGATGCAGACCCCAGCAGCGCTGGGCTACCTGTTCGGGTCGATGATGAAGTCCATCTGTGCAGGGGTCGCCGCGATCGTCGTTACCGGGGTCTCCATGGCCCATGCCGCTCCGCCGGCGCCGACCGGAGCCCATCCACGTCTGTTTCTCGATGACGCGACGCTGGCAGCGATGCGCCAGGCCGCCAACGATCCCAACAGCGCGGTCGCTCACGCGCTGTCGATCTGCGACGACGTGATCGCCAACCCGAGCAAGTGGAGCTCGGGTGGCTACCAGGGCATCGGCTTCCCCGCGCCATTCGGCGCGTGCTCGGTTGCCTGGGTCGTGCGCGGTGACGACGCCTCTGGCGCGGCCGCGGTCAAATACTTCAACGCCTTGCTCGACGACTACGGCTCGGTCGGCGACGGCGCCGGCGGCGACGCCGTCGTCCGCCACGACTCGGGCTACTCGATGCGGGTGTTCGCGCCCTACGCCGCCATCGGCTACGACTGGCTGCAGAACGCGCCCGGCGTCGACGGTGCTCTGCTCGCCCACGCCCGCGCGCGGTTCAAGGCGTGGACCGACTGGTACGCGCAGAGCGGCTACCACGCCGACCAGGCCGGCGCGAACTACCACGCCGGCTACGTCGTCGGCGCGACGCTGATCGCGATCGCCGAGGCTGGCGAGGCCGGTGCCGACGGCGACGCGCTGTGGACCCACGTCGTCGACGACATCTTCGGCACGACCATGGCCGAGGCGATCGCGCCGGGTGGCGTCCTCGACGGCGGCGACTGGCTCGAGGGCTGGCAGTACGGGCCGCTGTCGGTCGCCGAATATGCGATGGCAGCCAGCGCGCTGCACGACAACGGCGTCGCGCTCGACGGCTACGCCGACTGGAAGGGCGCGCTGGTCACCCGATCGATCTACGCCACCGTGCCCGACGAGTCGGGCGCGTTCATCGGCGGCGACAGCGAGAACAGCAAGCCGTACAGCGCGGTCGCCGCGCTGACCCTGTACGCCAGCATGCTCGGCGACGCGCCGACCGAGTCCAAGGCGTGGGCCTACGACCTGATCCAGAGGCGCGACCTGCGCTCCAGCACCTTCCCGCTGGTCGGTGCCATCGCCGAGGCCGGGGCCCCGGCGCCGCAGCCGTTCCCCACTGACACCGCGTCGACCTGGTACTACACGGCCGGCTCGCAAACCGTACACACGCGGACCAACTGGTCGGCGGATGCCGTGTGGATGGTGAACCGGTGCGCGCCCCACCGGGTCGACGATCACATGTTCATCGACGCGGGCAACCTCGTCCTGACCCGCGGCTCCGACGACCTGATCGTCGATCCCAGCCCGTACGGCTCGCTTTCGACCCTGACCGGCAACGCGCCGACCGTGGCCAGCCCGCAGCTGCCCGGGAGCTACCAGCCCAGCCAGGCGGTGTGGGGTGACACCTCGGGCGTCGGCTACACGTGGATGCGGCAGACGCAGTCCGGTGTGTTCGCGACCCGCTGCGAATACGCCGGCCAGTACACGTTCCAGGACCGCGCCAGCGACATCCCCAGCGCAGTCCGCGACACGATCCTGGTCCCCTACGGCCAGGGCGACGCGGCGCTGGTGGTGATCGACGACGTCCGGGGCGCGGCGACCGATCGGCCGCTGAACCTCCGCTTCCACGCGCCCACCGGGTTCACCATGAGCGGTGACACCGCGCGGGCCAACGTCGGCGGCTCCGATCTGATCGTCCAGGCGCCGTTCGCCACCGCTGGCTCGCCGTCGACGATGACCCCGGCGGTCGGCGACTGTTCGAGCGCGGCCCGTGGCCAGTGCGAGATCGGCCGGTTCGACAGCGGCGAGTGGCGGCTCGAGGTGCCGGCTGCCCATCCGCAGGCGATCACCGTGCTCGACGCGGTCGCAGCTGGCGAAACCCCGGCGCCGGCGACGGCGTCGTCGGGTCAGGGCTGGCGGGCGACAGAGCTCGACCGCGACGTCGAGCACATCGCCGTGGTCGCGGTCGACCCCGGGCTATCGTCCGTGACCTACACCGCTGCCCCGGGTGGCCACGTCGTGGTCGGCGCGCCGCAGAGCGCGACCGGGCGCGCCGACGTGACCGCTGCGCCGAGCGCGGCCGGCTGCGACATGACCATCACGCCGCACAGCGGCGACGGCGGCTTCGACGCCCGCCCGCTGGTAATCGCGGTCGACGCCGACTGCACGGTGACCGAGGACCCGCCCAGCGACGGCTTCACCTCGCCGGGGGGGACCGACACGCCGCCGGGCGGCGGTGGCAACAACGGCAACAACGACCTCACCAGCGGTTGCCAGGCCGTCGCCGGTGCGCCGTCGGCGTTGGCGCTGTCCCTGATCCTGCTCGCCCTGGGCCTCGCGGCGCGGCGACGCCGGCGCGTGCGTCGCTGACCGGGGTCGCTGACCGGGGTCAGGCACCCGCTGACCGGGGTCAGGCACCGGGGTTCCAACCCTGCGGAACCACTACCGCTGACCGGGGTCAGGCACCGGGGTTCCAACCCTGCGGAACCACTACGGCTGACCGGGGTCAGGCACCGGGGTTCCAACCCCGGCTGACCGGGGTCAGGCATCGGGGTTCCAACCCTGCGGAACCACTACGGATCTCCGCGCGAACGTCCAATCCTCTGACCGGGGTCAGGCACCGTCCTCTGACCGGGGTCAGGCACCGGGGTTCCAACCCTGCGGAACCACTACGGATCTCCGCACGAACGTCCAATCCTCGTTCCCGGTGATTTCGAGGGGTTGAAGGATTGGGCATTTGTGCTGAAATCCTTTTTCGTTTCAGCAGCTTGCGGGGGTAGTGCGTGTCCCCGCGGCATTGGATTGGGCATTTGTGCTGAAATCCTTTTTCGTTTCAGCAGCTTGCGGGGGTAGTGCGTGTCCCCGCGGCAGCTTGCGGGGGTAGTGCGTGTCCCCGCGGCAATGGGGCTGTTCCACAGGGTGTGGAAGTCGTGGTCGGCGAGGGAGCCGAGGGCGGGATGGGCGTAGTCGACGGCGTGGACGGTGCCGTCGGGATCGATGCAGGCGATCTCCCACGGCGCGCGGCACGGGGTGAAGCGGGAGCGGTTGGCGTAGTCATCGGCGTCGCGGAAGGCGAGCACCTCGGGGTGGTCGGCGGCCTGGCAGCGGCACAGCGGGGACGGCGACAGGTGGTCGACGAGGACGATGCCCGAGCCGGCCAGCTGGTCGGACAGAGCGCTGACGGCGGCGCGCATCTCGGGGGCCCGCGGGGCGACGAGATCGCGGCGGGCAAACGCATTGATCGGGTAGGTCTCTTCGATCTTCAGCCAGTCGAGGCCCAGGTCGCGGGCGAGCCGACCAAGGTCAGCCAGCTCGGCCAGGTTGCCGCGGCCGACGACGGTGGAGACGCCGACGCGGAGGTCGGCGCGGGTGCGGGCGCGGAGCTCTATCAGGTTGCGGACGTTGGCCAGCACGACGTCGAGCTTGGAGCCGAAGCGGGTGGCGTCGTTGGTCGCGGCGCTGGCGCCGTCGATCGACACCATGACGCTCGAGAGGCCGAGGTCCAGCAGGGCGCGGGCGCGCTCCGGCGTGAGCAGCATGCCGTTGGTCGCCAGGTGGATCACCGGGCCGGAGCGCGGGCCGCGCGCGCGGCGGATGGCGCGGAGGGCGTCGTCGAGCTCGGGCGCCACCAGCGACTCGCCGCCGTGGGTGAAGGCGACATAGTCGGCGGCGGCCAGCGGCTCGTGCAGAGCGTCGAGCACCCACGGGCGCATGGTCCGCGCCCTGCCCTCGCGGGTGCGCGCCGGCGCGCCGGTGATGCAGTGCCGGCAGCGCAGGTTGCACGCCTCGGTGACGGTCACGTAGAGCATGGTCGGCAGCGCCGGCGACTCGGCCATGCCGGCGCGCGCGGCGCGCGCGGCGAGCTCGGAGTTGGCCAACGCCAGTGCCAGGTCGAGAGGCGGCGCCGTGCGGTCCAGGACGGCGCCGGAGCGCGGGGCCAGAACCAACGCGCCGCCCTTGACCGCGGCGCGACCACAGGCGAGCGCGAGCTGGCCCGTCGCGGCGCCGAGGGCGAGCACGACCTCGGTGTCGCCGCGGTTGAGCACCACGTCGCAGATAGAGTCGCCGGCGATGCGGCGCACGGCGAGGACGTCGTCGGTGGCACCGTCGAGCGCCAGCGGGATCTCGTCGCCGCGGCGCAGCGCGCGGTGGCGCCGGCGCAGCGCCAGGACACCGGTGACCAGCTCGTAGGTGTCGCGGTCCCACGCCTCCGGGCGCCACGGCATCGGCTGGCGGTCCGGCCACGCGTCCTCGAAGGCGCGCCCGGGCTGATCGGACACCAGCCCGACCTCGTCGCCGTAGTAGAGCATCGGCACGGCGGCGCCGGTCAGCACCCGGAGCAGGCCGAGGCGCGCGCGGCGCGGATCGCCCGTCACGGTGCCGACCCGCGGCTGGTCGTGGGTACCGGTGAAGCTGATCGCGGTCCAACCCGGACCGCCCCGGCGAAAGCGCCGGCGCTGGATCTCGGCCGCCAGCTCGCTGGCAGTGGTCGTTCCGCGCGCGAGCCAGTCCATCAACGCCTCCCTCGAGGCGAAGTCGGTGGCGGCGTCGAGCGCGCCCGCGGTCCAGCGCTCGATGTGCGCCGGCACCACCTCGCCGAAGACCACGGCGTCGGGGCGGACGGCGCGAACGGCGCGGCGAATGCGCCGGCACAGCGCCCGCGGCACGTCGGCGGCGGCGTCGATGCGAAAGCCGTCGACCCCGGCGCGCGCCCAGCCGACGAAGGTGCCGACCAGGTAGTCCTGCACCTCCGGGTTGCTCGTGTCGAGCAGCGGCTCGCGCCACTGGCCCTTCTGGTAGTGCCGGTAGCCGGGCCTCGAGCCGTCGCCGAACGGGTGGGCGTAGATGTGGAACCAGTCCCAGTACGACGACGCCGGCCCGCGCTGGGTGACGTCGCTGAAGGCGGCGTGCCCGCGGTCGACGTGGGTCACCGTGACGTCGGCGATCACCCGCAGCCCGCGCGCGTGCGCCGCCGACAGAAGCTCGAGCAGCGCCGCCTCGCCGCCCAGCTCCGGCGCCACCCGCCGGGGATCGACGGCGTCGTAGCGGTGCGGCGACGGCGCCGGACAGATGGGGGTCAGATGGATGGCGGTGACACCCAGCTCACACAGGTGCGGAAGCGCCTCGATCACCCCGTACAGATCGCCGCCGCAGGCTCGGTCGCGCTGCCAGCCGGCTCGGTCCGGCCACGCCCCGGCCCCGCCGCCGCGGCGAAAGCGGTCGACCAGAACGGTGTAGACCACGGCGTCGCGCCACCAGTCCGGGGCGTCAGCGCGCAGGCGCCCGGGGGCGACGCGGAAGCTCTGCCCGCCGGCGCCGACCACTTGGCCGCTAGCGAGCACGAAGGTGTAGTCGACGCGGCTGCCGGCGCCGGGTAGCGCGGCCTCGAACAGCAGGTGCTCGTCCTCCTCGCCGACCTGTCGCATCCACGCGACGCGCGGCCCGTCGCCCTCGTCCCAGCGGAGCTGCAATCGATCGCCGGCGCCGCGGCGCAGCCCGGCGCGAATGATCAGCCGCCCGTCGTCATCGACAAAGGAGTACGGACGAGCCGGCACGTGTAGCACCGGCTCGTCCGTACCGCCCACCACCAGGAGTGAATTCCTGTGCCCGCGCGCCGATCGAGTGCGCCCGTTGGACGGGTCCAGGCGCCAGTCGTCGTCGCCGTGGCGAAACTTGTATTCGTAGATCCCGACGTCGACATCCAGATCGGCCTCGAGCCAGCCGGCACCTGCGTCGCTCATGGCAGACGATCGGCTCCAGCAGCTCATTTCACCGCGGAGCTCGGCGACGGACGCCGGCGGCTCGGGCCGGTATCGAATCAATGCCTTCACGCGCTGGCGCGTGCCTCCGTGCGCGCGACCCCGTGTCCAACCGGCGAGCCGGCGAGGATGCGCTCTACCGTGCGGCGGGGGGTTCCGCACGGCGGATGCGCGTAGGTGCCTCGCTGGTGATCGTCGGACGACGCCGTCCAGTGCTTGCCGTTGGCCTCGGCCCAGGCCCGCAGCTCGGCGGCGTAGCCGGGCTGGTGCCGCGACGTATAGGCCTCGACGCCCGAGGCGAAGTCGAGCAGCGATTGCAGGCGCCCGCGGTCGCGCGCCCGCGCCGCGTGGGCGACCACGTCGAGGGCGCCGTCGGCGCGGATGACCTCGATCAGCTCCTCCGGCGTCCAGCCGAACAGCTCCGCGTCGTCGAGAAAGCGGCGCTGGTGGGCGTGGAACCGCGGCAACAGCACGCGGTTGCACTGGTGCACCAGCTCGATCATCGACTGCAGCGCGGGGAACTCGGCGCCGACCCGCGTGCGCAGATCGCCGTGCGGGTCCAGCGGCTCAGCGTCCCAGGGCGACAGCCCGTCGAGCCAGGTCAGTATGTGCTCGCGCCAGCGGCGGTGAAGCTCGCCGGCGCGCCGGGCCACCACCGTGCGCCACAGGCTACCGTCGACCAGCATCGACGGCGGGAAGTAGGCCAGGATGTGGATCTGCTCGGCGTCCGGGTCGCCGAAATGGATGAACGAGCTCGCCTCCATCGCCGGCACCAGCACCAGCCCGCGCGCCTCGGCCGACGCCGCCGCCCGTGGCACACCGGCGAAGGTGTCGTGGTCCGACAGCGCGATCACCTCGAAGCCGCGCTCGGCGCGGTGGGCGACGTACTCCTCCGGCGACGCCTTGCCGTCGGAGAACAAGCTGTGGCCGTGCAGATCGGTGGCGACGAAGCCGTCCATAACTGCACCACGGGGCGCTCGACGCGGTAGTTGAGGCCGTTGTTGTTGGCCCAGAAGCCGTAGGCGGTGGCGTCGTTGACCACGCCGTGCTGGTACTGCACCGCGTACTCGAACGCCTGGATGTCCGAGCCCGGCAGATCGACATCCATCTCCCACAGCTCGCCGCCGTAGACGTCCTGGACCCAGTGCCAGCTGTTCTTGTCGCCAGGGGCGCCCATGCCGAAGTCGAGCACGTTCTGCCAGCCGTCGGTGGTGGCGACCATGCGGATCTTCTTGTCGTAGTCGAGGTCGGCCACCCACAGCGAGACCTTGCCGTGCACGCCGGTGTCGTCGACCGCGACCGTGTTGTTGTAGGTGTTGACCCGGATGATCTGCTGGTCCGGGCCGGCGTTGATCACGTGGTACTCACCTTGGTTGTCGTCGTAGTAGGTGTCGTACGCGCCGTCGCGGTAGAAGGCGTCGAAGGTGAAGAAGTCCCGCCACGACGGCAGGCTCACCCGCACGTGCCACTCCTCGTAGCCGTTGTCCCAAGTCTGGAAGTAGTAGCCGTAGGCGGTCTGCTCGATGTTGTCGAACGGATTGCGGTAGACGACGCCGACTTCCTTGTCGTCGAGGTTGGCGCCCTGCACCGGCTTGACGCGCAGCTTGAGGATGACGTCCACGCTGCCGCAGCCGAAGCGGGTGTTGGGGTTGGCGCACTCGGCCCAGAACTGGCCGAAGTACTTGACCATCTCGACGTTGCGCTGGCCTTCGTACTGGACCCAGTCGGCCTGCTCGTGGCCGCCGACGTCGGGCGGCTGGTCGACGCAGGCGGTGTTGCCCAGGGCCAGGACGCTGGCAAGGGTCGACCCGGAGGCGATCAGGCTCGTGCGGGTGCGGGTGCGGGTGCGCTCGAGGGCGCGGGCGAACAACTCGTCGATTCCGTTCTTCTTCTTGTGGCGGATCTTCACAGGGGGCTCTCCGTTTGGGGGGTAGGAGTCTGCGACCGCTCGCAGCAAGCCGCGCGCCAAGCTCAG
>Ga0114931_10002963_pt1 | contig 21529 bp, 11 predicted proteins | sample 2SBtaG_FD_89579 | JGI IMG/M metagenome (GOLD analysis project Ga0114931, IMG submission 89579) | Deep subsurface microbial communities from Kolumbo volcano to uncover new lineages of life (NeLLi) - 2SBTROV14_V59a metaG | ecosystem: Environmental > Aquatic > Marine > Volcanic | place: Kolumbo...
GGTAAATCTCCCACCCCAATTTTGCGCTTCGGCGATTTGATGATTGATTTCGATAAATATGAAGTGAAAGTGGGCAATAAACGTGTTGATTTGAGCCCGACGGAATTCAAACTCCTCTCTGTATTGACACGCTACAAAGGGCGCGTACTTCCTCACGAATTTTTATTAACCGAGGTATGGGGCCCCGATTACGTTGGCGAGATAGATTACCTGCGTTTGTATATCAGCTATCTGCGTCGCAAATTGGAAAAAGACCCTTCGCAACCCCGGCTAATCCACAATGAATGGGGGGTCGGCTATCGCTTTGGCGACTAATGATGCGCGATACCCATTCTCTAACTATTTTCTAATAAATCCCCCGATAAGTTCTAACCTTTTTCTATTTATCTTCACACAAGTTTTTCATAAACTTCTGTTAAACTCTTTGAGTATTGAGTAGAATCTTGATACTCGAAAGACACCGTGTGAGATGGCAGAAAACCCAATTGTAGTTGTCTGCTCTGATGATGATGCAGTCAATAGTAATTTTAATAGCGCACTGGCGCCTTATGGTTTTGAATTGAGCTTTGTCGAAAACCCACGGGCTTTGTTTGAAGTTGTGAGAAAAATTGAACCACAACTCATTATAGCTTGCTTGAGCGACAAAGATGCTGATATACTTAATTACCTGACGGCATTAGATTTGCACGTTCCGGTGGTGGCCGTTTTAGAGCCTCATCAAACAATGATAGACCGCTCTCTGTTGCGCACCGGAGTTGTCGATTTTATCGAGCTTCCGGCAAAGGCAGAAGATATCATTGGCACAATACACCGGGTACTAAAACGGGGCACCGATATGGTGCAGCACCGACAAGTGCTCAGTGATTTGGAAAAAGCAAATCAGGCGTTGCAGCGCCGATTGCATGATTTTGAAATGCTGTTAAAGGTTGCCCGCTCTATCACGGTGCTGATGGACGGCGATGCGGTACTTAACCGCATTACCGAAGCAGCAGTGTATATGACCGGCGCAGAAGAAGGTTACATCCTGTTGTTGGATGAACTTTCGGGCCGATTACAACTTCGAGCCGCACAAAACCTTGGCGAAAAACACGCTCGAGGATTTAATATTGATATCAACGATAGTATCGCCGGACAAGTGATTCAATCGGGTAAACCGGTGATGCTTGGCGGCGATGTTTCTCGTGCATTCAAAGTGAAAACCGGTTTGCTGGTAAAATCGCTGCTGAATGTGCCACTGATGGTCAACGGGCAGATAATTGGTGTGCTGGGGGTTGACAATCAGGCTTCGGCAAAAGAATTTTCAATCCATCACCTGCAGCAGCTTAGTCATTTGGCAGGCATCGCGGCAACAACCATCAACAACACCCGGCAATACAGCGAAACACGCGCCAAACTGATGCGCCGGGTGCGAGAATTTGGGCTTTTGCAAGCCCTCACCGGACAGTTGGGTATCATCACCAATTTTGAAGTGGGGGCGCAAATGGCGCTTTCTATGCTGTTGAAAGCGGTTAATGCCGATATCGGTGTTTTGCACTGGCTGCAGGATATCCGGCAAGAACCATTGACCATTTCGCAAGGTATGCTGGGCGACGCCATCGAAACACGGTTTGATGCCGATTTTGAGAGGGCATCATCGCAATGGTGGTCTCCGGAAGTGATGCAAGGTATCTTGTCGACCGGAAAACCGGTTTTGCACAACAAAGAAACCGACCGGTGGCGCGAAAGCGGTTCGTGTTTGGCAATACCGTTACGGCATGGCAAGCAAATTGTCGGTGGGGTCATTTTACGTTCTGCCGAAGAAAACAGTTTTTCGGCAGATGATTTGCATTTTGTAACCAATATTGCCGATTATCTGACAATCGCGCTGGAAGCGGCAATGTTCCGCCAGCAAGCACAGGCAGACCGTAAACGGCTGCAAGCATTGCTGGATGTGGTCGATAACGGCGTATTCTTTTTCGATAGAAATCTGCGGTTGGTTATGCACAACCGGGTAGCAGGCGATTTAATCGGCAAATCTTCTGTCGAAGCGCTGGGTTCTCCCATAGAGAAACTACTGCCCGCAAATAACGGTTCGCCGCATTTGGTGGTAAAATTGGCACGACAAGTGATGCGCGAACAACGCCCGGTGGCATTTTCCAATAGCCTGATTCGGGTACAGGGGCGCACGGAGCCGATTTTTGTAACCGGTCGTGTTATTCCCGATTTTCAGCAGGATGAAGCTGTGGGTGTTATCTGCACCGTGTGGGAAACCCCGGTCATGCAGGCAAACGAACATTTGGAGCGCGAGTTTGCCCAGATGGCGTCTCATCTGTTCCGCACGCCGATTAGCATCATTCAATCATCTATTGATTTAATGCTGGAAGCGCCGATGGATGAGGCCGAGCGGGAGGAAATCTTGAAGACTATGCACCAGCAAGGGCAGCGTTTGGCTGACACCATCAACGAATTGTTGAAAATATTACGGCTTGAAACAGAGGGCGTTGCGGTGCAATATGCGCCCATTGCGGTGATCCCAATTGTCAACCGCGCGATAATGTTGGTGCAAGACGACAATCCGTATGTTACCATAGAGCGGTCTTTTGCCGGTACGGTGCCATTGGCGCTGGGTGATGCCGCCAAAACCGAGCTAATCGTGCTAAATTTATTATTGAATGCCTTGCGGCGGTGTTCAAAGGGTGGACACGTTACAGTCAGCGTTCACAGTACGCCACACGAAGTTATTGTCGGCGTGGAAGATACCGGTACCCCCCTATCGCCGCAGGAGAAGCAGCGTATCTTCCAGCGATTTTACGCAATCGGTGACACGGACGATAAAATAGCCACAACTTACAGCTTTGGGCTGTACAGTGTAAAGCAATTGGTATCGCTGCAACATGGACGTATTAGTGTAGATAGCGAACCGGGAGCGACAACAAAATTTTTCTTTTCTTTGCCGGTTTGGGAGGACAAAAATGACAAAAATACTGGTAATTGATGACGATGTAGCAGTGCAGCAATTATTACAAATTTATCTGGAAACACAGGGGTTTTCGGTCACCACCGCCAAAAGCGGACGCGCGGGACTTGAGCTTGCATGGGAACTTGCCCCCGATTTGGTATTGCTGGATTTGATGATGCCTGTTATGGACGGGTTTGAAACTTATCGCCGGCTGCGTGATTTCGGTGTCAGTTCGGTGATAATTATGAGCCACCGTCAGGACGAAAAGAGTGCGGTCAAGGCATTAGAGATGGGCGCCGATGACTATCTGCGCAAACCGATAAACCTTGACATTCTGCAAGCCAAAATTCAAATGCTCTTTCGGCGTAAGTTGCTTCAAGGCGAACAAGCGACATCCGTCTATAACGATGGGCATCTTATGATTGACTTGGACGCGCGCACGGTGATACTCGGCGGCGAGCCAATAAAACTCACCCCCACCGAATTTCGACTGCTGTCGGTGTTGGTGCGGCGTGTTGGGCGAGTGGTTACCCACGAGGAACTTATCAAAGAAGTTTGGGGTGCAGACAAAAAATCGGCGCTGGGGTCTCTCAAACTATATGTGCATTACCTGCGCCAAAAGTTAGAGGAATATCCCCGCGACCCCTATTATCTGCTGGCAGAGTGGGGCATCGGTTACCGGTTAAAAGAGCCTTCGATGATGCATGAGGGGAAAACCGCTGCTTAACGGTTCTATTCCATAAAAAGGCCAAAGGATGCGCTACGGCGCATCCTTTTTACTTTGTTAATGTTTTTACAACCGTTCTAACCAATTTCATATCATCTTCACACAGCATTTTGATGAACATTTGTTACACTAGTTTTGTACGATAACACATGCGTGCTGTTATGGTGTTCCCAAAGGTAAATTGCAGTTATTTATAGAGAAAATTATGAGTGGTGGAGATAGTATGCAAGCAAAAGTTCAAACAGCTCCGACGACCTTCCGTACCGCCGTCAATGCACGGTGGGCAGAACGAATTTTGTTGCTTTCTGTTACAGCGTTGAACGATGCGGCAATGGTTGGGGTTGGATTTTTATTAGCGTATCTCATCCGTTTTGAGAGCGGCATCCAATTTGATTACCAACCTGTCGGGCCGGTCATTCATTTCTACCAAAACCTGGTGTTCCTGCTCATCCCCGCGTGGATTGTGGTGTTCTGGGCGTTCGGGCTGTATGACTTTAAAAACTTGTTTGGTGGCTCAAAAGAATATTCTCTTGTGTTCAACGCCTCGACGCTGGGGATTATGCTGGTTATCGTTTCAACCTTCTTCTACCCTGAATTTGTGATTGCCCGAGCTTGGGTCTTGATGTCGTGGATACTGATAACCTTTTTGGTGATGCTGGGACGTTTTTTTGTGCGACGCGGCGTTCAGCAGCTTCGTGCCTCCGGACGGTTTATGACGCCGGTGTTGGTTGTTGGCACCAATGAAGAAGCGATGGCCATTGCCGGGCAATTGCAGACTAATCCCCGTGCCGGTATTGGAATTGCCGGGTTTGTTGATACTACCGGTATCGAGGCGGGAGAAGAATTGCTGCCCAACACCCCCGTAGTTGGTAGTATTGCTGCTATTGAACACTTGGTGATGCAATTCGGCATTCAAGAAATTATTGTTGCCAGCACAGCAATCTCTCGTGAAGATCTGCTGCAACTCTACCGTAAATTCGGCGTTGATACCAACGTTAACATCCGAATGTCATCCGGATTGTATGAGATGCTGACTACCGGGGTAGAAGTTCGAGAAGTGGGACAGATTCCCCTGCTCAGCGTAAACAAAGTCCGGCTTACCGGTGCAGAGGTTATATTGAAGCGTTTGCTCGATGTTGTTGGTTCGCTGGCTGCATTGACTATTGCACTGCCGATTATGCTGGCTATCGGCGTTGCCATCCGCCGTGATTCCGAAGGCCCGGCCATCTATCGCCGCCGCGTTGTGGGTGTTGGCGGCAGGATTTTCGATGCCTTCAAATTCCGCACGATGTATGTTGATGGTGACGAGCGGTTAAAAGCCCATCCGGAATTGGTTAAAGAGCTGGAAGAAAATGGAAAACTGAAAGACGACCCGCGCGTCACCAAAGTTGGTCAATTCTTGCGGAAAACCAGTCTCGATGAGCTGCCCCAGTTATTCAACGTGTTGTTCGGGCAGATGAGCTTGGTTGGCCCGCGGATGATTACCGAAGCAGAACAGCAAAAATATGGCAACTGGCAAACCAACCTGCTCACCGTAAAACCGGGGATGACCGGATTGTGGCAAGTCAGCGGGCGCAGCGATGTGTCGTATGATGGCCGTGTCACTCTCGATATGCACTACATTCGGAATTACAGCCTGTGGTTCGACCTGTACATTCTATGGCAAACCATTCCGGCAGTGTTGCAACGCCGCGGTGCGTATTAAATCGAATAGACAAAAAATCGCCCCGACAGCCTGTCGGGGCTTTTTTTATGGCTCAATCCACTTTCTAACTTTTTTCATAGCAACTTCAAAGAGCTTTTTGATTAAAAATTGTTACACTTCTGATGCAAGAATTGAGGTAAAAAACGATGCGAGCGATTTTTCTCGATAGAGATGGCGTTATTTGCGAAAACCGAACAGACCATGTGAAATCTTGGGATGAATTCCGTTTCGTCCCCGGTGCGAGAGAAAGCCTGGCGGCGTTAAGCCGGTTGGGGATGCCCATTGTTGTTGTCACCAATCAGGCAGCCATCAATCGGGGGATGACCACCACTGCCGCCGTGGAAGACATCCATCGCCGGATGGTGGCAGAAGTCGAAGCCTTCGGCGGGCGCATTGACCGGGTGCTGTACTGCCCTCATCGCCCCGAAGAACACTGCAAGTGCCGCAAACCCGAACCGGGCATGCTGTTGCACGCAGCCACTGAAATGGGCATCGACCTTGCCCGCTCGTACATGGTTGGCGATGCACTGACGGATATGCAAGCCGGTTTGGCCGTTGGCGCTGAAACGATTCTGGTGCTCAGTGGTCGCGGCTTTCGGCAATTGTTGCCCGCACTGCACACCCTCGGCGACAGTTTGTTTGTGGTGCGAAGCCTTGTCGGCGCAACCGCCCATATCCTAAATGCAGAACTTTTACACTCGCGCGTCCAACCGGCAGTGTCCGCGCCGGTGGCAGGAATATTCCGGAACTATGTTTGAACAATTGAGGTATTACATTCACGGACAAGCGTCCGGCTTTCCCCGTTATGTGTGGGAGCAGGCAATATTTGGGTTGTTCGGGTGGATTCCCACCGTGGTGGGTGTGGGTATCCGGGCGATAGTGTATCGTTTGGCGTTAAAAATGCACGGGACCGCCGCCATCGAAAATGGCGTGCGGCTGGCGTATGGCAGTCACATTACATTGGGCAGCGGTGTGTACCTTGATAATGGGGTATATTTGCACGCCCTGCCCGCCGGAATTTCTATCGGCGACAACACAATGGTGATGCACCACACCATGCTTCACGTATTTAACTTTCAGGGGTTGCCCCATGCCGGAATCACCATCGGCAAAAATTGTTTTATCGGCGAATATAATGTTTTTCGCGGACAGGGGGGTATCACCATCGGTGATGATGTGTACACCGGGCCGATGGTGCAATTTGTGGCGGTAAACCACGTTTTCAGCGACCCGCACACCCCCATCCGCGAACAGGGCATCACCGCCAAAGGGATTGTGGTGGAAGATGATGTATGGCTCGGCTCCGGTGCGACTGTGGTCGATGGTGTGACCATCGGGCGGGGCAGTATCATCGGCGCAGGGGCGGTGGTTACGGGCGATATGCCGCCGTACAGCATCGCAGTCGGTGTGCCGGCAAAACGGATCAAAGACCGCCGCGAGATTGACCCCGTTGCGGTGGAAGAGATATTTTTTGGCGAGCTGGAAACACTTCGCCGTAAATTGTAAATTGTAAAAGTATTTTTAGGGAGGTTTTTTTGTGAACGTACTTTCAGTGGTTATTCCGGCGTTAAATGAAGAAAATGGTATCGCCGATATTGTCGAACGTGTTTTGGCAGTAAAGCCTGCGCTGGCAGAAGCCGGTGTAGAAGATTTGGAACTCATCGTGGTGGACGACGGCTCGCAAGACCGCACGCCGGAAATTGTCCGCAGTTATTCCGATGTGGTGCTGGTACAGCATCCCATCAACAAAGGTTATGGCGCAGCGATAAAAACGGGCTTCCGTGCGGCAAAAGGTAATCTGCTGGCATTTTTGGACGCAGACGGAACCTACCCGCCGGAATATTTTCCGCAATTATGCCGCCCCATTGTGTATGGCGATGCCGATTTGGTGGTTGGTTCTCGGATGGCGGGGCAAGATAGCGACATGCCGCTTACGCGACGGGTGGGAAATACCATCTTTGCAACACTGGTGAGTCTCATCAGTAACCAACGTGTCACCGATAGCGCCAGCGGGCAACGAGTTTTGCGCCGCGATGTGCTGGAGCGGCTTTACCCCCTTCCCGACGGACTGAATTTCGCGCCGGTGATGAGCACTCGTGCCATGCACGAAACCATCAAAGTGGTAGAAGTTCCCATTCCGTATTCCGAGCGGGTCGGCGCGAGCAAACTCAGTGTGGTACACGATGGCATGCGCTTTCTCAACTCTATTTTGATGACCGCACTCACCTACAACCCCACCCGAATTTTCGGGCTGGTTGGTTTTGGGCTTTGGGTCGCGGGTATCTTCTCGGCACTGTGGCGCACAATTACCCGCAGCCCCGCTTCGCGGAAAGATTCTCAACTGGTCAGCTGGTTTGCCGGGCTGGTGATGAGCGCCGCTGGCACGAGCATTTTCGCCACCGGTACACTCTTCAACTACCTTGTCTCACTCTTCCACAAGCGTCCGGTGCGGCAAGGGTTGTTTGGTCGGCCCCTGTTTAACAAGCCGTTGGAAAATCATTTTGGTTGGATGGGCATTCTTTCGATGGTTGGCGGCGTGCTGTTTTACGGCGTTGACGTTTGGCGGCGGTGGAACACCTCGCGGCGCGATGATGTCGCACCGTGGTTTGTGCCCGCCACCAGCACGGTGATGGTACTGACCGGCATCCAACTTTTTGCATCGTGGCTGATGGGGCTGGTACTTTCAGAATTGACGACACGAGAGGAAAAATCGAGTTCGGATTTGGGGGAATAATTTCCCTCAAAACGAGAAATTTAGGAGTAGGTAATGACAGATAAATGGGTAAATTTAGGCACAAAACCGATTAAAAAAATACTCCCGTCGGAATTTCCCGACATCAGCCGGATGATGAAGGAACCCACCAAAGCCGAGCGCAACCCCGATGCGGTGGATGTACTGCTGGTTAACCCGCCTTCGCCCGATGGCGGGGTGTGGATTCGGTCTCAGCACCGGGTGGGACGCCGCTCGCGCGAAAATATGCTGTGGCCGCAAGTTTCGCTGGCGCGGATGGCAGCATTGCTCCACCCCGATTATTCGGTCGATGTGGTGGATGCCATTGCGCTGGGTATGGATTGGCACGAATTTGAAGCGTTACTGGAAAAAAAGCAGCCAAAATTCTACCTGACTCAGGTAACTGCTCCCACCTTGACCAACGATATGTACGGCATCTTTCTGGCAAAAAGTAAAGGCGCAACCACCATCGCATTTGGCACACACGTCACGCCGAATACCGTCAACACCATGAACGATTATCCTGCCGTGGATTTTGTTTTGCGCGGCGAACCGGAATTGACTCTGCGTGAACTGATTGACGCGCTCGAAGGGAAGACCGGACAAAACCCGAAAATTGTTTCGCTGCTGGAAGAAACCGACCCGTCGTGGAAACCGGTTGCTGCAGCCGCCATCGCTACCGGAAATTTCAGCGACATCAAAGGGCTGGGCTGGCGCAATGCGGGCAAACCTGAGCTTACCCCCGACCGCCCATTCATCCCCAATTTAGACAATCTCCCCTTGCCGATGCACGAACTTTTGCCGCTGGACAAATATCGGATGCCCATCATCAAAGGTCCATATGCGTTTGTTGTGCCCAGCCGCGGGTGTACTGCCGGATGCAAATATTGCATCAAACACGTCAGTTACAATTACACGGTGCGTCTCCGTTCCGCCGAAAATATTATGACGGAATTGTGGCACTTGAAAAAACTCGGTATCAACAACGTAATGTTTTATGCCGATTTGTTCACTGTCAACCGTCAGCAGGTGATGGATATTTGCCACGCGATGATTGACCAAAAAATTGACATGCAGTGGATGTGCAACAGTCGGGTTGATTATGTGGATGAGGAAATGCTGAACACGATGGCGCAAGCGGGTTGCCACATGATTTCGTGGGGCATCGAATCCGGTTCGGCAGAAATTTTAAAACGCGCCCGCAAAGGCGCTGACCCCGCCAAAGCCGAACGTGCGCTGACATGGGCAAAACGCGCGGGCATCAAAAACTTCGGTTATTTCATCATCGGCTTGCCCGGCGAAACCGTGGAAACCATCAAACAAACCATCGCCTTCTCGAAAAAACTGCCGCTCAATGTGGCAATTTTCCACATTGCCGCGCCATACCCCGGCACACCCTTCTTTTATGAAGTGGTGGAAAATGGCTGGTTCCGCCCCGGCACCGATTGGGAGCAGGTGGACATGGACCAATCAACCGTGCTGGATTACCCCAACCTCACGGCAGAAGAACTGAATTACTGGCAAAAACGCGCCACCCGCGAGTGGATGTTCCGCCCCATACCGATTTTGACCATCTTGAAGGGGCTGAACACGTGGCAGGGTTTCAAAAGCGCAGTGAGTGCCGGTGTGCAAACACTGTCGTTCATCAAGGGATAGGGTGAGCTATGATTATCACGCGAACACCACTGCGCATCAGTTTTGTGGGCGGCGGCAGCGATTTGCCTGCATTTTACGAGCGAGAGCAGGGCGCAGTTGTCAGCACTGCCATCAATAAATATATTTACCTCACTACCAATCCTAAATTCGACCATAAAATCCGCGCCAGTTACTCTATCACCGAGATTGTGGACAGCGTGGATGAATTGAAACACGAACTCATCCGAGAATCGATGAAACTGCTGGGCATCACTTCCAGCGTGGAAATCACCTCCATTTCCGATATCCCATCACGGGGAACGGGATTGGGTTCTTCGGGTAGTTACACCGTTGGGCTGTTGAATGCACTGTATGCCGCCAACGGTCACATGGCAGGCGCAGAACGTCTCGCCGCCGAAGCGTGCCATGTCGAAATGGATTTATGCCACCATCCATCGGGCAAGCAAGACCAGTATATTGCCGCATATGGTGGGCTGCAGTTCATCCGGTTCAACCCCGATGGCACGGTTTTTGTTGACCCGGTCATCTGCGCACCAGAAACGAAACAATCGCTGCAAGACGGGCTGCTGATGTTGTACACCGGCATCACCCGCAAAACCCGAAACTTGCTTTCGGAGCAAGCAAAACTGACCCGCGAAAAACCGGACAAACAAGCATCGTTGCGGAAAATGGTCGGATTGGCGCACCAGTTGCTAGAAGCACTGGAGCAAAATGACCTTGGCGGGTTTGGTGAAATTCTGCATGCGGGCTGGGAAGAAAAGCGCAAACTGACTGACCATATCAGCAACACCCAAATTGATGGCTGGTACCAACGGGCGCGAATGGCAGGCGCTATCGGCGGGAAAATCCTCGGTGCAGGTGGCGGCGGGTTTCTGTTGCTGTATGCCCCGCCCGAAAAACACAGTGACATTCTGCGTGCGCTGCCCGAATTGCGTTCGATACCGTTCCATTTTTCGCCACAGGGCAGCAAAGTTATTTACGTGGAAGAGAACGGATATCAGTAGTTGTCGTTGTCGTATGAGAGGAGTGAGGGATGAGAATACAGTTGTCTGGGTGTCTGTCAACCATGCAAACAGGATGTTTTAAGGGTCGTGTCTCACAATAAAATAAGCAAGATGAGATAAACACATCTACAAATCGGAGGATATATCCGATATGAGAAGAGACGCACCCGAATTGGCATCAAATATAACCACACTCGTTCATCTTTTGCAGCATCAAGCAGCAGTTTATGCTGAAAAGACAGTTTTCGTTTTGCTGGAAAATGGCGAAGCAGATGGCGCATCGCTTTCGTTTCGACAGTTGAACCAAGATGCCAAAAGATTTGCTGTCAGGTTGCGACAGCACGCCAGCCCCAAAGAACGCGTATTATTGCTGTATCCACCGGGGTTAACGTATATTGTTGCCTTCTTTGGTACTTTATACGCCGGTTGTGTGCCGGTTCCGTTATATCCCCCACGACACAACCGTTATCTCTATCGAGTATTGGCAGTTGCTACCGATGCCCAAACATCATTGGCACTTGCCGATTCCAAAATCATCGCCAAAATTCGCTCACAATTTGATACTGTTGAGGGATTGAGACAGTTAAGGTTGTTCGATTTCAATACCGATATTAACCAGATTTCGCCGTCAGAATGGCATGAACCGCAAATAGACGCCGATAGTTTGGCTTTGTTGCAATACACCTCGGGGTCTACCGCAGCACCCAAAGGCGTGATGGTTTCTCATCAAAATTTACTGCACAACTCTGCGATAATTCAACATTTCGTCCAATCTACCCCGGCAGATGATACGGTATCGTGGTTGCCACCGTATCATGATATGGGGCTTATTGGCGGCATACTGCAACCGGTCTATTGCGGTGGCAGAGCATTTTTAATGGCGCCGGTTGATTTTGCAAGCAAACCTATCCGTTGGTTGCAAGCTATCAGTCGTTATCAAACGCGGGTAGCCAGCGCACCAAACTTTGCTTTCGATTTTTGTGTGGATAAAACTACGCCGGAACAGCGAGCCTCTCTCGATTTGAGCTACTGGGAAATGGCAACGGTTGGCGCAGAACCTGTTCGTGCTGCAACGATGGAGCGTTTCATTCGCACTTTTGAACCGCATGGGCTGCGGAAAACCGTTTTTCATCCGGTATACGGGTTGGCAGAAGCAACATTGTTTGTTTCGGGCAATAATCATTCTGCCCCACCAAAAATTGCACACGTGCAGCGATCGGCGTTAACGGCGGGGAAAGTCGTTATGGTAAAAGCCGGTTCGGCTGCCGAACAACAACTGGTCAGTTGCGGATATTCGGCGCCGGGGCAAGAAATTGCCATCGTCAACCCTAAAACATCTACCCGTTGTGCGCCAAATCAAGTCGGCGAAATTTGGGTGTCGGGTCTCAGTGTTGCACAGGGGTATTGGCAGAAATCGGAACTCAGCGCCGAAACATTCAGTGCGCAATTGGCAGATTTTCCCGATAAAACATTTTTACGCACCGGTGATTTGGGTTTTTTGCACGATGGCGAATTATTCATTGCTGGACGTCTCAAAGACCTTATCATTATTCAGGGGCGCAATCATTATCCTCAGGATATTGAATTGACCACCGAGCAAGCCCATCCGGCATTGCAATCGGGTGGCAGTGCCGCGTTTTCGGTAGAAGTTGATGGACAGGGCGAAAAACTAGTGGTGGTGCAAGAAGTGCGTCGCACCGCTTTGCGGAAAGTAGATTTTGATGAGGTTATCCGTGCCATTCGGGTAGCAATTTCAGAAGTTCACGAAATTCAACCGTATGCGGTGGTTTTGGTTAAACCGACGGTTGTTCCAAAAACATCCAGTGGCAAAGTGCAGCGTTTTGTTTGTCGACGGCAATTTTTAGAGGGTACGCTCAAATCCGTCGCCACGTGGTCACGACAAACGCAAGCAACAACAGAAGCATTCTTTATCCCGCACAGGCCTGGTTCACATATTGAAGCCGCGCTGGTGGAAATGTGGAAAGAGGTATTGGATGTTGATGACGTTGGTGTTAGCGATGATTTCTTTCAATGGGGGGGCGATTCGCTTTCGGCAATGCAGATTCTATCTCGCATTGAGAATGTTTTCGGTGTCGAGCTTGCGCTGTCGGATCTGTTTGAATTTACAACAATCGAAAAACTGGCGAGGCACATCGAAACTGTCTTGCACACAAGTACCCCCATTGAACCAATTGTCATCAAACCGGTTTCACGAGAAAATCCGCTGCCAACCGCTTTTTCTCAGGAACGCATGTGGTTTGTTCAGCAACTGCAACCGGAAAATTCCGCATACAATATTGTAATACCGGTGCGGTTAACCGGTAATTTAAATATGAACGCGCTGGAATGGGCATTGCATCAAGTGATACAGCGTCACGAGAGCCTGCGGACTATCATCACAACGATTGCTGGCGTGGCGCACCAAGTAATATTGCCACAAATTAACCTCACTCCCAAAATAGTAGATTTGCGGCATCTGCCTGAAAACGAGCGAGAGGCTGCTCTGTTCAATCTTGCCGAAGAACACGCCGCTCGTCCGTTTGTGTTGGATAAAAGCCCGCTGTTGCGGGTGTTACTGGTGCGGTGGCAAGATGATGTGCATTTTGTCCAAATTACGGTACATCATGCTGTTTTCGATGCGTGGTCAACCAGTATTTTGGGACGAGAGATCGTTCAATTGTACGAAAGCCGAATTAACGGACACGCTCCCGTGCTGCCTGACATGACCATTCAATATGCTGACTTTGCCGCGTGGCAGAGACAATGGATACGCGGGGAATTTTTACAGTCACAATTAAATTATTGGGTTAAGAAAATGAAAGATGTTCCGGCGCTTTCGTTACCCACCGACCGCCCACGACCGCCGGAACAAACATATTATGGCACGTTTCAATCTATCGAACCATCGGCGGATGTATTCGATGCCATTCGCAGGTTGAGCAGAACACATAATACCACACCATTTATGGTGTTTATGGCGGCGTTCCAAACGTTATTGTATCGGTACACAGGACAGATAGATTTTGCCGTTGGAACGCCAATTGCCAACCGGCATAATCTTGCCGGTGAAAATATCATCGGCACGTTGGTGAATACATTGGTTTTTCGCGCCGATTTATCCGGCAAACCCACATTTTCGCAATTATTGCAAACAGTACGTCAAACAGCGTTAGAAGCGTATGCGCATCAAGATTTACCGTTTGAAAAGTTGGTACTTGAAACCAAACCGGACCGCAAATTAAGCTATGCTCCTCTTTTTCAAGTAATGTTAGACTATATCAACGTTCCCGTGCCCAATCAAACATTCGCCGGACTGACATGGGAACTGATGGATGTTGACCGTCATGGCGCACAGTTTGATATGACTTTGGCAGTTTTGGATACCAAAGAAACCAGACGCATAAGTGTAGAATACAACACCGATCTATTCGATGCGACAACTATTACACGGTTTTTGGAACACTACCAAATTTTATTGACGAGTATTGTGAAAAATCCCGATACACCCATTTCTCAACTGCCAATCTTATCGCCGCAAGAAAAACACACCTTGTTGACTGTGTTAAATGATACCCAAGTTGCGTATCCAAAAAACACTTTGGTGCATCAATTATTTGAGATACAAGCAGCAAAAAACCCGGAAAAAGTGGCGGTTATTTTTCAAGGGCAATCGTTAACCTATGGTGCGTTGAATGCTCGCGCCACCCAATTGGCAAAGTATTTGCAACGACAGGGTGTTACACCCGGTCAATATGTGGGTATCGCGTTGCACCGCTCGCTTGATATGGTAGTGGCAGTGCTTGGTATCTTAAAAGCAGGCGGTGCATATCTACCGCTTGACCCCGCCTTCCCGCCGAAACGACTAGCCTATATGCTGGAAGATTCTCGTGCGGAAATAATTGTTACCCAAACCGATTTGGCTGACTGGCTTGCCGAGATTGCACCTGCATCTGCATCCGAGATAATTTGCATTGATGCCAACTGGCAAATATATGTACCTCCTCACAGCAAAATCAGGATGTACGCCGTGGATAGCCGGAAACCGGCATATATTATTTACACTTCCGGTTCAACCGGTAATCCAAAAGGTGTGCAGGTTTCGCATCAAAATGTTGTTAATTTTTTGCATGCAATGCAGGAACAACCGGGGTTTACTGCCGACGACCATATTTTATCGGTGACCACCCTCTCGTTTGACATTTCTGTATTGGAAATCTTTTTGCCGTTGGTCACCGGCGCGAGTTTGGAAATTATCAGCGGCGAAACAACCCGTAACGGGAAAGCACTGGTTCGACAGTTAAATGCCGCCAATGCTACCGTTATGCAAGCCACACCTGTTACTTGGCGGATGATGATACAAGCCGGATGGCAGGGTTCCCCCCGCTTGAAAGCGTTGTGTGGCGGTGAAGCGTTGCCCGTCGACTTGGCGACACAGTTGCTGCCACGAGTGGATGAATTGTGGAATATGTATGGCCCCACCGAAACAACTGTATGGTCAACTGTAATGCACATTCAAAACGCCTCAAAAATTACCATCGGACATCCAATAGCCAATACACAGATATACATTTTGGATGAAGAATATCAACCGGTTCCCATTGGTGTTGTCGGTGAATTGTACATCGGTGGGGATGGCGTGACAATTGGTTATTTGCACCAAGAAGCACTTACCGCCGAACGTTTCTTAAAGAACCCATTTATACCTGTTGCCGAAGCACGAATGTACCGCACCGGTGATTTGGCACGCTACCTTCCTGATGGCAATATAGAATTTTTGGGGCGTGTTGACCATCAGGTAAAAGTTCGCGGCTTTCGGGTTGAGTTGGGTGAAATCGAATCGATTTTAAGCACTCATCCCGATGTGAGGCAAGTGGTGGTTTTCGCACTGCACAGCCAACAGTTGGCAGCATATATTGTTACCCAATCCGGTTCGCCACTTGCCACGCACGACATTCGACACTTTTTGCAGCTACATTTGCCCGATTATATGATTCCTGCCTACTTTTTGTTTGTGGATGAATTTCCGTTAACACCCAATGGAAAAGTTGATCGCAAAAAGCTGCCTGTTCCGGAACATATTCATTTGAATACAGAACACACTTTTATCGCTCCGCGCACCCCAACCGAAGAGAAACTGGTTGAAATTTGGGAAAGGTTGTTATCGGTAGAACCTGTTGGAGTAACGGACGATTTCTTTGAAATTGGCGGTAGCTCATTGTTGGCATTACAGCTTTTCGAACGCATTGAAGCGACTTTTCACGTGAGTTTGCCGTTGTCCGGGTTATTTCGGGGAGCAACCATCGAATATTTGGCAGCACTCATCGAAGAATCTGATAACAGCTGGTCGCCATTGGTGCCCATCCAACCGGAAGGCGACACCCCACCATTCTTCTGTGTACATGGGATAACCGGCGATGTTTTGTGGTTTCGAGAGTTGGCAAGCCATTTAGCCCCCGATTATCCATTTTACGGCATTCAGGCGTTAGGTCTAGATGGGAAATCCCCGCCTTTTTCAGATATAGAAAAAATGGCAGCGTATTATCTGGATGAAATTCAGAAAATTCAACCGGAAGGGCCGTACTTTCTCGGCGGTGCAAGTTTTGGGGGCACAGTTGCACTGGAGATGAGCCAGCAATTGTTGAAGCAGGGGCATCAAGTTGGGCTGCTGGTGATATTCGACCATTATCCCCCAAATATTACATCGAATGCAAAATATAATGTTGTCCAACAGGTCGTTGCTGGTTGGCGGATGTTGTCCAATGTTCCCCGTTGGGTTTACAACTTTGGGCATTTAGACTTTACGGCAATGGTGGCCCGTGTTCGCCGCAAAATCAACATCATAATCAAAAGGTATTCGACGCGCGAGAAAATGCAGCATCAACGCTCAACCGGTATGGTAAACGCAGAAGATTTGATTGACTATGCTGCATCTTTGCCGGAATATCGCAAACAATTGATAGAAGAACATTATCGAGCAATATCAGCGTACCAGCCGCAGCCGTATGCGGGGCGAGTATTACTCTTTCGAGCGAAAGCACAATCGCTTTTTAACCATACAGATCCGGTGTTTGGATGGAGAACATTGGCAGGCAACGGTGTTGAAGTGAAAGATATCCCCGGTTCGCACGAGCGGATATTTACCGCCCCAAATGTCGAAACACTGGCGTATGAATTGAAACGCAGTTTGGCAGAAACTAGCCGTAGTACAGTAAAATTCTAACTTTTTTCTACTATTTTTCTTACGGCACTAATAGTAAATTTTGATAAAGTTAGAGACATGGAACAGTGGTACACGTTGCACACAAAACCTAGCGAATATCACGTAGCGACGATGTTGCAAGAAGCAGGTGTCCGTACCTTTGTGCCCTCGATTGAAACTTTGACCGCACGGCGCACAAAAAAACGCAAACCCTTTTTCCCCGGCTACATTTTTATAAAATACGATTTCTCCGCCGACGGGTTTTCCCGTCTGCGGTGGATGCCGGGGGTACGTTACGTGATTGCCGTGGATGGCACACCCATTCCGTTGCCGGATTCGGTCATTGCGACAATTCGTCAAAAAGTGCATGCCGTTTCTACCGGCCACACCCAAAAAACCAAATTCCGAGCGGGTGATGCTGTGCAAGTTAAAAAAGGCCCGTTTCAAGATATGTTGGGTGTGGTCAATGCCGAAGTTCCGGCAGCGCATCGTGTTCAAGTTTTGCTGAATGTGCTGGGGCGTGTCAACAAAGTGCAGGTAAATGCAGACGATTTACAAAAATTGCCTGCCGTTAACCGGATGAAAATAAAGCGACCCCGCCGCACGCGCGGTCGAGGTCGCCGAATTAGAAGGCATTCTGAAAGTTAGAAATGCCTTTGTACAAATACTCTCTGTTGTAGCCAACGCTCCGGGGAGTAATATTTTTGCCGCCAAAACAGTCCGTTTCGGTGCGGCGGAGCCTGCCCGAAATTATGGCGATGCTATCTTAAAATGAGTGGCAGGTACACCCGCGAGCCGCCAACCAGCAACTTCGCACTGGCAGAATGCGCTGTGCCACCGCTATCGCCGGTAACGGTGATGGTGTACCATTGCCCCGGTTGGAGTGTGCCGCTGCCGTGCGTATCTGTGACGGTGACGGTAACTTCCGCAGGCGGGGTGACGGTGTCGGTGGACAGTGTGACATTCACCCCCGGGGCGGATGCGGCAGCATGCACATTGACGGTGGATGTAAAATCGGCATTTTCCTGAATTTGAACGGTGAATGCCGCCAGCCCGCCCGGTTCGATGGCTGTTGCTACCGGCGAGATTTCTACCGGGGTGGTATCGCCCCAAACGATGGTCAAGGTGGGGCGGCCTTCTGCATCCCAATCTTCCACTTCGGAGGCGGTAAGATACTTGCTGCTGTGTTCGGCGCTGTCGGAGCTGTACAGCGCAATGCTGAGCGGTTCACCGGCGGCATACGCTTCGGCGACGGCTTGGGTGGCATCCCAATCGTTGGCGATGCCGGGCCAACCCGGAAACGAGCGCAATGGGTCAACTTTTGTCACCGATAGATTTTCTTGCGCTAGCGGAGCGTTATTCCATGTGATGCCCATTTCTGCCCACGGGTCGGTGATGGTGTACAGGTGGATGTACGATGAGCGGGCAAGCGTTTCTTCGGCATTACCCCAATGATGAAGCGTCAATGTTGCCGAGAGGATTTCTTTTCCCGGTGGAACGGCATCCAGCGCAAAGCGGAGGAAACTTTTGTTGAAACACGGGAAGTTAGTTTCAGCAGTTTCGTTGCCGACATACAACTCCGCGTCGCCGCCATGATTGGTTTCGCTGCCCATCCGGTCGCCCTCTTGACCGCTGTTGCACCAACCGCCGCCACCCATCCACGCATCTTCCACCGTGTTATCGGTGGGTGATGCCGCGCGGATGACAGTTGTTCCCTGCGGACTGACAGCCGGTGGGGTGTAGTGACTGTATCCAAAATGCAGATTGCCCCACGTGGCGGGGTTTGTGTCGGTGAGCGTTTCCGGCCATGTTTCCGGCGGCACGCTGCCGGCGGGCGGCTGGTCATCACGGTCGAACAGTTTGACGCCGAGCTTCCAGATAGTACCTTCGGCGGGGGGGCCAGAAAGCCCCAGTGTTTGCCACGGGATGACGAAAAAACCTGTCCAGCCAAAATCTACGCTGCAATTGTTGTTGTTGGGTCCGGGGTTGCATCCCCAAGACATATTGGATGCCCCCGTCCATGGCGTGGAGGGTTGCCAGCCGGTGTCCCAACTGCTGTTGTTGCCGCGGGCTTGGCGAATGTAATTGTCCATATCTTGCCAGTGGCGCGCGCCGACCAAAAATTGGTAACTGTGAGTCCGCGGTGCGGATGCACCCGGCGCCGTATCGAGAAAAACCTTTACGGCATCGTATTGGGTTAGGTCGGTGGCAGCAGTAGCGTTTGGGTCGTACCACAAAAAATAATCAACCACCGTTACCCGAATGTGAAGCGCGTCATCAGTGTATGCCACGCGCACATCGGTGTAATTTTTACCCGGTAAATCAACCTCATTTTTTCCAAACCAGAATAACGCCGATTGTGCCCACACCACATTGTTATCAAAATGCGGGATGTTTACCTGACGCGGCCGCGTGGGCGTTTGTGCATCAACGGGCATAGAGCCGGATACAACTGTCACCATCAAAATGGAGACAAACAAAAAATACTTGAATATATAATTCCGTAAAAACATTTTGTCCACCCTCAACAAAGGTTAGCGATTAGTAAATAAAGTGCTATTGGCGATAGAACATGCCCATACCGATGGATCAATCGCAAAATTCAATAGTTCTTTAAAACGAGCGGTAAATGCACGTGTTGACCACCGACCAGCAAGTCAACATTGATTTGGCGCGAAATACCGCCGCCGCTAACCTCGATGGGGATGGTGAACCAGTGTCCCGTTCCCACCGGTATGCTTTGGTTATATGATAGATACAGCTCTGAACTGGTTTGGCTGCTGGGTTCCAGCGTACGCGGAGTTAGGTTGGTTACCAACTCGGTGGGCGTATCGGTATTGATGGTGAGTGTGGCTGAAAACCCGTTTACCGGTTGAACCTGTATGATGTAGTGAGCTTCGCCGTCTGCGGGAATTTCTTGATACGATGGTGTGACCGACACGTTAAAATCAGGTACGGGCACATAATCCGACACACTCAACACCGCTACCAGATTTTGGATGTAAAATAAATCACCCACGGCAAACGCCGGTACATCCAGATATTTCGCCAGTTCATCCGGCGATTCGTGCAGGATGAACGCCTTTGCCTGAAAGAGCGCATAATAATTGTACAACAGCGACATCCCGCGCTCGCCGATGGAATCTTCGTAGCGCGAAACAAACCAATAGGGTGCGATATAACTATATTCGTCAACTGCGGCACGTACTTCTGCTTCTTTTTGTTGGCGTAGGTATTCACCCAACTCGGGCACAATGTACAAAAAATTACCCACAATATCGAAGTTCTTTTTATAAAACTTGTAGCCGGGTGCGTTGGGGTCGTTGTAATATGATTCTTTGGTGAAGATGTTCGAACGCATCGTCATCAAGCGGTCAAGCTCGTCAGAGACGCGCGTGCGGAGGTTTGCATCTGTGCCATCCATGCCTGCCAGCGATTGCAGGTTGAGAAAACCGATATACCCTGCAATCCAGCCGTTCAACTCGTATGGCTGTTGGCGGAAATAATCGGTTTGAGAACCAACCGGCGGTGTCGGCACGGGCACAGTGAGTTTCGATTTTGCCAACGAGTAAACTTGTTGGGCATCTACGCCCGGAATTGTTTCGGCATATTTCCACATTGCGTAAAAATTGTTTTGCGGATATGTCCATATAAAACCGTTGCCGGCTCTGGTTAAAGGTTGATACCGTCCACTGGCAATATCTTCTGCCACTTCCGGCGGCAAATCCATCCATTCGCGGGGTGCGCCGGTACTCCACCCGGTGCGGGCAATCATAGCATCGGCAAAATAGGTGTTAAACTCCGATGCCAGATAATCTTGCACTTGTGCTTGCAGGCTTGCCGAAAGATATGGGTAGGCAACGGAAAGCGTGTAAAGCGTATCGCCCGGGTTTTCGAAATAGTTTTCGACATCTTTTACCAGCGTGCGAGCATGATAATATCCGGGACGAAGGTGTCCCGCATTGACAATCTTTTGCACTTCGTCATTCAAACGCTGGCTGATTTCTGCGGTGGGAATGGGGTCGCTGGTGTTGGGGGCATCGTTTGCCATCAACGCCGGCAGCGGGCTATGCGCGTTGCCATCGGCGCTAAAGGCAAACACGGTGTTGCTGCGATGGACGAAAAGTTTGCCGTCATAGGGTACGATGGGGTTTTGGTCGCCGTGATTGTGGTATGCGGCATTCATGCTGTCTGATGCGCCCTGATACCAGCCACGATGGCGCGAAATTGCATGTGGGTCTAAAAACCACATCGAATCATAACCGGGGGCGATGTCGTCTAAATTATATGACCATGCTTGCCCGCTAAGGCCCGGCGTGGTGTAACTGACCCAATCGCCGACCCGGTCACAGCATAAATTGCGGTACAGCACGCTGCCGCCGGCAGAGATGGCTTGTGGTTCGGCAACGGCAGCGGCGGCGCCGGTGAATGCGTTGACCGGCCCCAAAAAACTCACGTAGCCGGGGGTGTTGATATTCCAGCCCATCACGCGCCCCTTGGCATCGGAGCAGCACCGGTACAAACTGCTAAAGTAAAGCAAGTTGTCGTTGCCCACTAACGGCGGGTAAC
>Ga0114931_10002964_pt1 | contig 21525 bp, 24 predicted proteins | sample 2SBtaG_FD_89579 | JGI IMG/M metagenome (GOLD analysis project Ga0114931, IMG submission 89579) | Deep subsurface microbial communities from Kolumbo volcano to uncover new lineages of life (NeLLi) - 2SBTROV14_V59a metaG | ecosystem: Environmental > Aquatic > Marine > Volcanic | place: Kolumbo...
ATCGACGGCGACGGCGTCCGCTACTGGGAAGACCTCGAGTCCAAGGTCAAGAGCAACATCGGCAAGGACCTGCGCTTCCGCATCCGCCGCGGCTCCACCGAAAAGGACGTGTTCATCCGGCCGCTGCCACAGACTGTGCGCACCCGAGATGGCGGCGCCAAACGCCGTGGCTTCATCGGCGTGACCCAGGCGCCGTTTCCGCCGACGGTCGGGGTGATCGATCGAAACTCTCCCGCCGGCCAGGCCGGGCTGCGCACCGGTGACTTGATCATCAGCGTGGACGGCGAACAGATCAACAACTGGACGGCGCTGCGCAAGCGCCTGCGTCGAGCGCGCCGGCACACCAACATCGTCTACTTTCGCGGCACTTCGGTCCCGGGCCTGCCGTACACCAAGCTTTTGGACGCGCACACCGCGGCGCTGGTGCCCGAGTGGCGCCGAGACCTCGAGGGCAAGCGCCATCAGTATTCGGGGCTCGAGCCGGCGGAGATGTTCGTGGCGCGGGTGGCCCCCGGCTCGCCCGCCGACTTTGCCGGCCTTCAGCCGGGCGATCTGATCACCAAGCTCGACGGCGAAAAGTTCAGCCACTGGATGCTGCTCGACCAGCGGTTGCAGAGCCGGCGAAAACACGAGTGGACCATCGAGTGGCGGCGGGCCATGCCCGACGGCAAGGTCAAGACCATGTCGGCGCCGGTGCGCCAGATCCAGCGCAGCGATCGCGACGCCTACGGCAACACCTTCGAGCGGTTGGTGTTCGGTGCCAGCACGGATCATCAGCGCGGCCGCGGTCAGTTCATTGCCATCGACGGCCGCATCACGTACGCCATCTCCAAGTCGGTGCACCGCACCGGCGAGACCATCGGCTCGATGGTCGGCGGCTTCTGGTCGATCCTCAAAGGTCAGGCGCCGTCCGAGTCGGTGGGCGGACCGCTGATGATGTACCGGGTCGCGTCCGTCTCTGGCCAGCGCGGCTGGGAGACGTTCTTGTTGATGATCGCGCTGATCAGCGTCAATCTCGGGCTGATCAACTTGTTGCCCATTCCCGTGCTCGACGGCGGGCACCTGATCTTGTTCGCGGTAGAGGCCGTGCGCCGCAAGCCGCTTTCCCTCAAAGCTCGCGAGCGCGTGCAATGGGCGGGGCTCGCCATCGTCGGCGTCATCACCGTCCTGGCGCTGCGCAACGACGTCATCCGATACGTGCTGTAATGAAACTCTGTGCCATCGATACCTCGACGCTGGTCGCAAGCGTCGCCATCGTCAACGACAACACCGTGCTGGCGCACCGCGACAGCGACGTGGACACCCACTCGGACAACCTGCTGGCGCTCATCGACGAAGCGTGCAAGGCCGCCGGCGTGACCATCGCCGAGCTGGACGCGGTCGCGGTCGGCCTCGGCCCCGGTTCGTTCACGGGCCTGCGCATCGGCATGGCCACCGCAAAGGGGCTGGCCTACGCGGCCAACAAACCTCTGCACGGTGTATCGTCGCTGGCGGCCCTGGCGGTCGACGTTGCCGAGGCGGGGGCGGATTCTTCCGCACTCATCGTCCCGGTGCTCGACGCTCGACGTGGCGAAGTATTCGCCGGCGTTTACCGGCGCGACGATGGCCATTTGTCGGCGGTCGCATCCGAATGCGTGCTCGCTCCGGAAGCGCTGGCGGGCCATGTCCGCGAGGCTGCGCCCGAGGGTACCGAGATCGTTGTCGGTGGCGATGCCGTCGAGTTGTACGCCGAGGCGCTGGCCGGGGTTGGTCGGGTGGTCGGCGGGCCGCGCACCCCCTCCGCCACGCGGGTTGCCGAGGTATGCTTGCAGGCCGAATCCCGGGTCGACATTCTGGTCACGGGCGCCCCCGTGTACATCCGCCCGTCCGAAGCGGAGATTAAGTTCCCGAAAGGAAACCCGGGCGGCACCTTCGCGCGCCGCGACGAGTAACCGCACTTACGGCCCCCCACATTCGAGGTGAGGAGCGGTGAGCGGTCGGTCCAAAATCGACCATTGCCATCTCGGATTCCCCTCGATATTGTTAGCCCATCATCGTTACCACCTGGGAAAACTCGTACCGAAAAAGGGGGGTGTTAGTGCCGAACACTGCTGGTGTCAACAAAGAGCGACTCATACAGCAACTCACCGCGGAGCATCGAGCGATCAAGGCCAGAATTCGCGAGCTGGACAAGCACGTAGCTTTGACCTCTGCCGAACGCGTTGAGTACTCCCAGCTGAAAAAGCTCAAGTTACGCGCCAAAGACCGAATGCGACTGTTGGAACAACAACACGCGCAGCACTAACCCCACCGACAACCAGAGACCCACCACCGTGGGACACAAACCGAGGCTGACGCCCGAGATGATCGAGCGATTCCGGCAGACCGGGATCCGTCTGGATCGCTCGGGTAGGTTCTGGCACGAGGGCGAACAGTTCACCCATCCCGGCCTGCGCAGCGCGCTGTTGCGCTGGCTCGATCGTCTGCCCGACGGCCGCTACATCCTACGTCTGGACGCCAAGCGCTACGCCTACATCGACGTGGAGGACACGCCGCTTCTGGTGGTATCGGCGCGCTGGCAGGGCGACCACGTCCTGGTAGGCATCAACGACGGCAGCAGCGAAGAGCTGCGCTACGACACGCTGGTGAGCGGCGAGGACAACGCGCTGTACTGCAACGTGCGCAACGGCAGCCTCGAAGCACGCCTGACCACGCCGGCGTTTTACGCGCTCGCCGAGGGATTGGTCGAGGCCGGCGACGGTTACGCGCTGCGCGCAGTCGGCCAGCGGTTTCCGATCAGTCGCCGTCCGAAAGCGGCAGCGTAACCACGAACCGGGCACCGCCTCCGGACCCGGCTTCCGGGTCCAGCTCGAGTGCGCCGCCGTGCTCCAGGGCGATCTTTTTGGAGATGGCAAGGCCCAGCCCGGTGCCTTCCGCTTTGCTGGTCACGTAAGGATCGAAGATGCGCTCGCGGTCGGCGGCGGCAACGCCGGCGCCTTCGTCATCGACGATGATCTCGGCGGTGTCGTTGTCTTCGTCGGCCCGCCAGGCTACCCGCACCCGCGGCTCGGGCTTCTTTTTCTTGCCGGCCTGGATGCCGTTTTCGACCAGGTTGGCCAGGACCCGGCGCAGCAGCAAGCGGTCGCCGTTGACCATGACCTCGCCGTCGGGCGCATTCAGATCCAGGTGCTGCATGAACACCGGGTCGCGCGCCAGGTCCTCGACCACGGTGGCCACGTCGATCGGCTTGGCGTCGACCTTGGGCAGCTGGCTCAGGGTGCGGAAGTTGTCGACCAACCGGCGCAGACCTTCGATCTCTTCGGTGACGATCTCTTCGGCATCGTCGAGTAGCCGCTGGTAGCGTTCGTCGTCGCCGCGGTAGGACGATTTGACCTGCTGGACCGCCAGCTGAATGGGCGTGAGCGGGTTTTTGATCTCGTGAGCCAGGTGGCGCGCCACATCCTGCCAGGCGCCCATGCGCTGCAGGTACGAGATCTGTCGCCGGTCGTTTTCCAGATCGTCGAGCATGCGGTTGAACGTCTGTCCCAGCTCGGCGAGCTCGTCTCTGCCGACGAGCTGCGCGCGGGTCTCCAGCTTGCCGCGGGTGACGTCGCGCGCCACGGCGACGAGTGCCTCGATGCGTTTGGTCATCCGCCGCGCCAGCAGGATGCCGGCGAGGGTCACTATCAGCACCACGCCGCCGACGACGATCAAAAACGCGGTGCGTTCGGCCTCGGGCAGCGGCCGGTCCTCGCGCGAAATGTGCCGGTAGCCGCGGACGATCATGCCCAGGTCCTCGAAGTCCTTGAACAGCTGGGTGTCGATGGCGAACGACAGGGTGATGGTCGCGCCGGTGTCGCCCACCGGCTCGCTGTGCTTGCGGATTTCCCACTTTCCCGGCGGGATTTGCGGCGCCGCGCGGGTGAACAGCATCTCGCCGGCGCGATCGGTGATGGTCACCAGGTGCAGGTCACGGCTGTTGACGAACAACCCGTCGGTCAGCCGCTTGAGCGCGGTGTCGTCTTTTTCCTGCACCGCGCTGATCAGCTCGGGGGTGATGGCGATGCGCTTGGCGATCTGCTGGTGCAGGGTATTGGTCGTCGACGCCAGCTTTTGGTACGCGCGCGCGGCTTTGAGCAGCGGTGCGCGCAGCGCCGTGGTGCGTTTTTCGACGCGCTTTTGCGCCAGCTCCGACATGGCGCTGACCAGCACCATGGATACGATCAGCGGCAGCGCCGAGATGATGAGCAGACCCGCGACGATCTTGACCTGCAGGCCAATGCGTCGGGGCGGAGGCTCGTGTCGGCGCCGGGGCATGGCTCACTTTACGCGATAGAACGGCTGGGAGCGCAGTCGCAGGATGCGATAGGCCTCGGGCAGCTTGGGATTGACGAACACCGAGACGAACGAGCCGAAGAACGACGCGCCACGGCTGACATTGACGGCGCCGCTGGATCGGGTCAGCCAGCGGCGAACCTCGGCGAGCAGTTTTTTCGACACCGGGTTGAGCTCCACGACCATGCCCACGAAATAGTGGGGCCCGACCGCGACGTGCTTCAGCTCGGCGATGGGAAAGTTGACCAACTCGGTGACTGCTTTGAGCGCCGCCGAGCGGCTCTCGAGCTTGGTCTTGTGGTTGTAGTAGTTGCTCTGAATGGTCACCACGTAGGTCTCGTCCCACAGATCGTAGCGCACATTGAACCGGCCCACGGCCACCGACACCGGCAGATCTTCTTTGCCGCGCTGGTAGATGAAGATGCGCACCACCAGGGTCGTTTGGATGCCGCTGGTCAGCTCGTCGTAGGCTTTCTTGTCGAACACCTCGGTGAACGAGGTGGTGATGCGCAGGTGTGTTTGCGTCTCCGAGAACGCCATCTTCTTGTCGACGATCGGGCGATCGGCCAGGGCGGTGGCAGCGGTCGACAGGATGATGGCCGCGGCGACGATGGCGCAACCGGCGCGGCTCACAGCGGTACGCGCCCCAGTGCGTTGGCGAACGTGAGCTCGAAGATGCCGATCTCGGTGTCGAGTCTCAGGCCGGCATCCACGAGCAAGTCCACGGGAAACGAACGAAACGCCGAACGGTCTCGGCTGAGCACGTCGTCGCGGTTGCCCAGCGCCCACAGGCCCAGGCCGACGAACAGATCGCCGCCGTACACGTGCTTGCGGCTGCGGAACAACCGGTAGGTGTACTGCACCTCGGCCGCGCCGCCGACTTCGCCGTAGGTCGTGCGGTCCGCGTTGGTGCCAAACACGTTGGGCGTCGGCGCGGTGGACACGACCAGACCGAGAGCGCGCGGCGTCAGCAGGCGGTTGAGATCGGCGACGTAGATGCGGTCGAACTGGGGCGCGTCGCCCAGCACCAGGCCGCCGGTGAGATGCAGCGACAACACGTGGTTGATGGTGCCCATCGGCCACCAGTGCTCGTATCTGGCCAGCACCGTGGCGTAGTCGTAGTCGCTGCCGAACCAGCGGCCACCCACCTCGCCGAGCACCGCCAGCTTGTTGCCGCTGTACGGCAGCACCGGGTCGGGGCGGGTATCGCGCTCGAACCCCAGCGCCAGGGTGACCACGTGCGACACGCCGGGCTGCAGAGCCAGATCGATGGGCTCGAGGCTGCCGTCGGGCACCTCGCGTACCGGCAACGCCGGCGTGCTGGCACGCACGCGCTCGAACCGACCGTCTAGGGTGAGCTGCGACAGGCTGGTGAGGCGAATGCTGGTGCCGGCGCTGGCCCCGGTCCGCGTGTACGAGAAGCTGTCGAAGTTGCTCGGCGCACCGTCGGACAGCTTGCCGCGAACCCGGTACGGCTCGCTGGCTTTGATGTGCAACACGCTGCCGTGGGCACCGTAGGCCGAGCCGAGGATCGACGGGTCCGCGACGTGCAGGCCGAACGCATACTGCCCGGTCGCGTGGTCGATGGGGCCTTCACCAGCGGCGACGAAGCCGCCACCGACGGCGATGCCAGAGCCCAAGAAATTGCGCTCGCTCAGGTCGATGCCCGCCCACCACGGGGTGGCCCGGCTGGTGCCGAACAGAAGCTGATTGAGCACAATGGTGCCCCGCTCTTCGACAGCCACCTGAATGATGATGCGCCCGCGCGCCGAGCCCTTGGCCAGCTTGACCTTGACCGCGCGGAAGTAGCCCAGGGCGAGTACTTTGTAGCGGATGTGGCGGAACCGCCGATCGTCGATCGCCACCCAGGTGCCGGCCTTGATCGGGATCACCCGCGTTATCAGGCGTTCTGCCGTGGATACGTTGCCCGTGATGTCGATGCGCTCGACCAGGACCAACTTACTTTGCTCGCGTCCTGCTGGCGGTCCGTTCGGGGCGTCGGCCGCTGCAGGAGCTGCCGCGATCGCGAGCACCGCCGCGAATCCGAGCACAATCGCCGTGCTGCGCATGCCCGTGCAGAGTACCGCGGGATGGATCGCCACACCAGCTGGCAAAAACCGGCTACTCTTGGCCCATGAGGATCGGACTTGCGTTGGCATTTGCGCTCGTCGCAGCGGGCTGTCTGGATGTTCACGAGCTACAAGGGGAGTGGAGCGGCAAACGCATCGGCGACGCGCCGGTGTTGCGCGTCGGCTTCGACACGGCTGCGACCGCTGAGCTGGACCTCGATGCGGTGGAGCAGGACGGCCTTTCCGGGCGTTTGACCATCACCGGTGTGATCGATGACGCCCCCATCGCGCCGATCCTGGGGGCGCAATCCGACGTGCTCGCGGGGTTGACCCACACAGGAAACCCCGTCAGTGTACACATGGCGTTCGTCAACACCGTAGACGGTGGCGGTCCCGCAACCGTGCTGGTGTCGGTGTACGACAAGGCGCGAATCGAAGTTCGGGTTTTGCGAGGCGGCGCCACGCCACTCTACGGCGTGTTTCGCCTGGGCCCGCGATGACCGCAATGCGCCGCAATGACCGATGAACCCCGCGAACCATGGCAGTGACCGCGGCGATCTTTTATACTTACCTCTTGGGGACACCGTGAGCGACTCAACTGAACGCTTCAAGATCGTCTACATCGAAGACAACCCGGCCAACCTGTCCCTGGTGGTGCGCGCCCTCGAGGCCACGGGACGATTCGAGGTATTCGGCGCCGCCGACGGCGAAGCCGGCATCGAGCTGATCAACGAAAAACTGCCGGCCCTCGTGCTGGTGGACCTGGACATTCCTGGGCTCAACGGGTTCGAGGTCACGCGCATGATCAAGTCGTCTGCGAATCCAGAGGTGGCCAAGATCCCCGTGGCGGCGGTCTCGGCCAATGTCATGCAAGACGAGCGAACCGCGTCTCTCGAGGCCGGGTGCGTGTCGTTCATCGAAAAACCGTTCGACCTGCACACGTTCCGGGCGCAGGTGCTCGAGCTCTTGGGCGCGTCGCCCGGGCGCTAAGGTGATCATGAACTGTCCCGGGTGCAACACGACCCTTGCGGCAGACGCGCAGTTTTGTGGCAGCTGTGGTCGGTCACTGGGCGGGCAGACGGCGGCGGCCGCGCAAGTCGCGGTGGCGGCGAGCGACGACAGCACCACCGACATGGTCGGCCGCGACATCGCCGGGCGCTACCGCATTCGGGCGATGCTCGGCGCCGGCGGCATGGGCGCGGTGTTCCGCGCCGAGCAGATATCGCTCAAGCGCACGGTGGCGCTCAAGCTGCTAAAGCAGGAGCTGTGTGACGAACCGGGGATTGTGCGCCGGTTCAACGCCGAAGCCGAGCTCGCGGCCAAGCTCAATCACCCCAACACGGTGACTCTGTTCGACTTCGGCCAGGACGACGACGGCACGTTGTTCATCGCCATGGAGTACGTACAGGGCGAGTCGCTGCGCTCGGTGCTGCGGAGCGGGCCGCTGCCAGTGGAGCGCACTCTGCGCATTTGCGAGTAGGTGGCCGCGTCGCTGGCCGACGCCCACACGTTCGGCATCATCCACCGCGACCTCAAACCCGACAACGTAATGCTGTCCGAGCGCGGCAAGCAGGCGGATTTCGTCACCGTGCTCGACTTCGGCATCGCCAAGCTGCGCGATCGCGACACCGGCGAGGTGGCACCGGTGACCCAGGCCGGCGACCTTTTGGGGACGCCCCAGTACATGGCGCCCGAGCAGGTGCGCGGCGACACCGTGGACGGGCGCACCGATGTCTACGCCATGGGCGTGATGATGTACGAGATGCTCACCGGCCGCGTACCGTTCACCGGCAGCACGGTGATGCAGATCCTGTCTCAGCACCTCACCGACTCGCCGCCGCCGCTGGCGGCGACCAACCCGAGGGTGGCGGTCGAGCCGGCGCTCGAAACGCTGGTGTTGGACGCCATGCACAAGGATCCGGGCGCGCGGCCGGCGTCCATGGAGCAGATGGGCGAACGCATCGCGGCGCTGGCAACGCCGATTGGCCACGCCGCCACGGTTGCGTCGCCGGGCACGGCGCCGACGCTCGCAGCTGCTGCGACGCCGCCGGCGAGCGCGACGCTCACACCCGCGCCCAGCGCCACACCGATGCCGGCCCCGGCGGGCAAGCCGCCGATCGGTTGGATCATCGGCGGCGTGGTGGCGTTGGCCGTGGTTACCGCCGGCATCGTATTTGCGATCCAGGGCGGCGACGACGGCTCCGCGCAGTCGGGCGAGATCGCGACGAAAGGCCCGAACAAGCGCGACACCTGGTACGACAGTCCCAACGGCTACAAGCTCGAGGTGCCGCCCGGCTATGTGGTACAGGGCGAAGCCGGTGGCTATCTGCGCGTGGCCGGAACCCACAACGGCGCCCAGGCCGGCATCATCGTCGGCGTCGTCAACGGTGGCGCGGCCTGGACCAAACCGGCCCTGCTGAAAGCCGCGCAGCGCATCAGCCTCAACGGCGGCGGCGGCACCAGCCTGCACACCGAGTGGCAAAAGGTTCAGGGCACCGCCCACCTCGTGGGCACCTACGCCACCGCCATGGGCCAGCGCTTCGCGTTCGTGCTGTTCCCCAAAGGCACGCGCCTGTACCTGCTGATGTACGGCACCGCCGACCGTGTCTTCGCCTCGGCCGGCCCGCTGATGACCGAGCTGGCCGAGAAGCGATTCGTGTTGAAGTAGGCGCCCTCAGTGACAGGCGTCGTCACAGGCCGAGTACGCGTTTTGCGTGCCCGTTAGCGCCGCCGAGATCTCTTCGCAGGTGTGCTGGTTGATGCAGTCGGCCTCGCACTGGTCCACGGCCGTGTCGCACATCCCCGGTTGCGAGTTTGTGAGCCCACACATTTCCAGCTTGTCGCCGGCGCGAGTGCAGTCGTCGTCGGTGGCGCCACACCCCGCCAGGACAAGCGCGGCGGCAAAGAGCAATCCAAACAGTCTCACCATGGTCACACTCCCTTGTCAGGTTACGAGGGGCCATGGCCAGCAGTTTTCGTGCCGGCGCGCAACGGCGCAACAGCGCGTGACAACACGGCGGCAGCGTCGCTGCCCAGGAGACGCCGGCGGGTCGGTCGTGTCTCCCTGGAGGAGACGCGCCCCGGTCGGGCACGCCGGCTGCGTCATGCTCGGTTGCGGAGGGATCGGCCGCCGCCGGCGACACGGCCGTGCCTCGATTGCCTGTGGGCGCCGACGTGCTGCGCCCGTCCAGCGGCACCGAGAAAACCAAGCAGTGCCCCGGCTGCGGTGCCGACGTACGGGCCGACCGCTCGTTTTGCCCCGAACGCGACCACTCGTTCGAGTGATCGCGTTTGCCGGTGGCCGCTACTTCTTTTTCTTCGTCGCCACGAATACGCTGCGGCGGTTTTCGGCGGCGACGTTGCTTTTGGGCCGCTCTTCGCCGTAGGTGATGATGCGGATGCGGCCTTTGTCGATGCCCATGCGGACCAGGTAGTCGCGGGCGGCTTTGGCGCGGCGCTGGCCCAGACCCAGGTTGTACTCGGCGGTGCCGGTCTCGTCGGTGTGGCCTTCGATCAGCAGGGTGCGGGCCGTGTCTTCTTTGAGCCAGGTCGCGTTCTCGTCGAGGGTCTTGCGCGCGGCGGGATCCAGCGTGCTCGAATCGAACTCGAAGTAGATGATCGGGCCCAGCTGCGCCGCGTCTTTGGCGGCACTTGTGTCCGCGGGTTTGTTCAGGTCGGTGTCTGACTTGGTGGTCTCGGCCGACTTGGTCGGCGGCGTCGCGGTCTTGGTCGTCGCGACGGTCTGGGGTTTTTTGGCTTTGCTGCTGCAAGCGAACATGGCCACGGCAGCGGTGACGATCGTGAGTGTTTTGACAAGACGCATCCTATGCTCCTTTGATCCGGCGATCACGACGGTGATAGCACAGCTTCTGGCGCCGTTCGAGCGGTCTGCGGCAGTTGTGAAAACGGTTCGCCTGCTCGCGGGCGCTACAACTGTCGTTGTGCGACGAAAACTGTAAGTTCTGAGTTACAGTCCCGTTTATGCGAGATCAGCCAACTCCGGAAAGCCAGCGCATCTTCGCCGAGGGCATCTTCGCCGGCCAGGTCATCCTGGTAACCGGCGGCGGCTCCGGCATCGGTCTGGCCACTGCCACCGAGCTCGCGCGTCTCGGCGGCAAGGTGATCATTTGCGGTCGTACCGAGCAAAAACTGGCGGCGGCGGTCGAGACGATTTGCGCTGAAGCGCAGGTCACAGGCGACGTCGTCCACTATCAGAGTTGCGACATTCGCGAACCGGATCAGATCGAAGCGCTGGTCGCCGCCGGGCTGGAGCGCTTCGGCACGATCGACACGCTGATCAACAATGCCGGTGGCCAGTTTCCGTCGCCTGCGCAGCACATCTCTCCCAACGGTTTTCTGGCCGTGGTGCGCAACAACCTGGCGGGGACCTTCAACGTGACCCGCGAGGTGGCCAACGCCGCCATGATTCCGAACGGGCGTGGCTGCATCATCAACATCAGCGCCAACGTGTACCGCGGCTTCCCCGGCATGGTGCACACCGGCGCGGCGCGCGCCGGGGTCGAGAACATGACCAAGACCCTGGCGGTGGAGTGGGCACAGTTCGGCATCCGCGTCAACGCCATCGCGCCGGGCATCATCGTGTCGTCGGGCACCAAGCAGTATCCGCCGGAGCTTTTGGCCCAGGCCATCAGGGCCACGCCGGCCAAGCGCGCCGGTACCGTGCACGAGGTCGCGGCATCGATCGTGTTTTTGGCGTCACCCGCGGCCCAGTTCTTCAGCGGCGCGACCATCCGCCTTGACGGCGCTCAAGCGCTATGGGGCGAAAATTGGCCGATTCCCGACTGAGTCGAATGGCCGCGGCCGGGCGTCCCGGTCGGTTGCAATATTGCCGGTAGGACCGATAATAGCGGGGCATGGCCAAGGAAACGATCCGGGTGGTGGCGGCGGTGATAGCGCACGATGGGCACTATTTGATCACGCAACGCAAGCCGTCCGCGGTGCTGCCGCTTTTGTGGGAGTTTCCCGGTGGCCGGGTCGAGGCGGGCGAGTCGGATCAGGACGCGTTGGCCCGCGAGGTGCGCTGGCGCATCGGCGTGGCCATCGAAGTGGGCGGTAAGCTGGGGGACCACGTTCACGAGTACGCCGACTATGACGTGCACATGGCCATGTACTCCTGCGCCGTTCCCGACGAGCAGCACCCCAAGCCCGTGAATGTCAACGACCTGCGCTGGGTGCCGTCGGGCGAGCTGGACAACTACGAGTTTCCCCCGGCCGACGAAAAGACCATGAACAAGCTGCTCGGCCGCCAGGGCACCGCCTGAGCCGCCCGCAGACATTGCCACGCGCCGCCCTTGCGACTAAGCATGTGTAGTAAGGTGGCCCGCCATGGCGATTCGCATCGTTGAAATTCACAAAGCAGACAATCCCAAAGCGCTCAACACCGAATGGTTCGTCGTGGAGAACCTCGGTGACGCACCATTTTCCACGCGCAACTGCACCCTGTCGGTAGGGCGCAAGGGCAGCAAGAAGAAGACCGAGCTCGGCACCCTCGATCCCGGTTTCACCTTGCCCGCCGGTGGTCGCGCGCGGGTGGTAACCGGCAATCCCGGTCGCAAGGCTCACGGCAGGCCGCCGACCGACGACCTGCCCAACTACAACCTGTTTCTCAACGGCACCGTGTTGCGCGGGCCCGCCAGCGTGCTCGTGTTTGCGTTGCGCTCCCACGAGCTGGCGTCCGCCGAGTACGATCCGAAGAGCAAGACCGGCATCGCTGCCGAAGAGGAGTAGGCCATCGCAGTCCGTCGACAGACGATGCCGGCGCGGGTGCTGCATCGGGCCGAGATCGCGCCGGACGCGGCCGCCCACTACTACAACCTGGACGGCACCTGGTACCCGGTCGGCATGGGGACGCTGGCGCGGTTGATGCGCAAGCTGGGCGCGGGGCTGATCGCGCTCGGTCACCAACCCGGCGACGTTGTGGCCATCGCGGCGCAGACCCGGCGCGAGTGGGTCTATTGCGATCTGGCATCTCTTGCAGTTCAGGGCGTCACTGTCGGCATCTATCCATCCGCGGCCGACGACCAGTGCGCGGACATCCTCGATCATACTGGCGCGCGGTTTTTGATCGCCGATTCGCGCAGCCGCTGTGACGCCATGATCGCACGTTTGCGCGCCCTCGGGCTCGACCTGGCGGCAATCGTCTGCATGGACGCGGACGGCGATGCCACCATCAGCGGCATCCGCGTGGTCGGCTACCGCCGCTTGATGCGCCTGGGCGAACAGGGCGAGGCTGTCGCCGCGGTCGACCAGCGTCTGGCCGACGCTACCGCCGCCGACGCCGCCACCTTCGTGTACACCAGCGGCACGACCGGTGCGCCCCGGGCCGCGATGATCACCCACGAGGCCATGACGGCGGCCGTGGATGCGCTGGCCAGCGTCGGTAGCACCGCCGATGACCAGGGCTTTTCGTTCATGTCGCTGGCCGATCCCGTGCAGCGCATGATGGACTACGCCGGGCTGTGCACCGGCATGCCCGGCGCGTACGCGGGCGACATGTCCAGCGTAGCGCGCGAGCTCGCATCCATCCGGCCCACGGTGGTCGTCGCCGCGCCCCGCGTGTTCGAGGCGATTCACGGCGGGGTGGCCGAGCAGATCGAGCAGTCATCGCCGACGGCGCGGCGGGTATTCGGTTGGGCCTGTGATGTCGGCCGGCAGGTGTCCCGGCGCCGCCGCCAGGGCCTCGACCTTACCAAGGCGCTGGCCGCCCAGTACGCCGTGGCCAAGCAGTTCGTGTTCGACCGGGTCAACGACAACATCGGTGGTCGCGTGCGGCTGTTCGTGTCCATCGGCGCGCCTATCAGCGTCGACATCCTCGAGTTCTTCGACGCGGCCAACATTTTGATCGTGGAGGGCTGGGGCATGGCCGAGACCTGCGGCGTGGGCCTCGTCAACCGGCCCGATCAGGTGCGCTTCGGCAGCGTCGGCCGGCCGTTGCCCGGAGTCGACGTGCGCATCGCCGCCGACGTCGAGCTGCTGTTGCACGGGCCGCAGGTGTTCTCCGGGTATCTGGCCGATGCCCAGGCCACCGTCGCGGCGTTTACCTCCGACGGCTATCTGCGTACCGGTGACATCGCCAGCCGCGATGCCGATGGCTACTACCGGATCATCGGCCGTGCGCAGGAGCTGATCGTCACCAGCGAGGGCAAGAACATCGCGCCCTCCAACCTCGAGACCATGATCAAAGGCGATCCACGCATCAGTCAGATCGTCGTGTTCGGCGACGGCCGGCCGTACCTCACCGCGTTGATCTCGGTGACCGACGAGCTACGCGACGAGCTCGACGAAAATCAGCTCGAGCTGTTGGTGGAGAACGTGGTGTCGGCCAAGAACCTGGAGCTGGCGCGGGCCGAGCAGATTCGCAAGTTTCGGCTGTTGCCCCACGATCTCACCGAGGAGACCGGTGAGCTGACGCCCACGCTGAAGGTCAAACGTCAGGTGGTGGCCGAGAAGTTCGCGTACCTCATCGAAGAGATGTACAGCGAGCCGGGACCGAGCAACTACTCGGCTACATGAGCAGCTTGCCGACGAGCATGGTGATGCCGAGGCCCACGCCGGCCGAGACCAAGAACGCGACCACGAGGATGGGCGCCTGACTGGTCTTGCCCTTGGTCGCGCGCTCGTTGGCGAGCAATGCCATGTCGCCGCTGGGTATCGACTGCGACTGATCTTCCACCAGCGCGGCGCGGGTCTTGAACGCCGTCGGCGTGCGCACTTCGATGAACGACTGTTCGGGCTTGCCCTGAGGAGCCGAACGCGACGGCACGTTGGGCCCCGAGGGACCGGTCGGCTGTTGCCCTGGCGGTGGCCCGCCGTGTTGCCCCGGAGGCGGTCCGCCGTGTTGCCCTGGCGGCGGTCCGCCGCGTTGCCCCGGAGGCGGTCCGCCGTGTTGCCCCGGAGGCGGTCCGCCGCGTTGCCCCGGAGGCGGTCCGCCGTGTTGCCCCGGAGGCGGTCCGCCGTGTTGCCCCGGAGGCGGTCCGCCGCGTTGCCCCGGAGGCGGTCCGCCGCGTTGCCCCGGCGGCGGTCCGCCGCGTTGCCCCAGAGGCGGTCCGCCGTGTTGCCCCGGAGGCGGTCCTGACGGCTGCGACATCTGGGCGGCCATTTGCTCTGCCGCGGCGCGGACATCGGCCCCGGACATCTGCAGATCGCCGGGCATGATGGTCTTGTCCTCGGCGCCGGCGGTCATTTGCGGGCCGGCCGATTGCGGCGCACGCGGCGCAGGCGCACCACCGTGCGCTTGCTGTGTGGATTTGCGCTGCCCACCGGCAGCCGCGTGTTTACCGACCGGACGCTCGCTGCTCGGCGTGTGCGGCAGCTTGGGCGCCGCTGCGCCGAACAGGGTCCGGTCGTTTGGCTTCGCCGTGCCGGCTCGGCTCTGTGCGGCTGGCCTTGCGGGCTGCGCCGCGCCGGGCGGCCGTTTCGGCGGCATCGCCGCGCTGGGCGGCCGTTTCGGCGGCATCGCCGCGCTGGGCGCTCTCATCGCCGCGCTGCCGAAGCCCAGGGTGCGGCCACCGGCCGGTGCGGGTGTTCGCCGTCCTCGCTGGATCCGCCTGGAGTCGTCGTTGTTCTGCCCGCCCACTGTCGGCGTCGCGCCCGTCTTGCGCAACTCTTCGGCGTGCATGCCCTGAACGCGCTCGAGCGGATTGAGCTCGATGCGGGTCGCCTCGCCTTCGATTTCGTCGTCTGCGTTGTCCATGCTCGTATTGGTGTGCAAGCTCATGGTTGGCCGCGGCCCGGCTTGCTCGAGCTCGTCTGGCATTTGCGCCGCGGCGTCGCTCTCGAGATCCGGCGCGTTCCAGGTGAGCTCTTCGGACGCCTGTCGGCGACCTTCGATCAGCTCGCGCATGCGTTGCCCGTGCTCGGCGATCTCTTGATCGAAATAGGTGTCGAAGAAGCGCGAAACGTCCCCGGCGCTCACCGACTTGCCCCGGCGGTGGAGCAGGCTGACCAGGGCCTCGCCCAGCTCCTCGGCGGTTTTGTAGCGCTCTTCTTTTTTGTAGGCGAGCGCCCGCATCACCGCCTGGTCCAGCGCGGGATCGAGTTCGTGGTTGGTAGCGCTCGGCGGCGCAACCTTGCCGGCGATGATCGCCTGGTACGTCTCGTACGTGGACTGGCGCTTGAACAGGCGCCGGCCGGTCAAAAGCTCGTGGAGCAACGTGCCCATGGCGAAGATGTCCGTGCGCCGGTCCACCTCCTGCGCCAGGCACTGTTCCGGAGACATGTACGCGAACTTGCCCTTGATGGTGCCGCTTTTGGTGTGGGTCTCGCGCACCCGGGCCTTGGCGATACCGAAGTCGACGATCTTGAGCATGCCCTCGAACGAGATGACCAGGTTCTGCGGCGAGATGTCCCGGTGCACCATGTTCATCGGCCGGCCGTCGGAGCCGGTTTTTTCGTGCATGTAGTGCAGCCCGGCGCACGCTTGCGCCGCCAGCCCCAGGACCAGATCGACCGGGATGCGACCGCCCTGCACGCGCTGCTGCGATTTGCGCGCCACCATGGCCAACGACATGCCGGCCAGGTACTCCATGACCATGAAGTAACGGCCTTCTTCCTGGCCGAGCTCCAGGGTTTGCACGATGTTGGAGTGCTCGAGCTGCGCGCCCAGTCGCGCCTCGTCCAAGAACATGCGGACGAATTCCTGGTCGTCGGCCAGGTGATCGTGCAGCACCTTGACGACGACGTACTTTTCGAACCCGGCCTCACCGCCGATGCGGGCCAGGTAGATCTCGGCCGTTCCACCCAGCGCAATCAGCGCCAGGATTTCATATTTGCCGAGCCGGCGACCAACCAGAGCACCAGCGCCACTTGGGGGCGGGGCCATCGCCGGCCAGTATAGCCCAGTTGGCAGGCCGGCGAGGAGTCCAGAGTCCCGGTGCGGGGATTTGTGCGGCTCAGACCAGGCTCAGATGTGGATGTACCGGTACGCCGGCGATCTGCCAGCCTCTCCGGCGTTGCGACCAGACCAATTCATTCGTGGTTGTGAAGTTAACCGCGCCGGTTTCGGAGCAGCGGGTAAAGGCGTGGCCAGCGGCCAGCGCGAGCATCCTGTCTTCGACGCGGCGCACCAGGCTGAACGTTGCCGTGTCGATGAGCCAGGTAGTGTCGTCATCGCGGGTGATCGCAAGCGCGCTGCCGTCGCTGACCCACGCGGCCACCCGAGCGCGCTCGTTCGGCACGCTGCCGTCGCCCCGGCGCAAACGGTCGCCAGTCGAGCGACGACAACACGGTCGGTCAGATTTCCAGGATCTCTTTCTCTTTGGCCTCGGAGATCTCGTCAACTTTCGCGACGAACGTGTCCGTTAGCTCCTGGATCTTCTTCTGTCCCGACTTGGAGTCGTCTTCGGAGATGTCTTTTTCCTTCTCCGCGTCCTTGAGCATGTCGTTGCCGTCCTTGCGAGCGGCGCGGACCGAGACCCGGCTCTCCTCGGTCATCTTTTTAATCAGCTTGACCAGCTCCTTGCGCCGCTCCTGGGTCAGCGCGGGGATGGGCAGGCGGATCAGCTCCGAGTCGGTCACCGGATTGAGGCCCAGGTCGCTGGAGCGCAGGGCCTTTTCAATCTCGGGGATCAAATTCTTCTCCCACGGCTTGACCGTGATGAGCCGGGCGTCGGCGACGTTGAGCGTCGCGACCTGATTGAGCGGGGTCGGCGTGCCGTAGTATTCGACCTTCACGCCGTCGAGCAGGGTGAGGTTGGCACGTCCCGTGCGTACCTTGGCGAGCTCGCGCTTGAACGCCTCGACCGCCTTGTTCATTGCATCTTCGACTTCGCTCAGGACTTCGTCGACCACTTCATACCTCCGCGAACCGGGTTTTCTCTTTGTCGTCCGTAATCAGGGTGCCCACTTTGTCGCCCGACGCCACCTTGCGTATGTTACCCGGAACGTTCATGTCGAACACCTGGATCGGCAGCTGGTTGTCGCGGCACAGCGCGAACGCCGTGCCGTCCATGACTCGCAGATCCTGCTTCAACACTTCCTCGAACGAGACGCAGTCGAAGCGTCGCGCGTTGGGATGGGTCACCGGGTCGGCGTCGAACACGCCGGCCACCTTGGTGCCCTTGAGCAGCACCTCGGCGCCGATTTCCATGGCGCGCAGTGCCGCCGCGGTGTCGGTGGTGAAGAACGGGTTGCCCGTGCCGGCGCCGAAGATCACCACGCGGCCTTTTTCCAGGTGGCGGATGGCGCGCCGGCGGATGTACGGCTCGGCCAGCTGAGACATCTCGATGGCGCTGAGCACCCGGGTCACCAGTCCGCGCTTTTCCAGCGCGTCTTGTAACGAGACGGCGTTCATCACCGTGGCGAGCATGCCGACGTAGTCGGCCGAGGCGCGGTCCATACCGCGCGCCGACTCGGACAGTCCGCGGAAGATGTTGCCGCCGCCGACGACGATGGCCAGCTCGACGCCGGTCTCCATCGTGTCCATGATCTCGTTGGCTACGTAGCCGAGCACGGCCGACGAAATGCCGTAGCCCTCATTTCCCATGAGGGCTTCGCCGGAAAGCTTCAGCAGAACTCGTTTGTAATGCGACGCCTGGGTGTCGCCGGCGTTGGTGGGGGACATGTCGGGGGCAGGTTACTGGAGGCCGGCCTGCTTCGCCACCTCGGCGGCAAAGTCGTCTGCCTTTTTCTCCAGGCCCTCGCCCAGCTCGAAGCGGACGAACCGGCGGATCTTGATGTTCTCGCCGAGTTTCGCGATCAAGTCCTGGGTGAGTCCCGCGATGGTCTTCTTGCCATCATCGGCCTTTACCCAGGTCTGGTCGAGCAGACAGATTTCCTTCATCCACTTGGAGATCTGGCCATCGACGATCTTGTCGATGATCTTCTCGGGCTTACCGCTCTCTTTGGCTTTGACCGCGTGAACGTCGCGCTCCTTGGCGACCGCATCCGCGGGCACCTCTTCGGAGCTCACGAACTGCGGGGCCATCGCCGCGATCTGCAGGGCGACTTCGTTGACGAAGCCCTGGAAGTCCTCGTTACGCGCGACGAAGTCGGTCTCGCAGTTGACCTCGACCAGCACGCCGATGCGACCGCCGGCGTGAATGTACGAGTGCACCAGGCCTTCGGTGGCGATGCGGCCGGACTTCTTGGCGGCCTTGGCGAGGCCCTTCTTGCGCAAGAACTCGATCGCCTTGTCCACGTCGCCGGAGGTCTCCACCAGCGCTTTTTTGCAGTCGGACATACCCGAGCCGGTGCGCTCGCGGAGGTCTTTGATCATTGCAATAGTAACTTCAGCCATTGTCTTTTCCGTATGTTCGATCGTGGATGAGTAAGGGGGTAAGCGGGGGTTATTCACCGTCCGGAGTCGCCGAAGCTTCCGGAGCCAGGTGGCTGCCGCCGTGGGCGATTTCGACCTTGGGGCCGTCGCCGCCGGAGGTGACGTGAATGACCTGCTCTTTGGGAGCTTCTTCGGCCTTGCCCTTGCCCGCGGCGCGCTCTTTGTACAGGCGCGTGCCGATGATGCATGCGTCCGCGATGCGGCTGGCGAACAGCTTGATGGCGCGGATGGCGTCGTCGTTTCCGGGAATCGGGTAGTCGATCTTGTCCGGGTCGCAGTTGGTGTCGGTGATGGCGCACACCGGGATGTGCAGCTTGCGCGCCTCGGCCAGGGCGATGTGCTCTTTGTTCGGATCGACGATGAACATCATACCCGGCAGCTTGGTCATGCCCTTGATGCCGCCCAGCGACTTGTTGAGCTTGTCAGCCTCGCGCTTGAGGGTGATCTGCTCTTTTTTGGTCATGTTGTAGACCGTGCCGTCCTCTTCCATCTTCTCGATCAAGGTCAGGCGGTCCAGCGAGCTCTTGACCGTCTTGAAGTTGGTGAGCGTGCCGCCCAGCCAACGCTGGGTGACGTGCAGCTGACCCGAGCGGCTCGCCTCTTCGCGAATCACGTCCTGCGCCTGCTTTTTGGTGCCGACGAACAGAATCTGCTCACCGATGGCGCACACGTCGATCACCGCCTGGAACGCCTTTTTGAACTGGCGCACCGTGTGTTGCAGGTCGATGATGTGGATGCCGTTGCGCGCGCCGAAGATGTACTGCTTCATCTTCGGGTTCCAGCGGCCGGTGTTGTGGCCGAAGTGGACACCAGCTTCGAGCAGCTGGCGCATCGGGATCGGATTGTTCGTATCTATAGTAGGTGTTGCGTTGCCCATTGAATTGTCTCCGTTGAGTGCCTCCGGTTTCATTGACGGAGTTACGAACCCAGAAGCGGGCACGGCGTAACTCCTCCGAAACCGTGTGTATTCGGCGCGCGATCTACCACGGCCAGCCCCTGATTACCAGACCCTCCCCACCCGCCGGCCACCCGCGGCCCAGGCTAGGTCCCGAAGGTGGCTGGAATTAAATGAGTTTTTGACCGTACCGCGCATTTTCCGGCCGGCCGGGCTGTGTGCTTACAAGCTGCGCGGTTCGGCCTATTTGCTGTGTGATAACAGCTGGTTTTGGGACGTAGCATGGCCTCGGGTTGGGGCGTTACGCTGGTGGGTGATGAACAAGTCGAACGTCGTCGTGGTGGTGCTGGCCGTTGGGTTGGCGTTTGCGGGGTGCGACAAGGCCAAGTCCGACCAGAAAAAGGGCAAGCCGGTTGCCGCGGAGCGCGGCCAGCGGCCTGGGGCGGGTGGCGCGGCCGCCAAGCAGCCGAACCAGAAGCCAGCGTTGAGCCTGAAGATGGTCATGCGCGAGCTGGCCAACACCATGGCGCGGGTGATGGGTGGACTGTGGATGGAGAGCTGGCCGGTGGTCGCCAGTCAGGCGCAGGCCATCGCCGATCACTCGCTCATCGACGCCAAGGATTTGGCACGGATCAAAAAGATCCTCGGCAAAGACATGGCTGCGTTCGTCGCGCAGGACAAGTTGGTGCACGACACGGCGCTGCGCCTGAGCAAAATTGCTCCCGAGGGCAAGGTGGACGCCATCATGACCCAACTAGTTGCGCTGCAACGCGGCTGCGTCGGCTGTCACACCAAGTTCCGCAAGCGCATTCGGCCCAAGCCCTAGTCCTAGTCACGCTCGCGCGCCAGGACGGCTCGGACGTGCGATTCCAGTTTGTCCCCTCCAGCCCAGGTGCCGTCGGGAAGCACTGCCATCGTACCGCCTTCGCCAGCGCCCACCCAGCACAGCACATCGTCTGACACGCGAGGCGGCGGGCGCAGATTGCCCAGCCACGAGACGTACACCAGCGCGAGCCGCTGTCCCGGGGCCGCGAGCTGTGCTGCGACGGTACTCAACCCGTCGGTCACACGGTCGAGTTGGTCCAGGTGCGTGTCGTCGATCTCGAATGGCACCACGCTCACACCCGCGTCGCGGACGAATTGCCACTCGGGTGCGGCGACGCGATCGAGCACCAAACAAGCTCACGTTGGATGAGATCCAACGTGAGCTTATTCAGCCCGAACGCTGTTCGCGTTCGGGTGATCGATGTGGCTGGCGGAGCGCGTCGCCTTTGACACCGCACACCTGGCCACGACACCGGCGGACTCCCGTCGGGCTCGGCCGTTGGTCTCGCAACAGGAACGCACCGTTTGATCCACAACCAATGCGTTCCTGTTTAGTTGCTCGTAGAAGCCCGGATCCAGGTGTGCGCGCGCGGAGCCGACCGCTGCGTCGGGCGAAGCTGCCGACCACAGCTCCAGTGTTTCCATCACCGGCCGCGAATTCGTCGCCAGGGGATACGATTGCGCTCCCGCGACGCGTTCGGCGATCGGGCGCTTGTCAGCGAAGTCGACGAGAACATCCGTGTCACAAGCGGTGCAGTGGTACAGACGACTGGCCTCGACGCAGCGCAGCTCGGGAAACATGCGCGGGCATAGCTGGGTTTCGAGGGACATGGTCGGAGCGGTCTAGCATCGACCGGAGGGCTGGGCGACCGGTAGTTTCGGTTCAGCGCCGGGTTCGTTTCCGTCGGCGCTCGCGTTGTTTCTGTCTTCGTTCGCGGGCTTTGCGTTCGCGTTCTGTGCGCTGACGTTGGCGTTGCTCGCGGGCTTTGCGCTGGCGCTCTTCTCTTTGTCTTCGTTCGTGGGCCGCATTGAAAATGCGTCATTGTTTAAAAGCAACAATAATCAGGAACAAGCGCAGACGTCGCCAGAGGAGCCGAATTTCGTCCGCCCTCACAAGAACCGGGCGG
>Ga0114931_10002965_pt1 | contig 21523 bp, 31 predicted proteins | sample 2SBtaG_FD_89579 | JGI IMG/M metagenome (GOLD analysis project Ga0114931, IMG submission 89579) | Deep subsurface microbial communities from Kolumbo volcano to uncover new lineages of life (NeLLi) - 2SBTROV14_V59a metaG | ecosystem: Environmental > Aquatic > Marine > Volcanic | place: Kolumbo...
AAGATACTATATAATTCATTTGCTACAACAGAAATGCAAAAAATACATTTAATTAAAGCTGATTCACACGATAGCAAGACCCTCACTAAATTGAAACAAAAACTTGATGGAAATAAATTAGATTTCCTTTTTATTGATGGAGATCATAGCTATGAAGGTGTGAAAAAAGATTTTGAACTTTATCATAATTTAATAAGAAAAGGCGGAATCATAGCATTACACGATATTGTTAAATCTCCGATGTTTGATTCATATAAGTTTTGGAACGAAATAAAAGATAATTATGTTCATGAAGAAATAATAGACGTACAAGGTAATCATAAAGGTGCAGGGATAGGGGTGATTTATATATGAGAATTAGATTAATCTTATTTTTAATGATATTTTTTTTAGTTCTTCCTTTTGTTTATTCTAGTGATAAAATAGATAAACAAAAAGACGATGTCACGTATTCTATGGAACTAATCAAAGGAGAGATTAATGGAATAAAATACACCCCAGAGTGTCTTGTAGATTGTCACATGCCTTTTAATATTACCATTGACACTTCTAACAGCTCTAAGAAAGATAGAGATAAACCAGAAAAAATCAAGATTAAAGATATTCTGGGTTTAAGATTAGAAGATAAAAAAGATGATGATCTTGTTTCTAATATTTCAAATATAAAAATACTTGAAAATGTAACATTCAAAAGAGATGTATTTGATCATAATGAATACAAAGAAAGTAAGAAAGTTAAGAATATAAACTTGGATAATTGGAATAGCACCCATCTAGTTCTATTTAATAGCAGTATAAAAGGTAATTTTACTAATAAATTTATCTTTATCAATAAGGATATATTATGGGATTATTCATTAGACAGTTCTAAGGGATGGTTAAGTTATAATCTTTCAGTTCCTGTTTATAAAAAAGTAGACGATTGGAGTTATGAATGGCAAGATATAACAGGAAAAGAAAAAGTTTATGGCAACTCCTTTATAATCGATTATGTTGGGAAAAGAAAAGCTGGATTAGGTTTTAAATCAACAGATTTAGTTCCTAAACTAGATAATATTGAGTTTCCAGAGTTTGCATGGTTTAATTCTTCTTGGGCTAATCGAGTCAATTTAACAATCAAAAATTCTAAAGTTTATGAAGATGTTAATGACTTTCCTATGTTAATAAATTTATCAGATTTAGGTACTGATTTTTTTAATAAGGTAAATTTAGATGGAAGTGATATAAGAATTACAACTTCAGAGGGTATACAATTACCTAGAGAGATTGTATCAATAGATACAACTCTTAAAAATGGTGAGATGTGGGTGAAAAGTAATTTATCAAGTTCTATTGACACTATTTTAATGATTTATTTCAATAATCCATTAGCAACAGAACCATCACCTACTTCAACATATGGTAGTGAAAATGTATGGAATAGTAATTATTTAAATGTTCAACACATGAATGAAGATCCGAGTACAACATGTGCAAGTACTAATGAATTTTGTGATTCCACTTCAAACAGTCATGATGGTAATGCAATAGGTTCTATGACTTCAGCAGATAGAATTATAGGCAATATATATAATGCAACTGATTTTGATGGCAGTAATGATAAATCTAATGTTGCAGATGTATCTACACTTACACCACCAAATAGTTTTACACTTTCAATGTGGGTAAATGTTGCTTCTTATGATGGTGATTTAACAACATGGTATGGGAAATGGTCAGAATCTGGATCTAATAGAGAATATAACTTAGGAGAAAGTTCTAGTAGTTCTAATAAAATCATTTTTTATGTATCAAGTACAGGAAGCAATGCTTTTCAAGTTGAAGGTGTTCGACCATCAACAGGAACATGGACTTTAATTCATGCTTCAATGACAGCTTCATCAAGTATAAATCTATATTCTGATGCTGTTTCAATTGGTAATACAACTTCTAGTATTCCAAGTGCAGTACATAATGGCAATGCAGATTATACAATTGGAGGTCCAGATGATACTTTTGGTGGGGCGTCCAGATTTCCTGCAATTAAAATAGATGAAGTAAGACTCATAAAAGGAGCATTATCGACAGGTTGGATGTCTACTGAATATGAAAATCAGAAAAATGCTTCTACCTTTTATACAATTGGTTCAGTAGAAGGAGCACCTTATTTTAATACAACTATTTTTAATACTACCTCTATAAGTTCTGGTGATTCTGTTAGATTATTTACAGAAGTAAAAGACTTAGCTAATGATCAAGACACAGTAATCGCAACTTTTATGTATCCTAATGGAACTTTAATTAATAAGACTATGACTAAATTTATTGATTCACCAATAGAAACTACTAATGATATTGGAGATTTTCCTTCAATGGCAATTGATTCAAATGGGTTTTTACATGTTGCATATAGAGATGTAACTACAACAGGTTTAAGATATTGTAATAATACTCTAGGGTCTTGGTCATGTGAATCAGTGACTTCAGATGATCCTTATGAAATATCTCTTTCAATTGATAATAACAATAATCCAAGAATAATTATAGGAGTAAGTCTAAATGATGAGACTTTAGATTGTAGCAAATCAGGAGGTACTTGGACATGTAATAATATTTATAATACTGCAACTAAAACTGCATCTGGAGATGCAAGAGGAATATCTAGTATTTTTGATTCTAATAATATATTGCATGTAGTACAAAGAGATTTAGGGAATGATGTAAACTATTGTAATAGCTCTAGCTTTAATACTTGTAATACCAATTCAGTAGAAATAAGAGCAGGTAATCATAGATCACCAACAGTATTAATCAATTCTACTGGAGCATTACATACTTTTTATGACGATAATGCAGGTAATAAGCTATTACATAGTTATTCTATTGATAATGGAAGTACATGGACTAATGAAACAGTTTTCTCTCAATTTGCTTCTGGTGTTGATGAATTAGATGCAGTAATAGATTCTTCTGACATATTTCATATAATAGATTCAGAATTTGATTCTGGATTTACTCAATTAACACCAGTTTATTGTACAGGAACAACAGGAAATTGGACGTGTAATAATTTTGTAGATGATATGGGGATTACAACTGAAAATACCAATGGAGATTTTCAAGTTATTTTAGATAATAGAGAGGACTTATATTTTATTCATAGACTTTCAACCAACACAAGACTTTGTGAAAAGGTCAATAATACTTTTTTCAATTGTGAACCTTTTGTTACAGTAGATTCATCAACAATGGGACATCGTAGTGCAGCTAGTTATCAAGCTCCCCTTTATTTACAATCTCAAGACTCAACGAAATATGGAGATATGTATTTTGCATATAAAAGTAATGGGGACTTAAAATATTGGAGATTTAGTAATTTTACCATTGATAATAACTTACAAGAAGATGTTTTATGGTATTTCGATTGGACAGACACAACAGCAACAGGGACTTATAACGTTACTTCAATCTGGGCAAATGATACAGCAGGAAATACCAATAGTACGACTTATTCTGATTTAAGTTTTGAAGTTACTTCACCATTAGAAACATTAACAATAGATGGATCTTCATTTAATCCAGCTTCACCAATTGATCCAATTGAAAGCAATAACAGAACCATAACTTATTTAGTTAATTTAACTAATAGTACAACTATGGATAAATGTCTATATAGAGTATTTAATTCGAGTGATTCTTATGGATCACCGACGTTCTCTGAAAGAACAGGTACTTTGCAAAAGACAGGATCACAAGAACAATGCACAATGTCTTTTGATTTAGAATTTTGGAGAAATCAAGGCACATGGAATATTGATGTATTCTTGAATTTAACAGAAGGCACAATTAATTGGAGCAATAATACTTTTACTTACAACGAATTAATAGCTTATAATATTACTCAAACACCAACGTGGTCAACTCTTTCAAGTAATACTAATAACAACGTAGCCGACCAGCATTTGATAGTTAAAAATACAGGTAATCACGAGTTTACACAGTTTAATATCACAGGATACAACCTATTACAAGGTTCAAATACTTTATTAGTTTCAGGTTTTAATGTTGATGATGATAGCGGTTTTACTTCACCGCAGACGTTATCTAACGCTACTCAAATAACAGTAGATAGTATAAATTTAACCACTGGAGAAAATGTCATAGACACAATCTACCATAGAGTTAATTTATCAACTCTCCCAAGTGGAACTTATACAACTACTCCAACGTGGCAGACATCAGCAAATTAGTGAGGAAAAGAAAATGCAAAATTGGATGAAGAAATATGGGACAGTGTTAATGTCCTTGTTTGTACTTGTAGGCTTTGGAAGTGCAGGTACTACAACTTACACACCAGAAATAACAGTTGGCAACAATGCGCCAACAATAGATAGTGTAAGCGATCCGACTACTGTTACATTAGTAGAAGGCGGAACAACACAAGTTAGTGTAACAGTTCTTGTCAGTGATCCAGATGGAGCGTCAGACATTACATTAGTCAACTCTTCTGCAAGTGCAATAGGGGAAACTAATAGAGAAGATGCTTCTTGTACAGATGAAGGAGATGTAAGTTCAACACAAGCAAACTTCACTTGTACGTTTACACACTTCTATTATGACGGTGGTGTAAGTGCAGACAGTTGGACTATTCTTGCATTAGCACAAGACGCAAGTTCAGGACAAGATACAGACAACACAAGAACTTATGAAGTGACTGATCTTTCAGCTTACAACATAACACAAGTTCCAACATGGGCAACTTTGACAGCAGGAACAAACAACAATGCCGCATCAAATCATTTGATAATCAACAACACAGGGAATAATGATTATACTCAGTTCAATGTAACTGCTTATGATCTATTAAACGGAGCAAATACCATTCCTGTAAGTGGATTTGATCTTGATGATGATGTAGCATTTGGATCAGCTCAAGCAATGGTTAATGCAACAGCAGTAACTGTTACAGGAACTTTCAGCTTTATGACGGCAGGAGCATCTGCATTTGATACAGTTTACCATAGAGCAGACGTACCCGCAGGACTATCAGCAGGTCTGTATACAGCTTCAAGTGCATGGACAACAACATTAACATAGAGGTAAAAAAATGGGAAATTACTTTAAAGAGGTAGTTTTTTTGGCTTTTTTATTAGTTTTAGCCATACCCATTCACTCTATTGGAATAGTCAACATTCCAGACTTAAAAGAAAAGTATAATGGAGTAGATACTCTTTTTGTATTGGCAGAATTAGGAAGTACAAAAGCAACTTTTAATATGGGGATACAAAATATAGATTCTAAATCACACAATGCAGATATCAAACTAACTAATGCAGTTATACAAGAAACTAATACAGACCATTCAGTTATTCAAATACCAGCTAATACAATAAGAAGGCAGGTATTGATTAATGTGCCTATACCAAATACAGCACAAATAGGTGATTTAATCCCTTTTAGTTATGTTATAACTGATAGCGAAATATTTCAGGGTGAGGGTGGATTCTCACCACAAATGACAAAAACATTCACAAAAACCGTTTATGTAAAAATAGTCGACCAAACGAACAACGAAAATAAAGAAGAAAATACCACAAATAGTAGTTTAGGCGATACAAACGACCAAACAGGTGGTTATAATGTAGGAGTTAATATTAAACAACCTTCAAGTTCTGGAAGTTCAGGAAGTCATCATAGTTCTGGTTCTCATTCTAGTAGTTCAAGTTCAGGAAGTAGTTCAGTGACCAAAGTAACTGATACAAATAACAACACTAAAATAACAACAAACAAAGAAGTAAGAACAAATAAAAAAACAGAAGAAACACAAAAACAAGCCAAACTAGAAGATCAAAAAACAGAAGAAACACCAGAAAATACAAAAAATGAAGTAAAACAAGAAGCTATAGTACCTACTAAATTTAAAAACAATGAAGTTCTATATAGTATATTAGGTTTTTTAGGTTTCCTAGTAATTAGTGGAGTTGCAAGCTTTATGATATTAAAAAAGAAAAAAGTTACAAAGGCAATGCCAATATTAGCATTATTCTTATTAGTATTAACTAATGTTCATGCAGTGAGCGAGTTTTCGCCATCACTAGAGATTATAGATGCAACAGTTAACGGCATACCTTTAATGATGTTCTTAATTTTTGCTTCGATATTTCTTGTTTTATTCTTTTTCTCATTATTTCCAAAAAGAGAAAGATTAAGTGGCAGACAGATAACATTTGGACTATTAAGTGGGATCTGGGGTCTATTGTTAGGAATCGGAGTTATGGCTTATGGATTATTCCTACCAGCAGGGACAACGACAACAACAGATACTTTACAAGAAATAAGTGGAAACACAACAACAATACAGACAAATTCAACCGAAACACTCGGATACGTTAAATTTATAATAAGCGGTTTTGATTATTCCTTCTTAATAGGTATTTTATTATTCTTATTGAGCCTATATATTTTCTTCAATAACATAATTCTTATGTTGCCGAGATAACTATATAAATAAATGATATATATAATATAGTTATGAAATCTTTTGAAGAAATGCTAGGCGAAGAAGATGAAAATGAGTTCAGACCCGAAACACAATACGATCACGCATATGCCTTATTACAAAAAGATAGATCAAAGAAATTTAAAGCATTTAGAGATTTACATTCTAAGAATATCTTACTAGGCAACATTCAAAATGATAAGATTATGTTGTTATTGCAGACCGATGTTGCAATTTTAACTCAATTATTCGATATGGGCTTAAGGGATGAGCAAACGATCATGCCTATTTTTGATATGCTTTGGTCAACATTAATTAATCAAATTAACTTAACTAGGGCACAGGGCGGATTAGAAAGGAAACTTCAAGTATTCTCACAACCAGATATTTCAGGAGTTAGAGGATTTGGACAACAACTACAAGAAGAAATGGCAAGAAGAGAACAAGAAAATCAAGGTAAATTCGGGGGGCTAGATTATGCCTAGATTTGAAGATTTAATTAGAGAAGAAGAAATCAAAGAAGAAACAAAAGAGAATGTAAAAATCGTACCTAAGGAGATAGAATCATTTTCAGTATTAAAGTTTTTCTCTGTATTTTTAGTTGTTGCATTGATCGGATTATTTGGTTTATTCTTTTATTTGAAAGATTATATACCCAATTCTCAAGGTTTTATAATATCCATTTTACTTATCGGTTCTTCTCTATTCTTGCCTTTTGGTGTATTCATTGGAAAGTTCTTTTTGGATCAAAAGTCAAGGGGTTTAATGCTAAGAAAACTAACAAAAAAGAATATAGGTTTGATTAATTTTGTTTCAAAAGGTAGACGAATAAAATCTATTTTAAGAAATATTGATGATGATATTGTCTGGATCGGTTCAAAACTATGGCACATAAGCGGAGATAATATATATTGGTATTCAGAGAACGAAAGTACCAAAAAAGTCGATCTTGATCCAAAGATGATATATGATTCAAATGGACTACCAACGATATATTTTGATCTGGATAGTATAACTCCGTTAGATTTTGCAGGCAATAAAACCATAATCAAGCCAGAAGAATTAGGATCAACGGTTAAATCTTATATTTATAATCAGGCATTAAAACAATTATTAGTCAAAAGAACGCTTCAAATCTTTATTCTGGGTGCTTTATTAGCATCAGCAGGGGCGTTAGTTTTATCTTTTCTTACTTGGGATTTAGTTAATAATCAAGTTATAGATCAATTAACTGCAATACAGAATACAATAAGCCCAGTTATAACAGGTGCGACATAATGCAACCTCAAGTTAGGCAATCAAGATATACAGAAATAGTATTAACTTTATGGGAAAACGTTTTAACTTATTCTTCAGAGGCAAGACTCGACATAGTTAATAAACAGATAAGATCGGGTACAATGGCGTATAGAACTAATAGAAAAGCATTAATTGTTAGTTTAGTTGAAATATGGGAAGAACTACAACCAAAGATAGAAGGCACAAACTTAGAATCAAGATATAATGAGTTTGAAAGTTATATTCATAATCCTAATTTATTTTTAAAAAACCCGAATAAAATATTCGAGTTAAAAGCAATTATCAGAAAAGCGTTAGAAATCGCAGGAATAACTAAAATAGAGGTAGATCAGTAATGGTAGCTTGGGAAATTGTAAACGTACATTCCAACACCAAGACACAATTAGAATTATTAAAAGAAGAATGGAAGCTAAATAGTTATAATGAAGTTATAGAAAAATTAATGGGGTTAAAAAAAGATGAATAGAAAAATAAAACTGGATATATGGTTTAAACGTGGGTTTATATGGTTTTTAATAATTTATCTTATCTTTTCGGCAATCCATGAAGATATTACCAGTTTTATGGTCGGTTTGATTGTGTTAGGGTTTACTCTACTATTTTGGCTTATCGAAAAGACATTAACATTAGAAAAATTAATGGGGTTAAAAAAATGATTATAATAACTGATTATAAACTCTTCTTGGCAGAAGCAGAAGAAACAATCAAAAAAGATAGTGCGTTAAATGTCGCACGTCTTGAATATTTCAACCAATCACAGAACGGAGTAACAATCGCAGGAGTAGAATGTTCTTTTATAGACACAAACAAAGAAACTATAAAGTATCAGAAAAATATAGGACATTGCACAGATCAAAACTTCTGTATTGAAGATGAAGTAAAAGAACTAGCAAATGCACATCTAAAAAAGTTAGCAGAAAAAGTTAAGCTGAGATTTAAAACTATTAAAAAAGAATTGACAGGGATGGGTTTTGAAGTCAGAGGGGGATCAGCACAATGAAACTATATATTACATTAAAAGGTCTAAATAATCTACAACAAGAATTTTTCGTAAGAGAACTTAATCTTTTAGAGGTAGAATATCCCTTAGAACTGCACCAATCACTCGAAAAATATAAAAAAGATCGAGGCATGAAAACCAAAATAGTTAATTTTTTACGAAGTAAAGGGATGGGTATATCATTAGATATTTTTTTAAATAATTTGAACACGATAACAGAACTAAAGTTATTTGATTACAAAGTAATCAGAAGAAATAAAAATGTTCTGGAAGTTAGAACAGAATTAAGCGATACCTATTTCGATGCTCTGGGGATAGTCAAATCCATGCCAATGGGCAGAACACTTTTAAAAAGATCAGAACAAACAAAAAAAGGATTTTTAAAAAGATGGGATAAAGTATGCCAAGAATATAAACCGAAAAGCTATAAGATAGAAGTCATTAAGTAGGTTTTAAATACTAAAGAGAACAAAATAAAGCAATGGGAAATAAAAAATTATCTAACTTCTTCAATAAAGACTTAGGTGGTGCTTTCGTTTCAGGATCAACAAGAAAAGTAAGAAAACAAAGAAGAAAAAGACCAGTAACTAGAAAAAGAAGAAAATTGCCAAGAGTTTTAAAAGTTTTTAAAAATAGAACTGGCAAATTCAAATCAAGAAAACTAGATTTTAAAAGAAAAGCTCTAAAAGCTGGTAAAAGAGTTTCTAAATCTGGTAAAGTCTATTATGAGAATCGCAGAAATAGATCCGACGTTAAAAGACTCTAGTTTATTTTTTAGTAAACACTTACTGTATAGTGAATCTATTCAATATTTAAATAATAGAATCAATTTTGTTTATTACCGTCCTTCAGCGATCATCATTTAAGGTGTGGGTATAGAGCGAGGGGGAAGGCTCGCCCACACCTGAATATTTAAACCGAGTGTTTACTAATTAGTAAACACTACTATATAAACTTTATGGTAGTTAAAAATGTTGAACAATAAACAACAAAGTCAAAGTAAAAGTTTTACTTCAAAAGTCAAAATTAGGAAACAAAACTTTTACTTATACGGCAATATCTTAGAACTTCTTAAAAAAGGAATGTATAATTCACAAATTGCAGACAAACTTAAAATGTCAAAGCAGAGAGTTAATTATTATCTAAAGAATTTAGAACGACTTAAATTCATAAAAGAAGATATTAGAAGCAGTTATAAGACTTACAAAGTAACAGGAGAAGGGAATAAATTTATTTCGCAACTTAAAAGTAACATTACAAGTCAAAGTTTCTCGCTTGGTATGAGACAAGATTCAGTAAGATCACACAATTTTAGAGTCAAGTTTAAAATCTTAAAAGATAATAAAAAAGCTAAGTGGGAAAAAGAGATAAAATTAAACAATTGGATCAAAAAAACAAAGAAGATAAATATACCATTCAATCTCACAATAGAAAAGACAAATAAAAACATCATTCTTATCTTCTCAAATATTATTTCTGATTTAAGAACACATCACAATAAGCTGGATGACTTTAAAAGGAAAGCAGAATATTATGCTTATTACTATTTAAAGGATCACTTGGGTGTGGTTATCGATATATTGAGCGGAAAAACAATCAACCATCATATAGGAACTAATGCAGATCAACTAAAACAAAAAGCAGATCCAAAGGAAACGATAGAAATAGATTTAAAACGCAAATCTCAAAGCGTATATCCTACTGATATAAACGCAAAGGTTTGGATAGATAGAAGCAAAAAATTCTTGGAGCAAGAAACAAATGATTTATCTTATATGATGAAGATGGCAATGATGCCCGAATCAATACACGAATTCACAGAAAAAACAGTTCCTTTATTTGAATCTTGGAACAATAATTTAATTCTACACTTTGAAGTTTTAAAAGAAATAAGCGAAACAATGAAACAAATACAGAAGAATTTACCAAAAAGTAAACAATAGTTAAGTATATATACTACTACTACTAACTAATTCTATGAAAGTAAAATGTGATAATTGCGGTTACGAATGGGATTATAAAGGAAAAATGAAGCTATACGCTACATGTAGTAATTGTATGCGTAAAACTGCGGTTATTACAATCAAAGAAAAAGATAAAACCTTCGAGGAGATGGTAAAAGAATGAGAACAATAAGAAAAGTATGGATTAACTTATTGGAAAGTCTTAAATGGGCTTTTCAGAAGTATGAAGAGGTTGAATTGAAATGATTAAAATTAAATCAAAAAAATTTGAGGATGTAAGAACTGGTGAAATTGTTACTGAGTTTTCAATTTTAGATATAAAATATATGAGAGAGGTGAAAAACAATGAATAAACAAAAGTTAATTCAATATAAGAATTGGGAGCGAGATATAAGTCTTAGACAGCTTACACAAGCACATAGAAGATTACAAAGAGAAATAAGAATAGAAAACGGTGGAAAGAAGATCACCATTGATATGGATCGGGTGTTATTATGAGTATGATAGCCATAACAAAAACAATGAAAGAGATTTTAGAATTAATTGAAAAAGTCAATAATAGGATTGATGGACTCGAAAAAGATATACATTCAATCGTTTCATATGTAGAAGATACGCAATGGAATGAGAATCATCCGATACTAGAGGTTGATAATTAAATGAACATACAGTATAAGAAAAAGGAGTTTATTAGATTTAACTTTGGTACTGCAAAACTAGAAAAAAAGATGTTTGACTTTGTTTTAAGATTAGGCAAAGATTTGGAAAAAAGTATTAATAGCGTACATGAAGAGGTGAGAGAGGGATGAGTGACAAAGAAAGAAGTGACAACACTTGCAGAGAATGTGGAGAATATCTCTTAGATTGGGATAAAAAACAACCTCTCTGTTCAGATTGTGAAATAGAAGGAATAGAAGAAGAAATAGAGAAAGCCAGAAAAGACGAAAGAACGAGAGTATTGGAAGAAATAGAAAACAAAGGACATGTTGTTATAGAGAATGATGGTTTTAAATGGTTCAGAATGACTTTGACTAATTGGGAAAAACTCAAAGAGGTCGATGAATAAATGATAAATAACATAAAAGAAGCAACGGCTCATATAAGAGATATTCTCACACATAAAGGATATACTATAAGGTTTTCTAAAAGAGTAAACAAAAGAAGGAATTGCATTATATCAACCTTTGCACATAATGGGCAGTTCTGGGTAATATATAAAAAAGATATGTTCATGTCTTATGCAAACCAATTTAAAAATGAGAATGGAATAGGAGAATCAATCAACGAAGGAGTTTTAAGATTTATTTGCAGAAGAAAATATAAAGTTCTTATATGTTATAAAGATGGAAAGGTCTATAAAATCGATCCTTGCGATTGGTTAGAATACTCTTACAAACACAATACAAGAAGAACAACAAACAACGGAGAACAAACAGTTTCTATACCAATATCTAAACTGATTAGGTGGGGTAATTGATTAAAACATGGATAAATAACTTTGCTTTTATACTAATAGGTGCATGGATAACTTCTAACGATCCTGTAACTCAATCACTAGGTATATTCTCAATCGGTTATAAACTAATAGAATATCATAAATCAACTTCAAAAGGTCGACCATGAAGATAAGCGCTTACACTTCTAGCATCAGCCGAACCTTTGAAATACATAAGTTGTGTTAACCCTTTTGTTTCTGCTAATTTGCTCATTCGTGAATGTCTAAAATGATAAGGTGCTAGAGGAAAACCAAGAACAGTAGTACTAACTTTTGTGATAATATATTCAATAGCTCGATCACTGATTTTAAATAAGGGTACTTCTGGATTTGACATTAATTCAGAGTATTCTTTTATGATCTGAATCCAACGGTTATCTGAATTAAAAACCAAAGTTCTTTCATTAACTTTAAACCTACCGCCACGTCCAAGTTTCTTAGTCACAAGTTTAAAGTGTACCTTATCTTCTAAGAAAAATATATCCTTCTTGCAAAACTCTAGCATCTCAGAAGGTCGACAACCGCTCACCCAAAGAAAACTTATAATAGCTTGATCTCTTAGGCGTTTACATTCTGAAATCATCTCGTCAATATGTATATCTTCAACTCTAAACTTTATATCAGTTAAATATTCTGGCATTATTTTACTTAGGGGGAAAATTACTTAATGTTTTCGTAAAAGGGTAGTAGTCCGAAAAATACCCGTCCTCAAGTATAAATTATTTTTTAACCCTTTAATATATTATTAGAATAAAAGAAAAAGATATATATGCGTGTGTGCAAAGATGTATATGGCAATAGATCCGAGTATGCAGTTAGCTTCTCCACAAGTGAATTACAAATACACCATAATTAATACCCTTAACGATGCCATCCAAGCAGACCTGTCAAGTGAGAAAAGAAAGTATGCTTTAGCTGTTAAGAACATAACAAGATTAATAAAAAGATATATTCCAAGATCAGCACAAAAAGAACTAGAGTCAATATATCAGGAAATGAATAAAGAACTTAAAGAGTTAGATAAAAAAACAATGAACCAAACACAAAAAGAAGGCAAGAAAACAGAAATAATGTATTTCTTCTATGACACAATCGCAATGTATATTTTCGATGTGATAACCCATAGCATAGTAGAGAAAGATGCAATCTCAGCAATAAGATATGACGGCTCGATGGACGGCTTAAAAAAAGTGGCGAAAGCAGTTAAAAATACAGGTAACGAACATCTACTTCAATTAGTAGAAACATTCGAGAGTGATAAATAATGCAACAAAAATTAATCTACCAAGAGAATGAAGTAGACTATGAAAGTATTTTGGCTTATAAGCATTTACAGGCAATTTATGAAAGAGTGCACGTTAATAAATTTTCTTTTATTGGCTTAGTTGTGGGTGCTCATAGAGTTGGCAAATCTCTTTTTTGTGTGACAGCAGGGTATTTGCTCGATAGAACTTTTTGGGCAAATATGGAAAAAAGAGTTGTTTATACGGCACAAGAATTTTTACAAGCAATGAATGAAATAAAGAAAAAAGGTATTAAAGGAGCAGTAGTCGTATGGGACGAAGCAGGGGTAGGGATGCCAGCGAGGGAATGGTACGAAGTAGCCAATAAAGCAGTTAATTATGCCTTACAAGTATTAGGATATTTGCATCCGATACTTTTTTTTGTAACTCAAGATCCATCCTTTTTAGATTCTGGGGCTAAAAAACTAATACAAAATTATTATGAAGTTGAAAGATATTCAAATCAATTCAATAAATTAAAACCATTCGACATAAATATCAATAAGAAGAAAAATAAAGTATATTACCCTTATAGAGTACTAAATATAGATGGATTAAGATATAGATTAATAGGCATAAATCTACCAAAACCACCCAAAGAAATAGAAGAAAGATACGAAAAGCATAGTTTAAATTGGAAGAATAGAGTTATGCGTGACATGGAAGAGAGTGTCAAAAGAGTAGAAGAGCGTAAAATAGGCGAGACATTAAATGTCGAACAAATAACAGATTATATCGTTAATAATCACCATGAATTTGAAGCGCGGAAAAGCGCACCAGACAACATCTTGATTAATAGAGATTTGATATATTCCAGATTCAAAAGACATCTAAATTATAGATTAACTGCACAATTACAAAAGGATGCTGAATTACAACTAAATAAAAAAGAGGTGGAGAATGACAAAACTAAGATGGAAAAGGGGAGTACTCCAAATAAATGAGAACGAAATACACATAATAGAATTATTGCAGTTATTAGGCATATTGTTAGTGATATGGATAGCATTTGTTGAAGGTACAAATTTCAAGACTCAACAAGAAGAAACAATTAAAAAATATTGTGGTACATCTTATATAAATCTTTCACAACCAAGATTTAGTCTACCTCAAATTCAAAATAAAAGTGAATTTATTTATAATGGTTAATTCTATATAAATATAATGGTAGCCACTGTATCAGTGCAAAGAGGAGCAGGCAATCCTCTAACAACAAGAGAAAAAAAAGAACTTTTAAAAATCCAAGCACAACAACTTAAAAACGAAGGCAAGATAACAGAAGAAGAAAAAAAACAAATAATAAAAAAAGAATCAAAAGCAATTTCTATAAGAGCAAGAAATAAAGATAAATTCAGGAAACAATTAGAAAAAGAACTTAAACGAAGCGTAACGCCAAAAGAAGCCGAAGAATTAAGAACAAGATTAGAAGGTCTAAGTAATGAGAGAGGACAATCAGTACCTTTAAGCGAACTCAGAAAACAAGTAGAAGCAGAAAGAAAAGCATCACAGACATTACCAGACATACAAAAAAAACCAACAAAATCAAAGTTAAATGTTGTCTTAGGATCGGCTTTTCAAGCACCAGAAGTTATAAAACAGATAAAAGAACAAGGCGGAAAAGTAACAAGAGCGGAAACAGTAGGCACAGATATTTCAGGACAGAGACAAACATTAATAGAATTTGAATCAAATAAAAAACCAACATTAACTAGATCAAAATCGGCTCAAGAAATACAAGCAAGACAACAAGCAGAATTACAATTTGAATTGGCAAGACAAGAAACAGGAAGAAAAAAACCAGATTTTGAACTTATAAAAGCTCCAAATTTCAGAAAACAAAAAGAACCAAATCAAAGAGAAGATTTATTTCAGTTCGGGGTCAGATCCGCTGTAAGACAAGGGGGTGGAAAGTTCTCGGTAGGCGTAATAGAAGATATTCTAGGTTTGACTAAAAACAGATCAAAAGAAATATCTATACAATCAAGAACAGAAGATATATTAAAAGGAAAAGAAGGCATAACATTAACTGATGTTGCATTGTCACCATTCGGATTATTAGGCGGTGGATTTGCAACAAGAAAAGGGGCGCAATTGGGAGTATCTCTTTTATCTAAAACTCCAAAAGGCGCAAGATTCTTAACAGGGATAACAAGTGCATTTGTTGGCACAAAAGCGTCAAGAGTAGCAACTCAGACAGGACTAGGCACAGTATTTCTAGCTCCAATAGCACAACAAACAGCCGAAGAAGTAAATGTCCAAACAACAAGAGCGGGTAAAATAGAAGCAATAGGAAGCACAGCAATAGACTTAACTGCATTTGGCACAGGTTTTGGATTAGCAAGAAAACAAGCAACTGAAACATTCTTATTGAGATCGGGAAGATTAGAACTTAAACAATTAAGATCAAAAATAATACCAAAAGAATCAAAACCATCAAGTATAAGTAAAATAGAGAGAGTTAACCCTTTTCAAAGAGTAATACAAAGATCAGAATTAGAAACATTACAAAGATCGCCATTATTATCTAAACAAAAAACAGGATTAGGCACAATAGAAAGAAGGGGGATAATTGAAGGAAACGAAGCCAGATTTGTAGATATTTTAAAAGCTAAAGCTGGAACTGTAAAAGCTAGAGATTTACCAGAATTAATCGAAACTAGAGGAACAGAAACAGGAATCAATGCAGTTACAAGCGAGAAAGTTGGAATATCAAGTACAGGCATAAGAAATATATTAGCAAGATTCGAGTCAGAAGTGCCACAATTAAAACCAAAAGTAAAAGATACAGGTTCAAAGATCAGAGGAATAAGACCATCTAAAAAAGGATCAACACCATTAAAACTTAAAGAGCTAGAAGATGTATTTAAAAGACCAACAACTAGAAAAAGAATCACTAAAAAAAGCAAGACCAAAAAACCAAAAGGACTAGAAAGACCAGACATAACACCAAGTCAATTTGCTTCTATTTCAGCTTTATTAAAACCACAATCTTTTAAAGGTTTAAAAATCGGATTTGACGAAACACCATCTATAACAGGAAGATTTGCACAAAGACCAACAACAAGATCCAGACTAGCAACGAGTACAAAATCAACACAATCAGAAAGAACTTTAAACGCTCTTAAAGTGTCTCAAGTACAAAGACAAGAATTTAAACCTTTACAAATACAAAGACAAACTCCGAAGATAAAAGAAGGAATATTACCAAAAATAAGATTAACTCCGAGCTTAAAATTATCTTCAAAATCAAGAACAAAAGAAACACCTATTTTTGAAACAGCACAACAACTTAAACCAAAACGAGCAACAAAACAAAACCAAAGATTAAAAACACAAAAAAGACAAAGACCAAGACCGCCATTAGTTAAAATACCCACAGTTAGAAACAGAGGAGATTTTAAATTTAGATTCGATGCTGGATTTAAAGCACCAAAAAGGAAAGGCAAGAAAAAAGGCAAATTTGATAGGATATTCTTTTCTGATTTATTGAGCGTGAATATTAGTGATGTAACATTTGGCTCAGCAACATCTCCAAGAAATACACCAAAAGTTATTAAAGAAGCTAGAAGAACCGCATTTACTAGAATACCAACAATAGAATTGAGGCGAAGGAAATGATAAAAATATCAACATTAAAAAAAGGGCAACTCTCACCAGTTAATATAATCCTAATAATTGTAGGATTGATATATTTCATTTATGTATATCCAATATTACAGGGATTTATTAACGATGCAATTCCTACAATGGATTCAACAACTGCAACAATAATAGCATTAACACCGGCAGTAATGTTATTAGGCATATTAGCAAGTTTGTGGTTCTTTGTTGTGCCTCAAAGGGTAGAGAGGTGATCTGGATACTATGAAAAAGAACATATTGGCATTATTGCTCTTAATCCTATTCAGTTCTGCATATGCCATAGATTTTACATTATTCGATGAAGTAATACAAAATAAATTGGATACCTATTCTATAACTTTACAAAATAAAACAGATAATTCAACTCAAACATTTACAAATTTTAGAAGTTACAATTCTTCATCTACACAAAATGGAGCAACGATAACAAATAATCAAAGTCTTGCTGATTTTGATTATAGTTCTGCGACAGAAATAGATAGTACTCTCAACGTGGGCGAATCAACAGAAACAGCAACATTGATAACTAATGCAAAATTAGGAAGTGGTACACAGACATTAAATGTATCTTTCTCTAAATTTCAAGCATTACTAGCTGGAGGAGCAGAATTAAGAACATATAATTCTACTTTGACAGGTTCACTTTATAATTTTTCTTCTGATAGTTGGGTAATTTTAGGTTCAAAAAATATAAGTGGTTCTGCATCAACGGGAACAATAAGCGATACCTCAGATTTTCAATTTGAATATATTTTTTCTTCTGATTATCTCAATTCTACTGGGTGGTCTTGGATAAGACTACAAAATAGTTTTATAGCTCCAAATGCTTCACAAATACTTTATCAGACAGATATAAAAGAAATATTTCCTTCTGTTAATCCAAAGAAGGCAGTATTCAGAACTGATAAGATTGGAAACATAGGTTTATTTATATCCAATGATGATTATACACAAAGAATTTATTATTATACATTGACAAATTCGACAACTGATCAGAATATATATCTTTTACAAACAACAGATTCGACAGCATACGCATATAATATACAAGAATTAGGCACACAATTACCAATAGAAAACGCTTTATTGACTGTAACGAAATATATTCCAACAGAATCAGCACAAGTAACAGTATCACAATTTTTAAGCAATGTCGACGGTTCAACAGCATTAAATCTTAAACTAGGCGATCCGTATAGAATAACAATAACAGAACCAGAACATTCATCTCTAGCGTTTAATTTTGTAGCAGATGCAATCCAAACTAAAACAGTGGCATTAACTACATCTGGCACACCTTCAAACTTAATAGATTCAACAATCTGGACAAACATTTCGTGGAGTTTAACACCAACGAATACAACTTTCAATAGCTCATTCCCGATCAATTTTTCAATAGTAGATTCAGATGCAACATTAGAAATATTCGGAATGGAAGTCTATTACACAAACACATCCAACTATTCACAAGGCAAAAGTTTAGTTTCAAATGATTCAGTTAATACATCCGCATCAGGCGGAGTAATTAATTATACAGCGACTAATAAAGGAATATATGACGTTATACCTTATTTCAAAAAGACAAATAATTCTTTATTTACATTCGATCAAACAAGATATTGGTTAACTAATTCAACAGGCATACCATTTGTAAACTTCCAAGAAGCATTTTCAGATACTACTTATTGGATATTTGCCTTAATATCTACTGTTGCGGTTGTTGTAATGTTTTCAAGATTTTCAGACAATGGTTTTGCGATAGCAATAGTGGGTTTCTTGGTTTTAACCCTATTTGTATTTATGAATCCAAATTCACAAATAAGCGGAGTGCCAGCCTATTCTATGTTGATATTAACTGGTTTAATGTTGGCAGGATATGGCTTTATGGAGTTGAAATAAATGGGAAAGGTAACAATATATTTAACATTGATATTTAGTATTTCAGTTGTTCTATATCTTTTAGGTGCACAATCTCCATTTCAAGCAATGATGGACTCCTTAGACCCAACTACACCAATAACCGACAGAGTAGTTACGGCGTTAACTGATGCAATGTCAAGCCAGCAATTATTATTTTTATTATTAGCAGTTGGGACAGTGGTCGGGGGATCGGCAATTATAGGTCTAAACACCTCGTCAGTTCTAGCTTATGGTATACCCTTAGTTTTATTTGCTGGTGCAATGAACTTTTTTGTGTTTCCAACAGCGACTTTATTCCAAACAGGGATGCCAGAAGTAGTAGGTTTTATAGTATTGATATTCCTTAACATTCTCTTATTGTTAGGAGCGTTGGAATTTGTCAGAGGGGGCGCAACATGAGTCTAACATTGATAGAACAGCAAGTATCTAACGTATTCTTATCAATATTTGGCGATCCAATCTTTATTGGCATCGCTTTTCTATTAGTAATCTTCGGCGTAATAGCATTTGCACGATTAGGTATGTCAGTTGGATTAGTGTTATTAATTCCGACTCTCTTTATTGTTATAGCATTTATTCCAGCTTTAAAAATAATAGGGGGCATAGCGTTAGGTGTAATATTTGCTATTGGATTATTGAGATTTATCTCAAGTGGTTAACATGAAATTAATTTACGAGAAACTTTTAAATCCTTTAAAAAAAAAGGATATGTCATTATTAGAGTTTGAGAGAAAAGGTACTTTAGTAAGATTTAGCAAAAAAGACATAAAAGAGATAGCCGACTATTTAGAGTCAATAGGTTACATTGAGATAGATCAAAGAAAGAGAGGCAGAAGAATAAAACTCAAGAATAGAAACTTATTCGGTCTATACATATTTTATTATGGATTAGTAATAACTTATTTATTTACATCTTCTTTAATCTGGATATTTAACTAGGTTTTATATATAAGATATACAAAATAAATCAATGGAACATAAAGGGCAATTTAATATTAAAATTATTCTTAGTGTAGTAGTATCTTTACTTCTTTTTATAGTGGTGGTTTTACCTTTAACCACATCCTCAGTAAATACTTTAACAGCTACAAACACAGTAACAGGAGAATCAATTAATGCCACAAATGGATCAACTCAGACATTATCTAATTCAGCAAGTAATGATTTAGTAGCAGGTTCTGAAACAATAAGCGAATCAGGTGTAGATTTAGTACTTAATACTAATTATACAGTTGACAACTCGGCGATGACTGTAACATTTACAGATGTGAATAATACGGCTTTCAATGCCTCAAACGCAACAATAGGTTATCAATACAGAAGCGAGAGTTTTGAATCAAATGCAAATACAAGAACTATTCTAAATACCTTACCAATCTTCTTAGCAGTTGGAACATTGGTCTTAGCTGGAACATTCTTCTTCTTGAGAGGAAGATAGTTAGGTTTTAAATATTACTTATTACAAGTAATGACTAAGGTGCAAAACTATGAAAGGATTATCGACACAACGAAAAGGACAATTCAGTATTCAGGCAATTCTCGGAACTTTAATCGCTCTGATTCTTGTCATTGTTGTCTTAATTCCAACAGTTAACACTGCAATCTCAGACGCTAACTTCACTGGAACAACTTCAACAATTATGGATACCGTGCCAATCTTCTTAGCAATCGGAGCATTGGTATTATCTGGAACATTCTTCTTCTTGAAGGGTAGATAGAGGAAGCCTAAGAAACTTCCTTTATCCATATTTTCTTTATATCTATTTTTTTAAACAAAACATAACTAACTAATATATATAAGCAAAACCAAAATAAAAGAATGAGATACGTCTGGATAATCTTGATGTTTTTGTTAGTTCTTCCTTTTTCTTATTCTAGTGAGGTGAGAGTATGAGAACAAATCTCGTTTCAAGAGTTATTCAAAGAACAAATAATCTTTATAATCAAGGGGGCATAATCAAAATAATAAAGCATACTAATAAATATATTAAGAATCAAGCATATTGGGTATCAGATTATTTTGGTATGGCAGATAACATTTCTAATCTAAATAATCTGCAAAGAAATAATAAATTAGATTTTTTATTAAAGACAGTTTACGAAGATTTTGATAATGTTCTAAGAATTACTCAAATAAAATCCGAGATTAGAAGATTATTAACAATATTACAAAATGATCCTCCAAAAGTCATGTTAGAAATTGGCACAGCTTATGGTGGCACTTTATTTTTATTCTCTAAGATTTGTCGACCAGATTCTAAAATTATAAGTATTGATTTACCATATAGTATTTTTGCTGGCGGTTATCCATCTTCTAGAAAGATACTATATAATTCATTTGCTACAACAGAAATGCAAAAAATACATTTAATTAAAGCTGATTCACACGATAGCAAGACCCTCACTAAATTGAAACAAAAACTTGATGGAAATAAATTAGAT
>Ga0114931_10002966_pt1 | contig 21520 bp, 18 predicted proteins | sample 2SBtaG_FD_89579 | JGI IMG/M metagenome (GOLD analysis project Ga0114931, IMG submission 89579) | Deep subsurface microbial communities from Kolumbo volcano to uncover new lineages of life (NeLLi) - 2SBTROV14_V59a metaG | ecosystem: Environmental > Aquatic > Marine > Volcanic | place: Kolumbo...
AAAGCGATGCGGGGCATCGCGCGCCACGCGCGACGCTGTCCGAAAGCCTTGGCAAGCCGCCGTTCCGGTCGTCCATGGGGCCCGTCGGAGGGCGTCGGAAGGTCTTGACGATGCCCCGCATCGCCCGCGGCCTCCCTCCTGCCCGACGGGCCGCATGGGCGATCCCTAGGGGTCATTATCACCGTTCCTTGGTATAAGCTCCGAAAAGAGCCGCCACGGAAGCTGGGCACTCCTCGACCTCCGTGGCGGACGGTAACGAACGCAAGGACTAGGCCCGCTTCTTGTGAAGCTTGTTCACCTCTTCACACGTCGGAACCCAGACCTCTTTCGCCGGCACGATAATCATCGTATCGAGATCATAGATCGGGAACGGGTAGTCGGGACTGTCCTTGACCGCGCCCACATAGCCGGCGGGTGCATCGAGCTGATTGTTGCAGATGCGGAAACTGTGACGCCCGCGGCTGGTGTCGATGGTCGCGCCCTTGAGCGCCGCCTTCACGGCCTCGGTCTCGATGGTCCCCGCCTTCTTGATACCCTGCTCGAGGCCATAGATGGCGTCGTAGTGCATCACCGCCCAATCGGTCGGATAGGCTTCGTCGCCATACTTGGCGCGGTTCATCTTGATGTACTTCCGCATCAAGGGCTGGTCGAGATGGGCGAAGAACGGGGCGCGGGCCAGGCCGATCATGCCCCGCGGCAAGCTCTTGCTCTGCTGCTCAAGCTCGGTCACCGAGATCAAACCCCCGGGATAGGGAACGCGCTTGAACATGCCCATCTGCTGGGCCTGCTGGATGAACGTACGGTTGTCCTTGCCGGCGACGGCCCCGTACAGAAAATCGGGCTTCATCGCCATGATCGCCGTGATGTACGAGGCGAAGTTGGTCTCGCCCAGCTTGACCCACAGATCCTTCGCCAGCTTGGCCTGGGGCGCACGCTCCGCCAGCGCGGTCACGAAGCCGTTCTGCGTGTCGCGGCCCCACTCGTAGTCCTGACCGATGGTGACGTATTTTTTCCAACCGTTCTTCTTGACCATGCGCGCCACGGCGACCACGACCGCGCCCGACTGCATGCGGCTGTTGGGACAGAACTGATACGTGTAGGGGGTGTAGTTCTCGTTGACGATCTTCGAGCTGTTGCTGGTCGCCGCCAAGTGCAGAATCTTGTTCTCGTGGATGATCTCCTGGATCGCCATGGCGCAGGCGCTCGAATAGGTCCCGACGATCGTCTGCACGTTGTTCCGCGTGATCACGTCGCGCGCCTCGCGCGCCGCCACGTCGGGCTTGGTGTGGGTGTCGCGAAAGTTGACCTCGATGGGGTGCTTGCCCAAAAAGCCGCCGCGGCTGTTAATGTCGGCAACGGCCGTCGTGACGGCCTTGATGGCGCCGTCGGCGTAGTTGGCGCCGGTGCCGGTCACCGGCAGCAGCAGCCCCATCCGATAGGGTTCGCCGGCACCGGCCTTGACGAAGCGAGGCGCCAGGGTGAGCGCGCCCGCGGCCACGGTTGTCAGGATGAATTCGCGCCGGCCCATCGCCTTGAGGACCGACTCCCATTTTCTATCGCTCATTCGATCGGTCATTGGATACCTCCCTGCTTGCATTGGAGCCACGGCTCTCGTTCTTTCCGTGCGACCGACAGGATAGCACCGAAACCGTGACCCGCCACGTCGATTTCGCCATGGACGAGGGCGACCAGTCGGCGATCATCGGACGCAACGGCGCCGGCAAGACGACGACGATCAAGGCGATCATGGGGCTGGCGCGCGCCTCGGGCGGGTCGATCACCTTCGACGGCGAGAGCCTGATCGGCCTTCAGCCCACGAGATCGCACACAAGGGGCTCGGTTACGTACCCGACGAGCGGCTCATCTCACGGTGCGCGAAAACCTCGAGATCGCCGCTCCTTGGTATGATACCAAGTCTCGTTGATGGGGACCCGTTTCACCGCGATCGTTTGTCCGCCGGCTAGGCGCGGGGTTGTGCCGCGGTGCCTGCACCGCGAGCTGCCCCATGAAACGGGTCCCTATCGACTTGGCGTAACACATTGCGTCACGCCTACCGGCACTTGATCCAGATCAATGGCAGTTTGGACCGAACCTGCGAGACCCCACGAATCCAATGGACGGCTTAATGCCGGGTTCGCGAACGGAGGGTCTCGTGACAGACATCAAATCGAAACCCACTCTAAGCCGGCGCGACTTCTTCGCGGCGTCGGGGGCCGCGGCGGTCGGTGCCGGAGCGGTGGCGGTGGCGGTAGAGGGGGGCTCTGCCCGAGCGGACGGCGGCAAGCCCACCAAGAAACAATACGCGATGGTGATCGATGCGCGGCGCTGCTACGGCGTCCATGCCTGCTCGGTCGCGTGCAAGGCCGAATTCAAGGTCCCGCTTGGCGAAACCCGCTCGTGGGTCGAGGAGATCGAGAAGGGCACCTATCCCAACGTGAGCCGGGGCTTCCTGCCGCGGCTCTGCAACCACTGCTCGAAGCCGAACTGCGTCTCGGTCTGCCCAACCGGGGCGACCTGGAAGCGCGAGGAGGACGGCATTGTGGTCATCGACAAGGACATCTGCATCGGGTGCAAATACTGTGTGCAGGCCTGCCCCTATGACCAGCGTTTCGTCAACGAGGATACCGGCACCGCCGACAAGTGCGATTTCTGCATCCACCGGGTCAGCCAGGGGCTCGAGCCGGCCTGCGTCGAGGCCTGCCCGTCGCGCGCCCGGATCTTCGGCGATCTGAACGATCCCGAGAGCGAGGTCTCGAAGCTGATCGCCGAGAACCCGGTCACCGTGCTGCGGCCCGAGAAGGGCACCGAGCCGAACGTCTACTATATCGGCGCCGACCACACCGACGATCGCGATCCGCGACCGGACAACATGTATGTCCGCGTCACCACGCATCGCCGCCATGAGCAACGGAGATAACCATGACCGAGGGACTTTTCTGGGGTCTTCCCGTCATCCTCTACCTCTTTCTTGCGGGCATGGGCGCGGGTGCGACCACTGTCAGCGCATCGATGCTGTTGCGTGGCGGCGGCGGCGGGCGCGGCGTCCATCACGAAATCGCGCGCTATGGCGCATTCCTGGGGCCACTGCCGGTAATCGTCGGCTGCGGGCTTCTCGTCCTCGAGCTTGGCTCGTTCCAGGCCGGGCACTGGTTCCGCTTCATCAACCTCTACAAGGTGATGAACCTGTCGCCGATGTCGGTGGGCACTTGGCTGCTGACGCTCTTCATCTTCACCAGCATGGCCTATGCCTACACCTATCTGCGCTTCCTGCCGATCCTGTTTGGTGAGCGGATGCAGTGGCGCCGGGCGCTGGCCTGGGTGAACATCCCGCTCGGGCTGGGGGTCGCCATCTACACCGGCGTTCTGCTGGGCGCGATGCCGGCGCGGCCATTTTGGAACTCGCCGGTCCTGGCGCTGCTCTTCATGCTCTCCGCGCTCTCGACCGGCACCGCGTTGATCATCTTCGCGCGGGCGCTGATCACCCGCGGGGGGCTGACCGAGGAACAGCGCGAGGTTGTCCACAAGTCGGGCTATGTCCTCGCCGCGACCGACACGATGGTCATCGGCTTCGAATTGGTCGCGGTGTTCCTGTTCCTGATGTTCGCTTATCTGACCGTCGGCGACGTGCGCTACGCGATCGAGACCATCCTGCCGGGTGGCCCGCTCGCGGACTTGTTCTGGATCGGCGTGGTGCTGATCGGCCTGGTGATCCCGGGATTGCTGGAACTCTATTTCGTCATCCCGAGCCTCCTGTATCGCCGGAAATACACCGTGTCGCGCTACACCGAACTGGTCATCGCGGCGGCGGTTATTTTCGGCGGGCTGGTGCTCCGCTATATCGTCGTCATCGCCGGTCAGATTACCGGCCCCGTCGGATTGTGAGGGACTTGTCATGACCAACAGACGCGAATTCCTGATGCTCGGCGGCGCGGCGGCCGCGGCCGGCCTGGCCGGCATCTCCGTCGCCCGCGGCGATGAACTTCTGCAAAACGCGGGCATCGCGGACACACCGCTGATCAAAGGCAACAAGGACTTCTCGCCGATCACCTACAAGGAGCGGAAGGCGGTTCCCAGCGCCTGTCTGCAATGCGTCACCCGCTGCCCGATCATCGGCTATGTCGAGGACGGCAAGCTCACGAAGATCTCGCCGCAGTTCAACTCGATCCGCACCGAGGGCACACTCTGCGCCAAGGGGCAGGGCGGCGTGAACCAGGTCTACGATCCGGACCGCATCCTATTCCCGCTGCGCCGCGTCGGCGCCAGGGGCGAGGGCAAGTGGAAACGGATCACCTGGGACGAGGCTCTGGACGAGTTGGCCGCGCGGCTGAAGAAGTTGCGCGACGAAGGCACGCCCGAGAAGTTCATGTTCCATTATGGCCGGCTCAAATCGAGCGGTAGCAAGCTGATCAAGGGCCTCTTCATGTCGACCTATGGCAGCGGCACCATCGGCAACCACACCGCCATCTGCGAAGGCGGCAAGTGGGTGGCGCAGGAGCTGACCTGGGGCGGCCACTACGACAACTGGGATTTCGACAACACCCGCTTCGTGCTGAACTTCGGCTCGAACGTGTTCGAGGCGCACACCAACCACACCCCGACCGCCCACCGGCTGACCCGGGCGCTGATCGAGCGCAACGTGCGCATGGTGACCTTCGATGTGCGGCTCTCCAACACCGCGGCGAAGTCCTCGGAATGGGTGCCGATCAAGCCGGGGACGGACATCGCCGTGGTGCTGGCCATGTGCAATGTCGTCATGGAGGAAGGGCTCTACCAGATCGAGGGCAAGGACTTCCTGCGCTTTTGCCGCGCGACCAAGGATGTCGGCGCCACGACCGACGACAAGATCGCGGCCCTGAATGCGCATCTGGCGCGCTACACGCCGGAATGGGCCGAAGGAATCAGTGGCGTTTCGGCTCAGAAGATACGTGATATTGCCCGTGAGTTCGCTCTTGGCCGTCCGAGCTGCGTCATCAGCTATCGCGGCGCGGTTACCCACGCCTTCGGCGTCGAGACCGAGCGCGCGGTCCAAATGCTCGCGGCCATCACCGGCAATGTCGATGCGCCCGGAACGCGGCTCAAGGCGGTCGGGCCGCACTGGAAATACCCCAAGGGCCCGAAGAACAAGCCAAGGTCACGCAAGCTCGGCATCGTCAACGGCTTCAAGGGCGAGGTCGCCCTGCCGAACCACCATGTTAGCCACCAGGTGCTGCCCGTGATCAAGGACGGCTTCGCCGGCCGGCCCGAGATCTACATGTGGTACACCTATCAGCCGGTCTATTCGAACGGCGACTGCAAGCTGAACATGGAGGTGCTGAAGGACGAGAACCTGATTCCCTTCACCGTGGCGATTTCGCCCTTCTACGATGAATCGTCCTCGCTGGCGGACATGATCCTGCCCGACGCCACCTATCTGGAGCGCTGGGACTGGGAGGACATGGTCTCGCCGAACCAGATCCCCGAATACTATCTCCGCCAGCCAATCGTTCCGCCCATGGGCGAGGTGCGCGATTTCGGCGACGTGGTCTGCGATCTGGCCAAACGCATGGGCATGCCGCTTGGCGTCGACACGAAGGAAGAGTTCGTGCGGCGGGCCTGCGAGATGACCCCGGCGGTCAAGAAAGCGGGTGGCTTCGACTACATGAAGGAGCATGGCGTCTATCACGACCCCGAGGAAAAGGCGGCCTTCTTCTCCTACATGCGCGAGATCCCGTCCGATGCGCTCGGCGCCGAGGGGGTGATCTTCGACGAAGCGACGCAACTCTACTGGAACTGGAAGAAGGCCCATGCCAAGTCGCGCGAAGCGGCGCTGGAGAACGGCTATGCCAACACCAAGCACGCCTACAAGGGCTATGTGGGTCAGTTGATCGGCGCCAAGGTCTATCGAGGCTTTCCGCCGGACAAGGTCAACAAGACCGGCTATCTCGAGCTCTATTCGGAGATCATGGAGGGTAAGGGCTTCAATCCGATGCCCAGCTACTACCCGATCCCCGAGCATGCCGCGATGAAGCCGGAGGAGTTGATCCTCGTGACCTACAAGGTCAATGTCCAGTCCCACTCGCGGACGCAGAACTGCAAGTGGCTGACCGAGATCTATCATGACAATCCGGCCTGGATTAACCCGACGACCGCCGCCGAGCGCGGCATCGCCGACGGGGATCTGATCAAGGTGCGCTCGGAGGTGGGCGAGATCACCACCAAGGCGAAGGTGACGCCGGCGGTGGTGCCGGGAACCGTCGCGATCTCGAACCATTGCGGGCACTGGAGCTATGGCCGCTACGCCTCGGGCAAGCCGACGCCGGCGGACCTGCGCTCCGACATCCCCGATCCGGACGCGTCGCGCATTTGGTGGACCGGCAAGAACGGCGTGCATCCGAACTGGCTGATCCCGCTGAAAAGCGATCCGATCGGTGGCGAGATGCGCTGGAACGATGCGGTCGTCACCGTCGAGAAGGTGGTTTCGGCATGAGCGTCCAGGTATCGGCGGGGGCGGCGGAACGCGGCCACGTGTACGAGTTCCTTGCGACCGTCTTCCGCCGCCCGCTCGATGCCCGTCATCTGGAACGTCTGCGGGCACCCGAGATGCTCGCCGCCATGTCGGCGGCGGGCATCGATCCAGGGGACGATTTCGCCAAGGGCGACAGCGCGGTTCTCCTGGATCGACTCGCCATCGACTACACCCAGCTTTTCCACGGTCCCGGAGAGCACATCGCCCCTTATGAGGGGGTTCAACTCGGGGTTGACGACGAACTGATGGGTGCCGCCGCCGACGAGGTGCGCGGCTTCATGGCGAACGTCGGATTCGCCGTTCCTTCGGAAAGCGGCGAGCTCCCCGATCACGTCAGCGTCGAACTTGCCTTCTTGGGCGCGCTTGCCCGCCGCGAGGCGGAGGCGCTGGCGAGTGGCACGAAAAGACGGCGCGCCTCGCGGCCTCCCTGCGGCGCCGGTTCCTGATGGCGCATCTGGGGAATTGGGCCGAACGCTTCGCGGGCAAGGTCCGCGGCCGCGCGGAAACGCCATTCTACGCCGCGATGGCGCGCCTGCTGGGCGGATTCATCGCCGACGAGCGCGACGCCAAGGCGGCATGAACGTGATGGAACAAGATGCTCCGGCATAAGCTTGCCCTTTCCGCGGCGATCGGTCTGGTCTTCGCCGCGCTCGCGCTCGCGCCGCCGGTCGCGTTCGCATGTGGCTGGTGGGGCGATGGCGAGGATGAAGGCGAGGACGACGTGATCCTCGTTGTTCCCGATAGCGCCTCGTCAACGGCTTCGGAGCCGACCGATCCAGAGGAGATGGCCCGGCTGTCGTCGGCTTATCGCCTGGGCGACGGTGTGCCGCGAGACCCCGCTCTCGCCCGGGAATGGGCGCAAAAGGCGGCCGAGGCGGGGCATGCGGGCGCGATGAACGATCTCGCCCTGATGCTCGAGACGGCGTTCGGCGGGCCGAAGGACGAGGCGGGCGCGGCAAGCTGGTACGCGCGGGCGGCCGCGCATGGCGTCGCCGACGCACAGCACAGCCTGGCGAGGATGCTGCGCGACGGCCGCGGTGTCCCTCGCGACCCCGTTGCCGCCGAAAAGTGGCTTCGCCGTTCCGCCGGACAAGGCCATGCGGCGGCGGCGGCGGATCTCGCCGAATGGATTTGGGCGGGCTCCGTGACAGCCCGGTCGCCGGAGGAGGGCTGCTTCTGGTGGCTCGTGGCGCTCGACCAGGGCTATGAGGGCACCGCGGAACGCTGCCGGCGGGCACGGCCGGGCCTCTCGGACAAGACATTCCGCGCGGTGCGGGCGCGCGCCGCGGCGTGGGTGCCCGGCGGGGAAGACGGTATTTCCATATTACGGGGAGGAGAGTCCTGATGACCAACGAATTACCGCCGTCCGGCGCCGGGCGTTTCGCGACCCTGTTTCCGGATGTATGGCGCGCCTATCAGGCGCTCGGCGCTTCGGTGGCGGCAAGCGGGCCGATCGACGCCCGCGGCCGTCGGCTGGTGAAGCTCGCCATGGCGATCGGCGCCACGTCGGAAGGCGCCGTTCACTCCCACGCGCGACAGGCGCTGGAAGAAGGCGTCTCCGCCGAGGAGATTAGACAGGTCTGCAATCTCGCGATCACCACGCTCGGCTTTCCCGCCGCGATGGCGGCGCTGAGCTGGGTCAATGACGTGATCGGCGAAGATGGGAAGCAAGGAGACGGATCATGAAACGGAACCTGGCACTGGCGGCGATAGCCTTGATAGCGGTGGCGATCACCGGACCCGCGTCGGCCGCTGAAAAGAAGGGCGAAATCCAGGAGATCATCATCAAGATCCAAACGCCGGAGGGCCCACGCTGGTACACCCTCGGGGCGGATCTATCGAAGGTCGATATCCGGAAGGGTACCGTTATTCGGTTCAACTACGCCGATGACACCATCGACAACATAGAGGTCGAGGAGGTGGCGCCCGGCGATCCACCGGCCGCGAAGAAGTCGGACTAATCCACAGACCTTGGCTTGGTTGTTGAGCGGATTGCCACGACAATGTCCGTCATTGCCGGGAGGGCCAATCCACTCCCCCGAAGGCCGCGATTCCTTGCCCACCGGCGTCGCCCACGGGCGGCTCGCGGTGCCGACGCCGCGAACGCAACCCGCGTCTAGCCGGCGGGCACGACGCGATCAGTTATTTAGTCATCATCATCATTATCGTCATCGTCATCGTCATCGTCATCGTCATCGTCATCGTCATCGTCATCGTCATCATCGCCAGCTGAAACGATCTTCAGCACAACGCCCTCGTCGAAAAATGGGAGGCCACTGATGTTTCCCATTGGGTACAGCTCCCCGCTAGCGTCCTCGCCCCAACCGAGCAACGCCATGGAAAGCCTATTACCGGGAACAATCTGGAACTCCTCGATCTTTCGGAGGCCCTTTTTCCCTCCCGGCTTCAGGTGGAACAGGCGCCCGTGATCTTGCGGGCCGATCGGGAATCGGAAGATGATCGAGAAGTCGCCGAAGATGTACCGGCCCTTGAGCTTCTTAAGCTCGCTTCCGCGGTAGACGAACCCACCGATGACGGCGTGCCCCTCGTGGTGGGTGTCGTACTGGGCGATGGGGTCGACCAGATCCGGGGCCAGCGCCGAGGGTTTCCGTGAAATATTTGTATACGAATGTTAATTTACACCCAATTATCGACCAAATGCAACGTTTAAAGTAGTTAATAGTGATTTACGGTTGTTTTCATCGCTTTACGGGCCGTTTCATCACTCGAATCGTTTTTTTGTAAGAGTCTGTCCTAAAATGAACGAGCTCTATTTAAGGGTTTAGACGGGTCAAGGGTCTGGGCGGGTCGGCATCTTTTCCCGTCATTGCCGGATTCAATCCGGCAATCCATCGAGGCCCCGGTTTCGCCGATGGTTCACTCTCGCCGATTGATGGACCCTCGCGTCAAGCGCGAGGGTGGCGAGGGGGGAAACAAGCGCGAGGGTGGCGCGGACAAAAAAAGGCGGCGGCCCACGCGGACCGCCGCCGTATCGCTAGAGCAATTGGGCGGACCTTAAAGGTCCCGCGGATACTCCAGTCCCTTAAAGCTGACGCTGTCCGCGTCCGGCGCGCGGCCAATTCTGCGGATGTTGGCCCAAACGTTTTTGTAGTTGGGTATCCGCAACTCGTTGACACCCCCGCTGACCACATTGCCATGCTGCCCCACGGGGGCGGCGAAGATCATGAAGCATTGGCCCGGCTTGGCCGAGGCGATGGGGTAGACCATGGCCTGAGTCGAGCCGACATCGTTATAGACTTCGACGAGATCGCCCGCGGCAAGCCCAAGTTTCTTCATGTCGGACGGGCTTATCTCGATCGGAGGTAACTTGAAGCGCTCCCACACGAAGGGCGAGCGTTCGTCGTAAAACGCGTTCTGCCAGATCATGTTCTTGCGCCCGCTGTTGATGAGGAACGGGTACTCCTTTCGCTGCTCGCCCCGGTCGGAGGGATCGAACCCGCGCCATTCGGTAACGAAGAATTTGGCCTTACCGTCCCCGGTGCTGAATTTGCCGTCGGTATAGAGGCGCCGTGTACCAATCAGCCTGCCGTTCTCATATCCGGCGACGGGCTCCTGAACGCCATTTGTGCCCATGGCGCGGAGACGGTCGTAGGTGACGAACTCGCCGCCCTTGGCATTCTTGCGATAGCCGTCGTTGAAGGCGTCTTCCTCTGTCTTCCAGTCAAAGCCCGTGAACTTGTCCGCCCACGCGGCGTTGCCCGCCTTGCGGAACGATGCCCCGAGAGCGTCGGCGAGCCGCGCGGCGATAAGGCAATCCGGCAGGGCCTCGCCCGGCGGGTCCATGTACTTCTCGCTCAAACGCAGCCGCCGCTCTCCGTTCATGGAGGTCAAGTTCATTTCGCCCGTTGTCGCCGCCGGTAGAATGACGTGGGCCGCTTCGCCGATCTGCGTCGGCAGGATGTCCACATCCACGCTGAACAGGCCGCCGCGGCGGATCGCGTTGATGATGGTATCGAGTTGCGCCTCCCGGTCCCCGTACGGAATCGCCGATATCGCCTCTTTCACGATATTGGTGCGCCGGCGGTATTCCCGCCGGTACCGGCTCGCGTTGAGACCCGACTTGAAGGTATCGGTGGCCCACGCGAAATGTATGCCCCCCTTGCCCGATAGGATCAGGCTATCCACATTGGGGGCCGGTCGGCCGATAAAGGCGTCGGATGGACGCATATAGCCTTCCTGGTGCCCGCCGAGACGTACGCAGCCCGTTCCCTTGCGGCCAACATTCCGCGTGGCGAGGCTCAGATTGGCGATCGCGGCGTTGGTGCGGTAGTTGTCGTTGGTCCAGATGAGCCCCTTCTCGTAACACATCATGGTGCGCCGCCGCTGACCGCCCGACTTGGGCTTGGCAATCCATTCGGCCGCCTTCTTCAGATCGGTCACGCTCAGGCCCGTGATTTTGGAGGCTTCCTCGAGGCTTGTCTTATTGGCCTTCATCGCGTCGTCGAAGCCCGATGCATTCTTGGCGATGAAGTCCTTGGCGTGCCAGCCGCGGGCCACGATCTCGGTTAGGAGAGCGTTGAGCATCACAAGGTCCGTGCCCGGAACGATTTGCAGATGTAGGACATTTTCCTTGCCCGCTTCGATCTCGCAGGCATTGATGCTTACCGTTCGGCGCGGATCCACGAAGATGACCTTGGCGCTCGCATGGTCCTCGCCAGGGAGCTCCGCTTGCTTCTTGTCGATCGAGGCACCGCGCATATTCGGCACCCAGTGGGCCAGGAAATAGTTGGTCTGCGTTTCGAGCGGGTTGGCTCCGACGCAAAAGATCGTGTCGGCCAGTTCCGCGTCCTCGTATGAGTTGTTGAGCTCGCCAATGCCCATGTCGCGGGTTGCGTGGACTTCCGAGTTGTAAGCCGGGCGGTTGTGGATTCGGCAGTTGCGGATCTTCATGGCCTCGAAAAAGAGCTTGCCCGTGCCCCAGGTATTCTCATAGCCGCCGGCGGCGCCGCCATGGTCGAACATGGTGACCATCACGCCGTCTTCGCCCCACTCCTCGATCACCCGACGGGTGACATCGGCGGTTAGCGACAAGGCGTCGTCCCAAGAGGTCGGCAAGTGCTGAGAATAGCGCCAAACCAAGGGGCTGGTGAGCCGGTCCGCCATGGTCCCCAATTGGCTGGAAAAACGGGTTTCGGCCATGCGCCCGCCGCGGACCGAGTTGAGGCCCTGGTTCACCACGCAGTCCTTATCGGGCATGACGACGAGGTGAACGGGCTCGCCGTTCTGTTCCACGATGTTGTACATGGCGGGGTTGTACCAAGCGCCGGATAGGGTTTCCTGCTGCTTGGACAGGTCGGCGCCGAACGCGTTTCGGCCGGGTGCCGTGCCGCCTTGCTTGTTGATGGGCCACGAGTAGGCCTTGTAGCCACAGCCGACGATGCAGAAGTCGCAGGTCACATTGTGAACCTTGGCGTCCTTCGGTGGAATGGGAAGCTGATCGATTGTGCGTTTTAAGGTCATGGTCTCCTCCCTCAGGCCATGGCCGCGTTACTGACGCGGCCGTACAGCAGCTCGTCGACGCCTTCGGCGAAAATGTCGCCGTTGGCGGCGACACGCAGTTGGAACATCGGCAAGTTCTGGTTGGAATGACCCCAAGTTTGCTGGCCTTCCTTCTCGCAGTCGAAACGGGAATAGTGGCCGGGGCAATTCAATGACTTGTCCCTGGCATCGTAGGTCAGCGTGAATCCCTTATGCGGGCACATGACCGAAAAAGCGACGATGTCGCCGTCCGGCCCGGCGCCGCCATCCACGCGTTTGCCCAGCTTGATCAGCACACCGGGCGAGTCTTCGTCCGGATAGGCAATATCCATTGGCTTGTTGGCCTTGAGGTCCTTGATGTTGGCGAGGCGGTTCGAGGGATACTCCACTCTCGCCGTGGCCGGCGCGGCCTTCGCTTTTTGTGGCAGGACGGTGGCGGTGGCGGCCCCCGCCGCGGCCACGGCACCACCTCTCAGGAACTGCCGGCGGCCGACATCGACAAGCTTTGCACAGCGCTTCATGCGTTACCTCCCTATCAGACGTTCATTGACAGTCAGGGATAAGCAACGGCCGTGCCAACAGTTGTCAGAGTCAATTTTTCGGGAAATCAGATGCTTGCAGATAACCGGCTGGGTCGCGCGTTCGATTTTCCGAACGTCTCCAATCCAGCCTTTCGGAAAACCGAACGCGACCTAGTGGATAGAATCCACTAGCCCGTCAGCGCCGGGGCCGAAACGCCGAGCCGTTTCATTTTTTCCCACAATGTCGTGCGCGAAACGCCGAGGAGTTCGGCTGCCATGGCGACCTTCCCGCCGGTCTGCTCCAAAGCCCGGAGAATCTGCCGTTTTTCCGCCGCGTCCCTCACCTGCGCGAGGGTCGCGATCTCATTGATCGGCTGGCCTGGCGATGCCTTGAGCTCCGGGAATAGGTCCCCTGGCGCAAGGCGGTCGCCCATGGCGAGAGCCATGGCCCGCTCGACGCGATTGCACAGCTCCCTGACATTTCCCGGCCAGTCGTGGGCAAGCGCGGCCTCCTCGGCCAGGGTGCTGATCCCTTTGATCTCCCGAGACATTATCGACGCGAACCGTTCGGTATACCGGTGGAGTAAGGGTAGGATATCTTCATGCCGCTCCCGCAGCGGCGGGACATGAACCGGGATAATATTGATCCGATAGAACAAATCCTGGCGAAACAGACCGCGCTCGACCGCGCGCTCGAGGTCTTGGTTGGTGGAGCAGATGACTCTTGCATCGAACCGGAGCGTTCGTTCCCCGCCAACACGCTGGAAATCTCGCTCTTGGATGAGCCGGAGCAGTTTCGGTTGTAGCGGCAGCGGCAGGTCGGCAACCTCGTCGAGGAGTAGGATGCCCTTCTTCGCGCGCTCGGCATAGCCGAGATGCCGTGCATGGGCGCCGCTGAATGCGCCCTTCTCGTGACCGAAAAGCTCGCTTTCAAGCAACTCGGACGGTATGGCCGCGCAGTTCACGGCCATAAAGGGCTGTTCCGCCCGCTCCGAGGCTTGGTGAGCGAAGCGCGCGCAGACCTCCTTCCCAACCCCGGTTTCTCCGGTCAAGAGCAGTGTCGTATCGACATCCGCGACCCGGCGAAGCAGGCGCGCGATCGACCGCATGGCGGCGGAGGCTCCCAGCACGACCTCCTGCTCCGGCGCGTGCTTGTGTCGGCATAACAAGCCTTCGACGCGGTCGAGAAAGTCGTCCATGGCGAAGGGCTTGGTCATATAATCCCCCGCCCCGGCCCGCATCAGCTTAACCGCCTCGTCGATTTCGCCATAAGCCGTAATGAATAGAAACGGTGGGGCGCCTTTGGCGGTGACCGCGATACGGAAGACTTCGTCCGCGCACATATCGGGAAGCCTTACGTCGCAGATGACAAGGTCGGGATCGCGCTCGCGCATACCGGCGACGGCGTCGCCGCCCGTCGTCCACCAATCGACCTTGTAGCCTTCCAGAGAGAGACGCTGAATCAGCGATTCCCCCATGATTGGATCGTCTTCGACGACCCCGATTCTGCATTCGTCACGCAACATGCCGAAGCTCGCGCTCGTGCTCGCGTTCAAGCGGAATCTTGATCTGAATGTCGGTGCCGCCGCCCTGGCTAGGAGCCGTGCGAACCCGGCCGCCCAGCTCGCCCACGAGCCGCTTAACCATCCAGACACCCAAACCGGTGCCACGGCCGGGCGGCGCGGCATCGGCTTCGGCGCCGATCAAGATCGCGGCCACCTCTTCCGGCAAGCCAGGCCCCTGATCCGTAACTCCAACAACGAGGTCGCCGTCGATTGCGTGAGCGCTGAAGCCGACATGACCGCCCACCGGCGACGCCGAACAGGCGTTGAGAAGAAGGTTGAGGACAGCCTGCCGCACGGGCCCCACCGGCAAAGGGATTTCGTCGGGCAGATCGTTATTCCACGCCAGGTCAAGCTGTCGCCGACTGACCTCGTGCATCACGAGGAATCGGAGATCGTCCAATTCGCCGCGGCGCAGGTGCCGCATCTCGCCGCTTCCCTTGTAGGTCACAAGGGCCGAACGGACCACATCGCGAATACCCACCAGACCGCGTTTTACGATTCGAAGGGCGGAATGGCGCACCGAAGGTTCGTCGCCGTGGCGCTCTATCGTATCGATCGCATTGAACATGCCACCCAGCGGATTATTGATCTCGTGCGCCATACCGGAGGCGAGACGGCCAAGGCTGCCCATCTTCTCCTCTTCCGCCAAGCGTGCCGCCAACGCCTCACGCTCGCTCAAGGCGCGGACCAAGGCATTGTAGCGGCGAAACAAGCGCCCGAACTCGCTGTTCTTGGCCCCAATCTCGGCCCGCGGCACCGGCTCGATATGGCCGCCTCGCCCACGCTCAAGGTGCGCAGCCAGTACGTCGATGGGGCGGACCATCCGACGCACGGCGAGGTAGCCGAACCCGGCGAAAACCAATGTTAGGGCGGCGTTGGTGACGATCAGGGTTAGCAGCACTTCGCGGCGTTCGGCCAACAGGGGCTGGATGTCGATCTCGGCGTAAATGGCGCCGATCGGCCGTTTCTGATACGACAAGGACCGGCGCACGAAAGCCCGCTCCTCGTCTTCGGCAAGAACCAGCTCTCTGTCTGGCGCGAAGCGCTCGGTCAGGCTCGGTGGCACCGCCTCTTGCGATGGGAAGCGGCGCGGGTCGGATGCCGCCAGTATGGTGCCGTCTTGCCCTGCTACAAGTGTGTAGATAGCGCTTAGACCGGCGTAGAGCTCGCGGCTGCGATCCAATTGATCGAAGATTTCCCAGATATCGTCGCGCAACAGGTTCGGCACCAGCGAAGACGATAGGCCGTCGAGATAGGCGCTGGCCAACTGTTCGAGGTGTCGCTGCTGGGTCTGCGACAAGCGGACCAGGATTTGGTTCGATATAGTGGCGCTGATCGCAACCATGAGGATCGCTACGACCACGGGCACCTTTACGGCCATGGGCCAAGCGCCAACCTTGCGCAGCGAACGTCTCATCCCAGCCTCTTGACTTGATCGAATTTCCGCGCGATGCCGCGGAACAAGGCGTTGTCTCCGGCGGTAAAGCCATCGAGGCGGAGGAGATCGAGGACCTGGCGGCCGGCCGGATCATCGCCCATCGTCAGTAGAGCCCGCGCGATCTTGGTGGTCGCCTCGGAGCCGCGAAGGGCCTTGGCGCAGGCAATCGGCGGGAAGCCAAGCCACTCGGACTTGCGTACGACGCGGCTCTTCGAGGTCAGGTCGGGTTCGATCTCGGCCATGACCTCCCAGACATAGCCGTCGACGCTGCCGCTCTGCGCCAGCCCGGCGGCGACCGCGCGCACCACGTTGCGGTGGGAATAGGTGAAGAACGTCTTGCGAAAGAACGTGTCCGGTGTTTCGCCGGATTCCGCCAGCAGCGCCTGTGTGACCAGGTGCCCTGAATTGCTGTCCGGGTCGGAAAAGGCGTGGATGTCATCGCGCAGATCGGCGATGCCGGTCGCCGAGCGATCCCGATCCACGATCAGATAGGACTGGTAAAGAGGTCGGCCGCGCCACACGGGGACCGCGACCAAGCGTAAACGAGCCTGATATTGAATGAACGGATAGCCGCAGATCCACGCGGCATCCAGGTATCCGGACAACACGAGGGCGGTGATTTCCTGATACGTCCGCCGCAGGACCAGAGTCACGGGCCGCCCGGTCGATGCCGCCAAGTACGCCTTCAAGCGGGTCAGAAGCTCGAGATCGGAACTGAGAAAGACCGGCGTCAGGCCGAATCGGATTTCTTCGGAGCGGGTCTCCGCCGCCCGTCCCGGGCCGGCCAAGGCCGATGCCCCCAGCGCCGCGAGGCCGCCAAGAACCCATCGCCGCGCGAATGGACTACCAGCGCCGCGCGGCTCCCGCCAAACCCGTCGGGGTGATTTTCCCGGCATACATCCTCCCCGCGCCCAGTTGTTGGCACTTCGCTCTTATTTGCTTGCCGGAGAGTTTATACCAAGTCTCGCGGGTAGGGACTCATTTCACCGCGATCCTTCGTCCGCCGGCCAGCGCGGTTCAAGGTTGAGCGCGCCCAAGCTGGCGAAGTCCACGGAGAGAATCGAGGGCGATATCGGAACGTTATGCGGCGGGCGGGTGCCCGATCGGGGGATCACCCGTCGCCGCGAAAGACCACCAGCGAAAGCCCTTGGGTCTGGTGCTTGTTGTCGTAGCCGATGATGCGGATATGGTGACCCGGGTTCGCGTTCCGGCAGGCCGTCAGCTCGTTCATGATCGTGTCGACGTCGCGCTCGCCGAACATCGGCAGTTTCCACATGTACCAATAGTCGTCGTCGGCGCGCGCCGGCTCCACGTGCTCCACCGCGCAGTTCCATCCCTTCTCGACCATGTAGGCGACCTGCTTGCGGATCGAGGCGGCGTCCATTTTCGGTAGATAGGAAAAGACGCCGAACCTCTTCGAAGCCGGGTCTCCCATGCGGGAGTCGTAATCTCGTATTGCCATTTCCATGACCAATCGCTCCTTCGTTCCAAGGTCCGTTCAGGCGGTGGCCACGTCGAGCTTGTCGACCACGTCGAACTCGAACTTGATCTCCTTCCAGGTTTCCATGGCCGCCGCGAGCTCTGGCGCGTGTTTCGCCGCCGCGCTCAGGATGTCGCGCGATTCCTTCTCCAGGTCGCGGCCTTCGTTGCGCGCCTTGACGCAGGCTTCGAGCGCGACCCGGTTGGCCGCCGCCCCCGCGGCGTTGCCCCAAGGATGGCCCAGGGTGCCGCCGCCGAACTGCAGCACGGCGTCGTCGCCGAAGATCGAAACCAATGCCGGCATGTGCCACACGTGGATGCCCCCGGACGCGACCGGAAAGAGCCCCGGCATGTGGCCAAAATCCTGATCGAAGAAGATGCCGCGGGCGCGATTCTCCGGGATGAACTTCTCGCGCATGATGTCGATCCAGCCCAGGGTCGCCTCCCGGTCGCCCTCCAGCTTGCCGACAACGGTACCGGAGTGCAGATGGTCGCCGCCCGAAAGACGCAGGCATTTGGTGAGCACGCGGAAGTGGATGCCGTGATACGGGTTACGGTCGACCACCGCGTGCATCGCCCGATGGATGTGCAGCAACATGCCGTTGTCCCGGCACCAATTGGCCAGCGAGGTGTTGGCGGTGAAGCCGGCGGTCAGGAAGTCGTGCATGATGATGGGCATGTCGAGCTCCTTGGCGAACTCGGCGCGTTTGTACATCTCCTCCACCGTGCCGGCGGTGACATTGAGGTAGTGGCCCTTGCGCTCGCCGGTCTCGGCCTCGGCTTTCTTCACGGCCTCGGCCACGTACTCGAAACGATGGCGCCAACGCATGAAGGGCTGGGAATTGACGTTCTCGTCGTCCTTGGTGAAGTCGAGCCCGCCACGCAAGCACTCGTAAACGGCGCGGCCGTAGTTCTTGGCCGACAGGCCAAGCTTCGGCTTGATGGTGCAGCCGAGCATGGGCCGGCCGTACTTGTTCATCTTGTCCCGCTCGACCACGATGCCGTTCGGCGGACCGCCGCAGGTCATCACGTAGTGCAACGGAAAGCGGATGTCTTCGAGACGGAGCGCGCGGATCGCCTTGAAGCCGAAGACGTTGCCGACCAACGACGTCAGCACGTTGACGATCGAGCCTTCCTCGAACAGGTCGATCGGATAGGCGACGAACGCATAGAAGCACGTGTCGTCGCCGGGGACGTCCTCCACCCGGTAGGCCCGGCCCTTGTAGTATTCCAGGTCGGTTAGAAGATCGGTCCACACCGTCGTCCAGGTGCCCGTGGAGCTCTCCGCGGTGACCGCCGCGGCGGCCTCTTCCCTGGGCACGCCTTCCTGGGGCGTGATCTTGAAACAGGCCAGGAGGTCGGTATCTTTTGGCGCATAATCGGGAGCCCAATAGGTATCCCGGTACGCCTTGACGCCGGCGTCGTACTTCTTTCCAGACATATCAAAGTCCTCTTTTGGGCAGACTCATTCGGCGGCTTGCGTGACGCCCGCGACCTTCGGGTCGAGCGCGCCGGCCGCGTATTGCCTCGCCATCTCGGCAAGCGGAATGGGTTTGATCTTGGACGCCTGTCCCGCCGTCCCGAATTGCTCGTAGCGCGCCTTGCAAAGCGCCCGCATGGCGGCGATCGCCGGCTTCAGGAACTTGCGCGGATCGAACTCGTCATGTCTTTCGCTCGCCACCTTGCGCAAGGCGCCCGCCATGGCGAGACGGCAGTCGGTGTCGATGTTCACCTTGCGCACGCCGTGCTCGATGCCTCTTTGGATTTCCTCGACCGGCACACCGAAGGTTTGGGGCATCTCCCCGCCGAAACGATTGAAAATGTCCTGCAGCTCCTGCGGGACGCTCGACGACCCGTGCATCACGAGATGGAGGTTCGGCAAGCGCTCGTTGATCGCCCGCACCACCTGCATGGCCAGGATGTCGCCGTCGGGCTTGCGGCTGAATTTATAGGCGCCGTGAGAGGTTCCCATGGCGATGGCGAGCGCATCGACCTTGGTTCTGGCAACTAAATCGACCGCCTGCTCGGGATCGGTCAGAAGCTGCGCCTTGGAGAGCTTGCCTTCGAAGCCGTGGCCGTCTTCCTTGTCGCCCTCGCCGGTCTCCAGCGAGCCAAGGCAGCCGAGCTCCCCTTCCACCGACACGCCGACGGCGTGGGCCATCTCGGTGACCTTGCCGGTGATATCCAGATTGTAGTCATAGGATGCCGGCGTTTTGGCGTCGGCCTCGAGCGAGCCGTCCATCATCACCGAGGAAAAACCAGCCTGGATCGCCGACAGGCAGGTCGCCACGCTGTTTCCGTGATCCTGGTGCAGGCAGATGGGGATCTCGGGATACATCTCTTCCGCGGCCTCCACCATCTTACGCAGCATGGTGTCGCCGGCGTAGGCGCGGGCGCCCCGGCTGGCCTGCAGGATGACCGGCGCATCGGCGGCCCGCGCCGCTTCCATGATCGCGACGATCTGCTCCATGTTGTTGATGTTGAAAGCCGGCACGCCATAGCCATGCTCGGCCGCGTGATCGAGAAGCTGTCGAAGAGAGATGCGGGCCATGGGATCAAACCTCCTTGCGTGTGCGCTCTAGGGACTCCCGGGCGGCATCGGCCACGGCGGCCGGTGTGATTCGGAAATGCTTGTAGAGCGCCGGGCCCGGCGCGGAGGCGCCGAAGCCTTCCATGCCCACGAACGCCCCCTCGTCGCCAATCCATTGATCCCAGTCGTTGCGGAGCGCGGCCTCGACACCGACCCGCGGGGCGGCGCCGAGAACCTCGCGGCGGGTGGCTAGCGGCTGCTGTTTGAAGAGTTCCCAGCACGGCATGGAGACGACGGCGGCCTGGAGACCCTCGGCCGCCAGCATGTCCGCCGCCTCCATGGCGATGGCGACCTCGGATCCGGACGCGAGCAAGGTCACGTCCCGGGCGCCCTTCGGCGCGCGTAGCACGTAAGCGCCCATTGCCGCGCGGTTCTCGGCGCCATGGGCGGTGCGCAGGGTCGGCAGCCCTTGGCGGGTCAGGCACAGCACCGATGGCGTCGCCGGCTGCTTCAGCGCGCAGGCCCAGGCCTCGGCGGCCTCGACCGCGTCCGCCGGGCGAAACACCAGGAGATTGGGCATGGCGCGCAAGGCGGCCAGGTGCTCGACCGGCTGGTGGGTGGGCCCGTCCTCGCCGAGCCCGATGGAATCGTGGGTCATTACGTGAACCACCCGCAACCCCATCAGCGCCGCGAGACGGATCGCCGGGCGGCTGTAGTCGGCGAACACGAGAAACGTGCCGCCGTAGGGAATGAAACCGCCGTGCAGCGCCAGACCGTTCATGGCCTCCGCCATGGCGTGTTCGCGCACCCCGTAGTGAATGTAGGTTCCACCAAAGTCGTTGGCGGCCACCGGTTTGTAGGTCTTCGTCTTGGTGCCGTTCGAGCCGGTCAGATCCGCCGACCCGCCCATGAGATTGGGCACCACCTCGCTCAAGCCTTCCAACACCTTCTGGGACGATTGTCGCGTCGCCAGCTTCGGTGCCTCGGTGGAGAAGCCACGTTTGATGTCCTCGATCGTCTCGTCGAAGTTCCCGGGGAGGGCCCCACTCACCCCCGCCTCGAAGGCGCCGCGCACCCCAGGGTCCGCGTTTGCAAGTCGGTGTTCCCAGGCGCGGCGCTCGCCCCGCCCGCGCCGACCGGCGGTACGCCATGCCATGAGCATGGCCTCGGGGATGTGGAAAGGCCCATGGGGCCAGCCCAGGGACTCGCGCGCCGCTTCGATTTCCTGGTTGCCAAGAGGCGCGCCGTGGGTCGAGGCCGTGCCCTGCTTGTCGGGCGCGCCGTACCCGATGACGGTTCTACAGGCGATGAGCGACGGTTTGTCGCTGGCGCGCGCCGCTTCGATGGCCACCGCGATGGCGTCGCCGTCATGGCCATCGACGCGGGCCACGTCCCAGCCGGCGGCGGCAAAGCGCGCCGGCTGGTCCATGGACGTGCTCAGGGAGGTTTCGCCATCGATGGAAATCCCGTTGTCGTCGAACAGAACGATCAGCTTCGCGAGTTTCAGGTGACCGGCTAAATCGATCGCCTCATGGCTAAGCCCTTCCATCAGGCAACCATCGCCGGCCAAGACGTAGGTATGGTGATCCACGAGCGCATCGCCGAAGCGCGCGTTTTGCAGGCGCTCGGCAAGCGCCATGCCGGCCGCGGTCGCAATGCCCTGGCCGAGCGGCCCGGTGGTCATCTCGATGCCGGCCCCATGCCCGTATTCCGGGTGCCCCGCCGTCTTGGCGCCAAGCTGTCGGAACCGCTTCAACTCGTCGAGGGTCATGTCCTCGTAGCCGGTGAGATGGAGCAGGCTGTAGAGCAGCATGGAGCCATGGCCGGCGGAGAGGACGAAGCGGTCCCGGTCCGGCCACCTCGGCGCCGAGGGATCGAACTTCAGGAACCGGGTAAAGAGGACCGTCGCCACGTCCGCCATGCCCATGGGCAGGCCGGGATGGCCGGATTTCGCCTTCTCCACGGCGTCCATGGACAGGGCGC
>Ga0114931_10002967_pt1 | contig 21519 bp, 19 predicted proteins | sample 2SBtaG_FD_89579 | JGI IMG/M metagenome (GOLD analysis project Ga0114931, IMG submission 89579) | Deep subsurface microbial communities from Kolumbo volcano to uncover new lineages of life (NeLLi) - 2SBTROV14_V59a metaG | ecosystem: Environmental > Aquatic > Marine > Volcanic | place: Kolumbo...
CGGCTTCGACGCCGACTTCCAGGTCGAGAGCTATCTGCGCCACCAGGGGATTACCTTCGTCGATCGGTTCGACGCCAACTCGTATCTCTACATCACCCGGGCGATGGATTATTTCGACCTCGCCGCCGAGCACGAGGGCGTGCTGGCCGACGCGTTTCGGGGCACGAAGGCGCGGTTCTGCGTGATCTCATTCACCAGCGACTGGCTGTTTCCGACCTCGCAGAGCCGCGAGATCGTGCGCGCGCTCAACGCGGTCGCCGCCAACGTGAGCTTCGTCGAGATCGAGAGCGACAAGGGCCACGACGCCTTCCTACTCGACGAGCCCGAATTCCTGGCCGCGCTATCGGGGTTCATCGACGGCGCCGCGGCGCATCGGGGCCTTCCCGCGCGATGACCGCCGCCCAGCCGAATGAGCGCGAACGCGCGGACGCGGCGCGGGCGGTGGCGCTTCGCCCCGACCTCGCGATCGTCGCCGACTGGGTCGAGCCCGGCGCGCGGGTGCTCGACATCGGCTGCGGCGACGGCGCGTTGCTCGCCCATCTCGCGGCGACCAAGGGGATCGACGGGCGCGGCATCGAGATCAGCCAGGCGGGGGTGAGCGCCTGCGTGCGCCACGGTCTGTCGGTCATTCAGGGCGACGCCGACACCGATTTGCGACATTACCCGAGCGACGCCTTCGACTTCGTGATCCTGAGCCAGACGCTTCAGGCGACGCGCGAGCCGCGCCGGGTGCTGATCGACATGCTGCGCATCGGCCGCTGCGTGATCGTCTCGTTTCCCAACTTCGCCCATTGGCGGGCGCGGCTTCAGCTTCTGGTTCGCGGTCGCATGCCGGTGACCGCGACGCTCGCCCACGCCTGGTTCGACACGCCCAACATCCACCTGTGCTCGATCCGCGACTTCACCGCGCTGTGCGGCGATCTCGGCGCCCAGGTCCGGCGCGTCGTCGCGTTGCGCGGCGACGGGCGGCGCTTGCCGATGCCGGCGCGCGGCGCGCTCGCCAATCTGCTCGCCGCCTAGGCGGTGTTCCTGCTCTGTCGGGACCGGCGCTGAGGTCGACGCCGATTACGACCGGTCACGCGGGCAGTCGCGGGACGACGGAACCACGCCCTTGACCAGCGCCCGGTAGCCGCGCGCCCGGGGGCGCGCCAGGCGATCGGGATGGGTCGCGTAGACCTGCTTCGCCGCCTCGACCAGCAGCGCGCCCGCGAACGGCAGCCCCCAGCGTTCGCCCAGGCTTTCCCAGGTGCCGGCGAAGCGCTGCATCATCAGCCGCGGCGAGCCCGGCGGCACGTAGAGCGCCGCCGTGGTCCGCAAGGGCGAGAACAGGCTTTCGCGCAGCAGGCGATCGAGCTGCGGGCGGGTGAACGGCTGGCCGTGGCCGAAGGGCGTGCGCTCGATCCGCGCCCAGATGCCGCGTCGGTTGGGCGCCACCACGAGAAGCCGCCCGCCGCCGGCCAGCACGCGCCAGATCTCGCGCAGCATCGGGCGAAGCTGCTCACTGCATTCGACCGCGTGGATCAAAAGGATGCGGTCGATCGAATCGTCGGGCAGCGGCAACTCGGCCTCGTCGACGAGCGCGACCAGGCGGCGCTCGTCGGCCGGCCAGGGCATCGCGCCCTGATGGGCGGGCATGAGCGCGAACACGCGCTCGGCCTCGGCGCGAAAGGGGGATAGATAGGGTGTCGCGTAGCCGAGCCCGAGGACCGACTGCCCGCGCAGGTCGGGCCACAGCGCGCGAATCCGTCGCCGGATCATGCGCCGCGCCACCTGGCCCCGCCGACTGGCGTAGAAGGCGTTGAGATCGACCACGTCCTGCCACATCGCGGGCGAATGGTAGCACAGCGGGGGCCAGGACGCGCGCGCGGCGCGAAGCACGCTGACCGACGCGCGGCCGGGTGCTATGCTCGTGCCGAGAGCATGATAGGCTAAATCGGCACCGCCCCCGGCCGCGCCAAGGAGAACTTGCCCCATGAAGCTGCGTTTCTCGCCGACCTCGCCCTATGTCCGCAAGGTGGTCGTCTGCGCCGCCGAGCGCGACCTCGATGCGCGTATCGAACGAATCCCGACGTCGGCCTTCGATCCCGAGACCGACCTCTCCGCCGACAATCCGCTCTGCAAGGTGCCGGTGCTGATCACCGACGACGGCGCGCGTCTCTACGACAGCCGGGTGATCTGCGAGTATCTCGACAGCCTGCACGACGGGGACAAGCTTTTCCCCGCGCCGCCCGCGCGCTGGACCGCGCTGCGCCGCCAGGCGCTCGGCGACGGGATGCTCGACGCCGCCGTTCTCGTCATCCTCGAGAACCGGCGCGAGGAGGGCCAGCGCTCGGCACCCTTCGTCGCGCGCCAGACCGCGAAGATCGCGAGCGCGCTGGACGCCCTCGAGATCGAGGCCGAGACGTTCGGCGAAACGGTCGATATCGGGACCATCACGCTCGCCTGCGCGCTCGGCTATCTCGACTTCCGGTTCCCCGACGAGGACTGGCGCGCCGACCAGCCGAAGCTCGCCGCCTGGTTCGCCGGCTTCGCCAAGCGCCCGTCGATGACCGCGAGCGTGCCGCGCGATCCCGCCTGACCGGGCCGCGCGGCCGCCCCAACCCGGAGGCGGAGGCGACGGTTTCGCCCGGACACATGGAAGGCGGGTCTTTCGCAACGATGCCTTTTGTGGGGAGCGCAATGGACCAATCATTTCTCGACGAGCTGCGCGCCAAGACCGAGGCCCTTCGCGACGCCGGCCTTTACAAGGCGGAGCGCGTCATCGCCTCGCCGCAGGACGCGGAAATCGAGGTCGTCGGCGGGCGCGAGGTGCTCAACTTCTGCGCCAACAACTATCTCGGGCTGTCGAACCACCCGGTGTTGATCGAGGCGGCGCAAGCGGCGCTCGCGCGCCATGGCTTCGGCATGTCGTCGGTGCGTTTCATCTGCGGCACGCAGACGGTCCACAAGGAGCTCGAAGCGCGGCTCTCCGCCTTCCTCGAGACCGAGGACACGATCCTCTATTCGTCGTGCTTTGACGCCAACACCGGGCTCTTCGAGACGCTTCTCGACGAGAACGACGCGGTCATCAGCGATGCCCTCAACCACGCCAGCATCATCGACGGCGTTCGGCTGTGCAAGGCGCGGCGGCTGCGCTACGCCAACAACGACATGGCCGACCTCGAACGCCGTCTCGAGGAGGCGAGGGACTGTCGCCACCGGCTGATCGCCACCGACGGCGTGTTCTCGATGGATGGCGTCGTCGCCAACCTGAAGGATATCTGCGATCTCGCCGAGCGCCATGGGGCGCTGGTCATGGTCGACGATTCGCACGCCGTCGGCTTCATGGGGGCGCATGGCCGCGGCACGCCCGAGCACTGTGGCGTCGCCGAGCGCGTCGATATCGTCACCGGCACTCTCGGCAAGGCGCTGGGTGGCGCCTCGGGCGGCTATGCCTCGGGGCGGAAGGAGATCGTCGCCTGGCTGCGCCAGCGCTCCAGGCCCTATCTCTTTTCCAACAGCTTGGCGCCGGTGATCGCCGCCACCTCGATCACGGTGCTCGATCTCTTGGAGGCGAGCGGTGAGCTGCGAACCAGGCTGCGCGAGAACAGCGCCCATTTTCGCGCCGGTCTCGCCGCGCTCGGCTTCGATCTCGTGCCCGGCGAGCATCCGATCATCCCGGTGATGCTCGGCGATGCCAAGCTCGCCACCGAGATGGCCGACCGGCTTCTGGAGGAGGGCGTCTACGTCATCGGCTTCTCGTTCCCGGTGGTGCCCAAGGGCAAGGCGCGGATTCGCACGCAGATGTCGGCGGCGCATACGCGCCAACAGCTCGATCGGGCGCTGGCGGCGTTCGCCAAGGTCGGCCGCGCCCTCGGCGTGATCGCGTAGGTCGGCGCGCGGATCGCGGAGTGGAGAAATGAAGGCGCTGGTGAAAGCGAAGCCCGAGCCGGGCATCTGGATGCAGAAGACGACGCGGCCCAAGCTCGGCCACAACGACGTGCTGATCCGCATCCGCAAGACCGCGATCTGCGGCACCGACGTCCATATCTACAACTGGGACGAATGGTCGCGAAAGACGATCCCCGTGCCGATGACCATCGGTCACGAGTTCGTCGGCGAGGTGGTCGCGGTCGGCGGCGAGGTCGCCGGCTTCGCGCCCGGCGATCGGGTCTCGGGCGAGGGCCACGTGACCTGCGGCCACTGCCGCAACTGCCGCGCCGGGCGGCGGCACCTGTGCCGCAACACCGAGGGCATTGGCGTCAACCGGCCGGGCTGCTTCGCCGAGTACCTTGTCATGCCGGCGGCGAACGCCTTTCTCCTGCCCGACGCGATCGACGACGACATTGCCGCGATCCTCGACCCGTTCGGCAACGCGACGCATACCGCCTTGTCGTTCGACCTGGTCGGCGAGGACGTGCTGATCACCGGCGCCGGCCCCATCGGCGTCATGGCCGTGGCGATCTGCCGCCACGTCGGGGCGCGTTTCGTGGTGATCACCGACGTCAACGACTACCGGCTCGATCTGGCGCGCAAGATGGGGGCGACGCGCGCGATCAACGTCGCCCGGACGTCGATCGACGACACCATGAAGGCGCTCGACATGAAGGAGGGCTTCGACGTCGGGCTTGAAATGTCGGGCAACCCCGGCGCGTTTCGCGACCTGCTGCGCGTCATGAACCACGGCGGCCGCGTCGCCCTCCTCGGCATCCCGCCCGGCGAGGTCGCCATCGACTGGACCCTGGTGATCTTCAAGGGACTCATGCTCAAGGGCATCTACGGCCGCGAGATGTTCGAGACCTGGTACAAGATGTCGGCCATGCTCGAAAGCGGGCTCGACATTTCGCCCGTGATCACCCACCACTTCCCGATCGACGATTTCCAGAAAGGCTTCGACGTCATGCGCTCGGGCCAGTCGGGCAAGGTCATCCTCGACTGGACGTGAGCCCGGGCGGGAGCCCGCGTTATCGGAGATCGGCGAGCGTCCGCGCCAGCTTCGCGACGTTCGGCGCGATCCGGTCGGGCCGGACGCCGGTGAAGCCGAGCAGCAGGCCCGCGCGCGGATAGGGGCGAACGCAATAGATCGACAGGGGGATGACCTCCAGGCCCGCGTCCCACAGGGCCTGGCCCGCCGCCATGTCGTCCATTCCGTCGGGCAGCCAGGCCACCAGATGCATGCCGGCGTCGGTGGGCTCGGCCTCGAGGAGCCCCGCGGCGTGCTTTTCCAGGGCCGCGATCAGGCGCGTCCGCCGTTCGCCATAGGCGGCGCGCATGCGTCGGACATGGGCGGCGAAGCGGCCCGCGCGCATGAAGTCGGCGAGGACCATCTGCGGCAGGATCGGGACTCCCTGGCTCAGCACCGTCTGGGCGGCGCGGAAAGTCTCGACCAGGCCGGGGGGCACCACCAGGTAGCCCATGCGCAGGGAGGGGTAGAGCACCTTGGAGAAGCTGCCCGCGTAGATCACGTGCTCGCCGTCGTCCAACCCCTGGAGGGCGGGAAGCGGCCGCCCGGAATAACGGAACTCGCTGTCGTAGTCGTCCTCGAGAATCCAGGCTCCGGACTGATGGGCGAATTGCAGCAATTCGAGACGCCGGCGCAGGCTCATGGTCACGCCGAGCGGATGCTGGTGCGAGGGGGTGACGAAAATCAGGCGCGGCGTTCCTTCGCGCGAGCGCCCCTCGGCGACCGACAGGCCCTCGTCGTCGATCGCCACCGGGGCCACCGAGATTCCGAGCGCCGTCAAGACGTCGCGGCCCGCTGCATGGCCCGGGTCCTCGCCCCAGGCCCGCTCGCCGGGATCGAGCAACGCCAGCGCGGAAAGGGCGAAGGACTGTTGCGATCCGGCGGTCACGACGACCTGCTCTGGGTCGCAGCACACGCCGCGGGCATTGCGCAGATGCTCGGCGATCGCGGCGCGCAGGGGCGGATGGCCGCCCGGCCGCCCATAGCCGAAAAGATCCCGCCCGGCGCGCCGCAAGGCCCGGGCCCAAAGCCTGGACCAAACCGCCATCGGAAACAGCTCGGGGTCCGGCACGCCGGGCCGGAAGGGCGCGGTCTCGGCGATGCGCGTGGTCGCCCGGGTTGCGGCGACGCGCCGGCCGCGCCGGGAAGGCCCGAACCCCCGCCGATCCGTTCGATGCGCCGGCGCCGGCCGCGCGGGGGGCAGGGCCTCGGGCGCGATATCGGCGACGAAGGTTCCCGATCCGACCACCGAGGCGAGAAATCCCTCGGCCACCAACTGCTCGTAGGCGTTCTGCACCGTGAGCCGCGACAGGCCGAGCTCCGAGGCGAGCTGCCGGGTGGCCGGAAGCCGCGCTCCCGGCGGCAGGCGGCCCGACAGCACGGCATCGCGCAGTTGATCGTCGAGCTGCCGGTAGAGGGGCCGGTCGCCGTCGCGGTCCAGCGCGATCATGTCGAGCAACAGCCCGGCAGGCTGCTTGGGCATCGCCGGGGTCCTTGCGTCGTTTAATTGGCCTTATACAAATCATCATAATGGATATTTTTCATATATCCAAAATATGCCGAGACTCCTTTAGCGATCCTGGAGGAGGGCGACCCCATGCCAGAGTTCGATTTCGAGGCGGGCTATCGACGGCTCGAGGCGGCGATGAACGGCGGCGCCGACGAGGTGCCGGTCATCGTGCAGATGCATGAATTCGCCATGGCCCACACGCGCCAGCCGGGCCGCGTCTTCTACACCGACCCGGAAACCTTCGTCCGGGGCATCTGCCAGACCGCGCGGGACTGTTGCTTCGACACGCCGAGCTTCATCTGGGACGTCTACAACGTCGAGGCCGAGGCGCTGGGGCTGCCTCTGGTCCTGTTTGAGGACATGGCGCCGGCGCTCGACAACGCGGTCCCGCTGATCGAAAACGAGGCCGACCTCGCCCGCCTGAAGACGCCCGACCCGTCGCGCGCCGGGCGCATGCCCATGGTGGCGGAGATCATCCACCTGGTGAAGGAGTTGACCGGCCGCTGCCCGCCGCTCTGCTTCTGCGGCCCCTTCACCATGGCCGCCCATCTCATGACCTTCGAGAACCTGGTGGTGCAGATCCGCCAGAACCCGGCCTTCGTTCACAGGGTTCTGGACTTCGTCGTCGACGAGGTTCTGGTTCCCTATGGCCGCCATATGCTCGATCAGTTTCCGGACCTGCCCTTCTACGACGGCTCCGACGCCACCGCGTCGCTCCCCTTCATCACCCTGGAGATGCAAGAGGAGTTCGCCATGGAGCCGATCCTGCGCATGCAACGCCAGTTGACCCTGCCGGTGCTGGTCGACAACTGGTGGGGCGATTCATACACCGAGGACAAGGAGCGCTTCTGGCGCAACAAGCTCAAGGTCACGCCGGGGTACTTCAAGATCCAGGACCCCGATCTCTGGAAGGTCGGGCTGGCCGAGCCGATGGCCTTCGCCCGGCGCGAGAACAAGCCAGTAGTGCTTGGGATCGACAACAACCTCTTCCAGAACGGCCCGGCCGAGGAGATCGAGAAACGCGTCCACGAGTACATGGAGGCGATCGAGGAGGCCGGGGGCCGGGGCAGCGTTTACTTTTGCAGCCTCTCGGCCGTCACGCCGCCCGAGCATGTCGAGATCGCCGTCGACGCCGCCTTGGCGTTCCGGCGCGGCGAGCGTCCCTGGAAGGGGTTACGGCGCGCCGGAACGCCCGAGGCGCGCGGGACGGCCAACGCGGACGAAGGCGAGCGCGCCGTCGCCGTCGACGCCGCGCCCACCGCGCCCGAGCGCGAGGACACCGAGGAGGAGCGGCTGCTCGACGCGATCTTCGACGCGGTCCTCGATCACGAGGACAAGCTGACGGCGGCGCTGGTCGCCCAGGGGCTGGAGAAGGACATGCCGGTCCAGGCGCTTCTCGACGACGCCCTGATCGCGGCCATGGACGATGTCGGCGAGGAGTTCTCCAAGGGCGCGATCTTCGTTCCCGAAATGCTGATGGCGGCGCGCGCCATGAAGGCCGGCCTCGAGGTCCTGCGCCCGGTCCTGACCCGGACCGGCGCGCCGCCCAAGGGCCTGGTCATGCTGGCGACGGTCCAGGGCGACGTGCACGACATCGGCAAGAATCTGGTCGGCATGATGCTGGAGGGCTCGGGCTACCAGGTGGTCGATCTCGGCGTCAACGTCACGCCCGAGGAGGTCCTTGAGCGCGCCAACGAGCTCAACCCCAACGTGGTCGGCCTTTCGGCCCTGCTCACGACCTCCATGCCGTCGATGCAAAAGACCGTGGCGCTCTTCAGGAAGGTCGCCTCGAGCTATCCGGTGATCGTCGGCGGCGCGCCGGTGACCGAGGAGTTCGCCTTGAAGATCGGCGCCGACGGCTATGGCGAAAACGCCCCCCATGCCGTCGAGACGGTGCATCGCCTCGTCGCCAAGGGCCTCGACGCGCCGTCGGCCGCCGCGCCCCTTCACCGTTGAAGCGCGAGGCGGCGAGAGCCCCGGCGTCTCGCGGTCGCCGTCAGGCCGTCCAGTCCTCGACGCCGCCGTCGCGGCGGGTGAGGATCGCGCGCGTGCCCGAAAGCCGCCCGCGCAGGGCGGCGATGCGTGCGGGCGGCATGACGAACAGGGCGGTCGAAAGCGCGTCGGCCTCGGTCGCGGTGGCGGCGATCACGGTGACGCCCGCGAAGTGGTTGGCGCTGCGTCCGCTTCGGGGGTCGAACAGATGGTGGACTCGTCCGCTCGGCTCGAAGACGGTGCCGCTGGCGGCCGAGCTGGCGACCGCCCGGTCGACGAGATCGAGGCGCCGCGCGATGCGCCTCCGGTCGAACGGGTCCTCGATCCCCACCCGCCAGGGCCGGCCCGAGGGATGGTCGCCGAGGCCGCGAACCTCGCCGAGATCGAGCAGGACATGCGCCATGCCGCCGGCGCGCAGAAGATCGGCCACCCGGTCGGTGATGAAGCCCTGGGCGATGCCGTTCAGGGTCGCCGCCATGCCCGGCCGGGCGAAGGCGATGCGGGTGCTTTCGACCTCCACGGCGCGGTAATCGACCCGCGCCCGCGCCCGCGCCACCGCCGCCCGGCCGGGCCCCGCGGGATCGGCGTCGGCGGCGCGGAAGTGGCGGGCGTAGAGTTCCCAAAGCGGCTGAACGGTCGGATCGAAGGCCCCGCCCGTGAGCGCGGCGAAGCCTTGCGCCGTCGCCATGAGTTGGACCAGCTCCATGGGCGGCGCGTCGAGCGCGCCTTGGCGGTTGAGCCGCGAGAGCGCCGAATCGGCCCGATAAAGGCTGAACACCCCTTCGAGACGCCGGACTTCGGCGACCGAGGCGGCGATCAGCCGTTGGGCGGTCTCGGGATCGGGGTGGTAAAGGGCGATCGAGGCCTCGGCGCCGAGCGCGGTTCCCCGCCAGCGCGCGAGCGCCGCCGTCTTGGTCGCGAAGGCTCTCCCCGCCAGCGCGGCGAGCCCGAGCCCGCCCGCGGCCGCGGCCATCAGGTGGATCGCGCGACGGCGGCCGATCGGCCGGCCAATGGTGGTCTTCGTCATCGTTTCCGCGCTCCCTTTCGCGCATCGAATCGTTCCGGGCGCATCGCCCTAATCATCTTGCGCCCCCGTGGCGCCGCCCATTCGCTCGGGCATCGCGTCGGGCACCTCGAGAATATAGTCCCTCGGCATGGCGTCGAGGGTCGCGACGCGGCCGCCATGGGCGGCGGCGAAGGCCTCGGCGGAAGCCTTTTCCTTGAAGGGGATCGCCTCGGGCGCGCCCATGCCGCCGCGCCGATCGCTGCCGATCACGTACCAGGCGCGGCGCGCGTCGATCCAGGTGTCGGGGCCGGGTTTGTTCCAGTTGGTATCGGTCATGTCGTTGACGTAGAAGGCCGCGATGTTCCGAGGCTCGGACGGCGAAAGGGTGAAGGCGATGGCGTCGCGGACCGAGCTGAACCAGATCGGCTCGTCGCGGTCGGTCAGGATGATCTGCCCCTTCGGCCCGGGGTGGTCGGCGACCACCATGCCGCAGAAATAGGCGAGCGCGTCCGGGTCGAGCGGGCGCGGCGGCGGCGGCGCGCTTTGATCGTCGCCGCAGGCCGCAAGCGGCAGGACGAGGGCGGCGAGAAGGGCGAAGGCCAGGGCGCGCATGGTCAAAGCTCTTTCTTCTGGAAAACGGCCATCGCCGCGCCGAGAGGCAGAACCACCCAGGCCGCCATCACCGCGAGCGGCAGACCGGGGCCGAGGCCGACGCGCGTCGCGATCCCGGCGAGACCGCCGACGGCGGCCACCGCGTCGCTACCCACCAGGCTGACGATCCGGTAGGCGTCGGTCGGGCTCGCGAGCAGAAGGCCGACGAACAGGCGCTGGTCGATGGTCTGCCCCTTGTCGGCGACCAGAACGCCGAGCAGCGCGAGGTCATAGAGAACCACCATGAAGACCCAAAGGCCGAGCGCGACCCCCGCCGCCGCGCTGCGCTCGCGGGTCAACGCGCTGACCAGGTAGCCGAGCGCGACGAAGGCCGCGCCGAGCAGGGCCGAGTTCGCGACCATCGCGAGATAGGCGCCGAGGTCCCGCGTATCGCCGCCGGCCGCCGTCACCACCACCGCGCCCGCGATCCCGTAGCCGAGGACCACCGCGAGCACCAGGATTGCCGCATGGCCGATGAACTTGCCGGCGATGACCTGCCAGCGGGCGACCGGATAGGCGAGCAGCAGGAGCATGGTGCCGCGTTCGATCTCGCCGACCAGGGCGTCGTAGGCGAGAATCAGGGCGATTAGCGGCATCAGATAGACCGTCAGGCTGGACAGGCTCGCCACCGAAATGCTCAACGGGCTCGCCTTGACCGTGCCGACCGGCGTCGAGCCCAGGAAGGCGAGGGTGAGCGCGAGCCCGGCGAGCACCACCACCGCGCCCGCGATCCAGCGGTTGCGCAGGCCGTCGCGGATTTCCTTGCCCGCCAGGGTGAGCAGAATCTTCACCGGGGTCCCGCCCCCTCGGTGAAATGGACGTAGATTTCCTCGATCCCCGGAGGCGCGATGTCGATGTCGCGCACCAGCCCGTCGAGCCCGGCGAGGCGGTGGAGGACGCGCATCTTGTCGCGCTGGGCGCAGTCGAGCTCGACCACGGTATCGTCCACCGTTCTGATCTCGCCGCCGCCGCCCAGGCCATCGACGACCGCCCGGGCCTTGCCCGGCACGACCGAGACCCGGACGCGCACCGGGCGGGCGGTTGCCCGGCGCAGCTCATCGAGCGTGCCACAGGCGACCAGGCGACCGTTTTTCATGATCGCCATGCGGTCGATGCGCGCCTCGACCTCGCCGAGCGCGTGCGAGGACAGGAGCACCGCGGTGCCCAGGCTCTGGCGCTCGGCGATGATCTCGTAGAACCGGCGGCGCAGCGCCGGGTCGAGACCGGTGGTCGGCTCGTCGAGGAACAGCACCACGGGATCGCCGAGCAGCGCCTGGGCGAGCCCGAGACGCTGGCGCATTCCCTTGGAATAGGTTCGCACCCGCCGCTCGCGGGCCTCGCCGAGGCCCACCCGGTCGAGCAGCGCATCGACCGCCGTCGCCGGCTCGCCCTTGAGCCGGGCGTAGAAGGAAAGGGTCTCGCGCCCGGTCATGGTGTCGTGGAACACGACGTTCTCGGGCAGGAAGCCGACCCGCCGGCGCAGGCCGGCGAAGGCGCGCTTGTCGGGCCGGACGCCGCGAATGCGAATCTCGCCGGCGTCGCCCCGGGTGATCCCCAGCATCAGCTTGATCAGGGTCGTCTTGCCGGCCCCGTTATGGCCGAGAAGGGCGAGGCTTTCGCCCGCGGCGAGGTTGAGCGAAACGTTGCTGACGACCTCGCGCGCGCCGTAGCGCTTGACCGCGCCGGTCACCGCCACCGCCGGGATCGCCCCGTCCGCCATCACGCGCCGTCCCGCGCCGCGACCACCGGCGGCGGGCGCATCAAGGGCGCGCTGTCGATCACCCCGCCCGGATGGAGGGTCGGAAACTCCTTTTGCGCCCAGCGCAGGATCTGGACCGCCGGGCTGGTGAGCAGCAGCTTGGCGAGTGGATGACGCCAGACGATCCGATCGACCAGATCGTTGGGCCGGTAGGGTTGGTCGGCGATGCCGTCGCCGTCGAGATCGAACGCCAAGTCGTCGCTCCAGTAGTTGCCGCGCCCGTCGCGCGACCATTCGAGCACCCGCGTGCCGACGTATTTGACCTGGGTGCGGTTGTCGATGAAGGCGTTGTCGTAGATCTCGTTGCGCTCCGAACCGGCGGTGAAATGGATGCCGATCTCGCAGCCCTCGAACCGATTACCGGCGAAGCGGTTCTTGTTGGCGTTGTAGATGAACACGCATTTCTTCGACGCGCCGCGCACCACGTTGTCCTCGATCGACGAGTTGTTGACGTAGTTGAGGAGGATGCCGCGCTCGCTGTCGCCTTGCGAAAGGTTCCCGCGCACCTTGAGGGTATGGGAGAACATCAGCGCGAAGCCGATCCGGTTGCCGGTCGAGACGTTGCCGCTGACCTCGCTGGTGTTGGTGTACATGTAGTGGATGGCGTAGCGCAGGTTGCGAAAGCGGTTGCCGCGGAACAGGTTGCGCTTGCTGGTCGTGACGTAGATGCCGTCGCGTCCGAAGCGGACGTCGTTGTCCTCGATGACCGAGCCCGGCGTGTTCCAGAGCTGAATGTTGTCGCCGCGCTCGTTGACGCGGGCGTAGCGCCGGCCGCGAATGGCGTTGCCCCGGACCACGGCGTCGTCCGGCCCCCAGAGATAGACCCCGATCAGGTTGTCCACGATCCGGTTGCCCTCGATCCGCGCGCGGTCGCCGGCCTTGCCCACGAACACTCCGGCGTCCTGCTTCTCGAGGCTCGCGCCCGAGTTGCGGACGGTGACGCCGTGCAAGACCACGTCGGGGGCGGCGACGACGACGACGCTGCCTTCGCCGCCGCCGTCGATCACCGCCTCGGGGCCGCCCTCGACGGTCACCGGGCGGTCGATGTGGACGGAGCCGCGATAGACCCCCGGCGCGAGCCGCAGGACGTCGCCCGGGGCGGCGGCGGCGAGCGCGGCGCGCAGCCCGTCGCCGGTCGCTCCCGGGGTGACGTCGCGGGTCGCTCCCGGGGTGACGTCGCGGGTCGCGGCGAGGCCGGCCGAGAGCGGCGACAACGCGAGGAACCCGGCGGCCGCGAAGGCCGCCAGGCACCGGTTTCGCATTGTAGACGGGGCCGTCACTCAGGCCTTCTTCGGCTTGACCAGCATCCGGCCGCGCATCTCCATGTGGAGCGCGTGGCAGAACCACTGGCAATAGAACCAATGCACGCCCGGCCGGTCGGCGGTGAAGGTCACCGAGGCGGTGGCCTGCGGGCCGATCTCCATGGCGATACCGTGGTTCTCGATGGTGAAGCCGTGGGTCAGATCGTCGATGTCGTCGATGTTGGTGATGAACACCGTGACCTCGTCGCCCTCCTCGACCTCGAACTTCTCGAGGCTGAAGGTCGGCGCCGACGAGTACATGTAGACCCGCACCTTGTTGCCGTCGCGGATCACGTCGGCGGCGTCTTCCAGGTCGATCCCATCCTTCTTCGCCCACTGGCGCGCTTCTTCCCACATCGGGTCGTTGCGGTCGTGGATCGAGCGCGGGTTGACGATGTCGCGCCGCACGATGATGGCGTCATGCGGCTCGGCGAAGGCGGGGCCGTCGTGGACCAGCGCCATCTTGTCGCCGCCGATGTCGATGAGCTGATCGTTCTCGGGCTTCAGCGGGCCGGCGTTGATGAACCGGTCCTTCGAGAACTTGTTCAGCGACACCAGCCACTTGCCGTCGGCCTCCTTGGTCTCGCCCATGGAGCTGTGGTTATGGCCCGGCTGATAGTGGACGTCGATCTTCTCGATGATCGGGTCGACCTTCTCGCCGGCGTAGGCGCGGCGCGCCTTCTCGATGTTCCACTTCACGACCTGGCTGTCGATGAACAGCGTGGTGAAGGCGTCGCCCTTGCCGTCGAAGGCGGTGTGAAGCGGGCCGAGGCCGAGCTCGGGCTCGGCGACGACCGCCTCGCGCGGCTTGATCTTGTCGGCGAACAGATCGTCGAGCAGCGTCACGTCGATCACCGAGCAGGTCGGCGACAGCTTGCCGGCGATCACCACGTGGCGGCCGTCGGGCGCGGCGTTGCATCCGTGCGGGCTCTTCGAGATCGGGATGTAGCGGGTATAGGACGAGCCGTGGCGGCCGTCGACGACCTTGACCCCGTTCATCTCCTTGTAGTCGCCCTTCTTGATCGCCTCCTCGATGCGCTTGAGGTTGAAGACCACGACCCAGTCCTGCTCGCTCGCCGTCATCTCGGCGAGGTTCACGCCGCCTTCCGAGTTGTAGCAGGTCGAGAAGGCGTACTTGCCCTGGTAGTCGGCGTCGCAATTGTCGAGATTGCCGTCGACCATGACCTGCCAGGCGATCTCCATGCGGTCGCCGTCGATGGCGGTGAAGAGCGCGTGATACTGCTTGGGATCGTCGAGAATGCTCCCGTCGTTGGGCAGCGGAATGCGGTGCTCGCCGTTGACGAACACGTAGCCCGTGCGCGGGTACTTCTGCGGCCGCAGGCCGTGCAGGCCCGAGGCATTGGGCACCTCGATGATCTTGTCGCACTTCATGATGTCGCAGCGGATTCGCCCCACCCGCCGGTTCGCCTTGTCGTTGACGAACAGGTAACGGCCGTCGTAGGTGCCGTCGGTGAACGACATATGGGGGTGGTGCAAATCACCGTTGACGTAGACGCCCCCTCGCTTTTCGAGGAATTTTCGAGTCTCGGGCAACAGGTTCTCGGTCAGGACCTTGCGGCTTTCGTTGGTCAGGCCCCAGCCGGTGGCGCTGTCCCGGTTGAACACCGTAATGCGCATCAGCTCGCGCATCGACGGCACGCCGTAAATGCGCACCTCGCCGGTCTGGCCGCTGCTCCAGAATCCGTAGTACGCGTCGAGGTCGCCCGGCGCCACGGCGGCGTTGCCGGCCTCGGCGGCGGCGGCCGATCCGGGCGCGACCAGCGCGCCGGATGCAAGCCCGGCGACGCCGGCGGCCGCGCCGGCGCCGCAAAGCCCCGTCAGGGTCGCGATCTTCGCGGTTCCGCCGAGCAGGTCGCGGCGCGACATTCCCGCCCCTTCCGCGTCCTCGTAAGGGCGTTTTCTCTCGTCCGACATTTCAAGTCCTCCGTTAAGGTAGATCGTTACGGTCCGTTTCCTCGAACGCATCGCCATACCGGGGCTTTCCCCGTCCGGGGTTTGTGTCGTCCGGCGTCGCCACCGGTCTAATCGCCCGCGCCAACCTTATCCGCGCGGACCTTTCTGGACGCCGGTTCGAACATCGCGAGCGTCGGCTCCTTGGCGATTCGCGCCGCCCGGCGTTCGCGCTTGAGGCGTTTCTGGATCATCACGGGGCACCGTTCGCAGTCGTAGTAGAGCATCTGGCAGCCCAGGCAATAGAGGCACTCGTTGGGGTTGATATTGCCCTCGGGGTGGATCGCCTGGACCATGCACTCGTTGGCGCAGCGCTGGCAGGGCGAGCCACATTCGCGATAGCGCTTCAGCCACTCGAAAAGCCGCATCCGGCCGGGGATCGCGAGCGCCGCGCCGAGCACGCAGAGATAGCGGCAGTAGAACCGCTCGATGAACAGCCCGGCGATCAACAGCGCGACCGCGTAGGTCACGAACGGCCAGTCGCGCGCGAAGTCGAGGATGATCGCGGTCTTGAAGGGCTCGACCTCGGCCAGCTTCTCGGCCAATGACAGCGAGTAGAGCGAGATCCCGAAGATCCCCAGGAACATGATGTACTTGACCGCCGTGAGCCGTTCATGGAGCCCCCAGGGAACGCGAACCTGTGGCAGCTTGAGCGCCTTGGCGACCCGATTGAGGAGCTCCTGCAACGCCCCGAAGGGACACAGCCAGCCGCAATAGGCGCCGCGTCCCCAGAACAGAAGCGAGATCGCCACCGCCGACCACAGGATGAAGATCAGCGGATCGTTGAGGAAATACTCCCAGCGGAAATCGGTGATCAGCGCGTTCAGATAGGCCGTCACGTTGACCACCGAAAGCTGCGCCTTGGCATAAAGGCCGATGAAGACCAGCGTGAACACCAGGAAGGCGACCCGGACCGCATCGGTCAGGCGTGGCCGGCGGGCGAGCCAGTTCTGGAAGAAGAAGATCGCCGTCAGAAGGATCAGCGCCGCGCTGAGAACGGCGATCTGCCAGATCTTGCGCTGCCACAGCTTGAGCCAGAGCGGCGGTCCCGAGCGGTCCTTTGCGACGCCCGCGCCCGGGGCGGCGGCCGGCGCGGAAGCGGCCGCGGGGACCGGGGCCGGCGGTGGCGCGATGGTCTTGAGATACTTCTCGGGCGGCGTGTATTTCAGGCCGAAGGTGGTGAAGACCTTGGTCGTCGGCCCGGTCGGGCGGTTCACCAGAAGGTCGAGCCGCCAGGGCTTGGCCGGATCGAAGCCGCCGCCGGCGGAAATCCGGAACAGGTCGGTCTCCTTCAGCTTGGGCGCGCCGGCGGCGGCCAGCGCGGCGAGCCGGCGGTGATCGCGATCGTGGAAGCGGAAGGTCCGATCGCCCTGCTTGACGCGAATGCGGTCGAAGATGCCGCCGCGCACGTAGCCCGAGCCCTTGAACGAGAACCGGCCGCGGCCGGCGATCAGGATCGCCGTGTCGCCGGGCTTCAACCAGCCTTGCAGCGCCCGGTATTCGTTCTTGCCGAGCAGACTGCGCCCCACGCTCGGGATGCTGACGAGCGCGGCGTAGAGCTCGACGAACCGCTCGTCGGGCGCGCCCGGCTCGGGCCGCTCCGCGACCGCCGGGTTGCCGAGCGCGGCGAAGGCCGCGTTGACGTCGCCGACGGTGATCTCCATGCGCGCGACCGAGCCGTCGGCGATCAGGGTTCGCCAGTCGAGAACGTCGAGGCGCGCGCTATCGATCACCTTGCGGGCCACCGGCGGCGCCGCGCCGGTCTGGCGTTCGAGCCCGCCGAGCCCGTAGGCGCGCGCGATCCGGACCGCCGACTGCACCACCGAATCGTCGATCACCATGACGGTCACGGTGGCGCCGCTGACCACGTCGACGGCGTCCCGCTTCGCGCCCTTGATCAGGGCGACCACGTCGAGCCCCACGTAACGCGCGATGGTGGCCTCGATCTTCGCCTGCGGGATGCCGATCAGAACGATCGGCTCGTGATGCTTGACCAGCTTGGCGCCGGCAATCACGCCGGCGTTGTCGATGGCGACGAGGACCTGGACCGGCTTGCCCGAGTAGCCGTTGGAATTGACCACGTCCGAATTGAGGAAGACGTAGCCGACCCGGCTGTCGCCCTTGAACACCGGCGCGGCGGTCGGGTCGCCGCCGGGTGCGCCGTAGCGGTCGGCGCCGGGGAAAATCTCGGCCGGGGACACCTTTTCGAGAAAGCCGGCGAGATCGGTCGCGGTGGCCGCGCCGGGGACGCCTAGAAAGGCGAACAGGGCCAGCGCCAGGACGGCGAGCGGCGAAGGGCGGCGCCTCGGTCGCGAATGCAGCGATTGCGATTCGGTGGACATGCGATGCGACAAGGCAAGCTCGCGGCGGATTGGGAAATGCGATTCGGGAAACGTGGGCTATTTAGCAGACAAGCGGCGACCCCTATTTGACCTTGGTCAACCGCCCCGAGGTCCACGCATGATACGAAATATAGCCAACTGTCTTTGAACGCGGCCTAATTTATCGTCTACGCTCAACGCGCGATGCGGAAATCCGCGTGCTTGCGATAAGATCGCGAAACGGGACCGGGCCGAGGGAGTTTTCGCCCAGATGGCGGAGGAACGTCTACCGCAAATCGAAACGGTCGCGGACCTCGCCGCGCTCGGCCGGATGCTCGAACGCGCGCTGGGCCAAAAATACGCGGCCCTCGCCGAACAGATGGAACGTCATGGCCGCAAGGCCACGGCGGCCCTGTTCCGCCGTCTCGCCGAAACCAAGCGCGACCGGGTCCGCGCCTTCGATGAATGGGCCGAACGCCACGGTCTCGCGCCCCAGCCCGGCGACGCGCCCATCGACGAGGCCGCCGCCGAGGCCGCCGGACGGCTGTTGCGGCTGTTCGGCGAGGCACGGGACCATGGCGCCCGGGAGGACGCCGAGCGCGATTTATGGGCACAGGACCCTTATCTCTTGACGCCCTACCGCGCGCTGGCCTACGCCGTTCGCGACACGGAACGGGCCTTCCGGCTTTACAGCTATCTCGCCTCGGCCGCCGCCGCTCCCGAGGCCCGGGACATGGCCGAAAGCCTGGCGAGCGAGGAGCTCGATCACGCCAACCTCCTGCGGGTCGAGCGCCGGCGGGCCTACCGCGCCGAACGCGCGAAGGGGCCGCCCGCCGAGCTGCCCTCGCCCCGGATGGTCGAAGGGCTCGCCGATCTTCTCGCCGTGGCCGTGGCGGTCGAGACCCGGCTCGCCGAAATGTTGAAGGCCCGCGCGGCGGGGGCGCCGGCCCTCGATTCCCTCGCCCGGGAGCGCGCCGCCCTCGCCCGACGCCTCGACGACGAACGCGCCGCGGCGCCCACGCCACGGCCGGCGATCGTAAAAGCGGTCCGCGCCTGGCGCGCCGCCGCCGGCCGCGAACCGACGGCCTCCGGAAAGAATGCGCCCGCCGACGCCGCGCCCGCCCGTCTTCACGCGACCGCCGATCGCGCCTTCGCCTTCTACGATGGCGTTTTCGCCCAGGCTCCCAACGAGGAGGTGATGCTCAAGGCGCAGGCGCTCAGCCGCGCCGCGCTCGATCTGATCACCGCCCTGTCCGGGTCGGACGAAAACCGGGAGGCCGCGTCGCGTGGTTGAGGGCGGACGCGCGGGCGCGGGTCCATGGCAACGCCGTCGCCGCGCCGGCTGCCCCGAAGCGCGCCCAAGCCGTTGATATCTATTGGAAAAGAATGGTGGAGCCGAGGGGAATCGAACCCCTGACCTTCGCATTGCGAACGCGACGCTCTCCCAGCTGAGCTACGGCCCCACGCGCAGGCGCCGGCGGACCCGTCGGCGGCGCGGGGATAATGTGGGCGGGCGCCGGCTTCTGTCAAGGGATTGCGGGGGCGCGCGTCGTCGCATATCGGGGTGCCGTGGCGTGGGCAGTTACGATATACTCCCGCGCGTCGCGACGGCCTCCGCCGTCGCGACGCCCCGATGGCTCGAGCGAACGGACGGTCCGGCCCGATGGTTTCCCTTCTTCTGCTTATCGACAGCATCATCGAAATCTACATCTGGCTGCTGATCATCCAGGTCGCGCTGAGCTGGCTGATCACCTTCAACGTGCTCAACACGCACAACCGCTTCGTCTATATGGTCGGCGATTTTCTTTACCGCGTCACCGAGCCGGCGCTGGGGCCGATCCGCCGCGTGCTGCCCAGCCTGGGCGGGATCGATATTTCGCCGGTCGTGCTGATTCTCGGGTTGTGGTTCGTCCGCAACCTGATGTTCGAACTTCTCGCCTGACGGGGGTATCGTGCCGCCCACGGCCGTTTCGCCCCTGGCCCCGGTGTCGGACGGCGTGCGCGTCGCCCTGCGCGTGACGCCCCGGGCCTCGCGCGCCGGCGTCGCCGGCCTCGGGGTCGACGCCGCCGGGCGAAGCTATCTCAAGCTGCGCGTCAACGCGCCCGCCGAAGGCGGCAAGGCCAACGCCGCCGTTCTCAAGTTGCTCGCCCGCGCCTGGGGGGTGCCGCCGTCGCGCATGCAGGTCGTCGTCGGCGCCAAGGACCGCTTCAAGGTCGTCCATGTCGCGGGCGATTCCCGCGCGCTCGCCGCGCAATTGTCTGCATGGATCGAGAAACAGAACAATGACTGAAGCAGCCATCATCGACGGAAAAGCCTTCGCCCGGAACCTGCGCGCCGACATCGGCCGGCGCGTCGCCGCGCTCAAGGCGCGCCACGGCATCACGCCGGGCCTCGCCGTGATCCTCGTCGGCGAGGACCCGGCGAGCCAAGTCTACGTTCGCAACAAGGGCAAGATGACCGTCGAGGCGGGCATGGAGAGCCTCGAGTTCCGCATGCCCGAGACCGCCACCCACGCGGAGGTTCTCGCCAAGGTCGAGGAGCTCAACGCCGACGATTCGGTCGACGGCATCCTGGTCCAGCTTCCGCTGCCCGCCCAGGTCGACACCAACGCGATCCTCGCCGCGATCGACCCCGACAAGGACGTCGACGGCTTCCACGTCATCAACGTCGGCCGGCTGGTCACTGGCCAGGACGCGCTGGTTCCCTGTACGCCGCTCGGTTGCGTGATGCTGCTCAAGGACCGGCTCGGCGAGCTCAAGGGGCTCGAGGCGGTGGTCGTCGGGCGCTCGAACATCGTCGGCAAGCCGCTCGCCCATCTGTTGCTCGCCGAGCATTGCACGGTCACCATCGCGCACTCGCGCACCCGCGACCTGCCGGGCGTCTGCCGGCGCGCCGACATTCTGGTCGCCGCCGTCGGCCGGGCCGAGATGATCCGCGGCGACTGGGTGAAGCCGGGCGCGACCGTGATCGACGTCGGCATCAACCGGATCGAGCGCGACGGCAAGAAGCGCCTGGTGGGCGACGTCGCCTTCGACGAGGCGCGCGCGGTCGCCGGCGCGATCACGCCGGTGCCGGGCGGCGTCGGGCCGATGACCATCGCCTGCCTGCTCCACAACACGTTGACCGCGGCCTGCCGCCGCCGGGGCGTCGATTTTCCCGACCCGGCCTGAGGCGGTCGCGACGAAGGCGCGCGCGCGATGATCGGAACGCTCGGCTGGACGATCGTCGCCGCGCTCGCCTTCGTCGGCGGCCATCTCGCCCTGTCGAGCGCCGTGCTCCGTCCCCGCCTGATCGAGCTTTTGGGCGAGAACGGCTTTCGCATCGTCTATTCGGCGGTCGCGCTGGTCACGCTGGTCTGGCTCATGCGCGCGGCCGGCGCGGCCCCCGTGGTCTCGCTTTGGCCCGAAACGGCCTGGGCGCGTTGGGTGCCGATCCTGGTGATGCCGTTCGCCCTGGTGCTGCTCGTCGCCGGGGTGACGACGCCGAGCCCGACCGCCATGGGCGGCGCGGCTCGCGACGACGGACCCACGGGGCTGACCGCCACGGGGCTGACCGGGATTCTCGCCGTCACCCGCCATCCGGTGATGTGGGCGGTCGCGCTCTGGGCGCTCGCCCATATCCCGCCCAACGGCGAGGCCGCGCGAGTGGTGATGTTCGTGGCCTTCGCCGCGCTCGCGCTCGGCGGCATGGTCCATATCGACCACCGCCGGGCCGCGGCCATGGGCGCCGCCTGGGGACCGATCGCGCTGACCACCTCGGCGCTGCCCTTCGCCGCGCTCGCCGCGGGTCGGGCGCGCTTCGCCTGGCGCGCGCTTGGCGCCTGGCGCGTGCTCGCCGGCTTGGCACTCTACGCCGACCTGTTCCTGGGCCACCCCTGGATCGCCGGCGTCCCGGTCTTCCCGGCCCTCCCGGCTTAGCAGGTTGGGGAAAATATATTATATAGTCCGCTGTTAAGAAGCCGGTTTGAGCGCTGAGAACGGGGATAGGGCGGCCCATATTGCGGCGATGATTTGGCGCCAGAGTTTCCTCAGCCACTTGAGGATGAGGCGCAGGTTGTAGCCGACG
>Ga0114931_10002968_pt1 | contig 21517 bp, 26 predicted proteins | sample 2SBtaG_FD_89579 | JGI IMG/M metagenome (GOLD analysis project Ga0114931, IMG submission 89579) | Deep subsurface microbial communities from Kolumbo volcano to uncover new lineages of life (NeLLi) - 2SBTROV14_V59a metaG | ecosystem: Environmental > Aquatic > Marine > Volcanic | place: Kolumbo...
ATCAATTCGTCATTGCGAGGAACGAAGTGACGGGGGAATCTCCAACCTACTGATTCCATTGTATGAGATTGCCGCGCTTCGCTCGCAATGACGAAATTTCTGAATTAATCAGAGGTTCCCTAGATCTTCTTGAAGATGTCGATGACGCCGGTGAGTTCAAGAATGAGCAGAACCACGAACACGATACCGATAACAGCCAGGAGACCGTCGCCGCCTGCCGGCAGATTATCGATGTTCTCATTCAGCATACGCAGTTCATCGCCTGTCAATGCCGCAATGCGTTCACTGACCTCGGCTGGGTCGACTCCCATACTGATCATCTGGTTGTGAACATTCTTCTGCCCGATAAATGATTCAATGCGGGCCCGCCCGGCGTCTGCCTGCCCCATCTCGATCATGGACTGTGTACCGATGATCCCGGCGACGGAAACCGCGGGCATGCCGGCTCCCGCCAGACTGATACTCAACATACCCGCAATGAACCTGCGCGTGAAAAGTTGGTACATAGTCAATCTCCTGTATTCATTATGTCAGTTGCCAGCCACCGCCCTGGCTCGTATGGAGGATATTTAATTTAACCGGGTTTTACCAGAGAAATTACCGATAGTGTGAGTCGCCACGCAAAAAAACGGTGGCTCATGGCCACCGTCATAATTGTATTTAGAGAGGATTAAAACAGGTTTCTGTCAGGGTTGTTATCCAATCCGCTCAGCACCCAGATGCTGCCCCGCAATCCTGCCCAGGATATCAAATGATGAAGTACGCTCCGGGTCATACGATACCAGCATCAGGTGCGGCCGGTTTTCATTGAAGTGTGCATGAATGACACCTTTCTGGGCAGTGATGGTCTTTTCAACATTACGGCGGGTGTTTTCACCGAGTGCTTCATCAACGTGCATTACCATATCGCTAGTGTGCATGATGTATTTCCTCCGCTTCCAAAGTGTGTTGCATTGACTGACAGGACGATGTAAGGCCGTGTCAAAAAGCGTCCCTGCCTGTCTGAATCCGTGACCTTTACGGTAGATTAAAAACCATATACAAGTCAAGGTAATATGAGTTAACTATATGAAATATATATATTACATATATCTAGTAGGTCGGTTGTATCATACCATACTATATATAGGGTAATTAGCTATTCCCGGATTCTATCAGGGGAGAAAGTTTGCTTGATTTGTATCAATTCATGGCCAGCAGGTATGCCTATACTTGAAAAACAGTATTCAGTTCTGATGGGATACCGGAACCACAGGAGGAGAACATGATGGGACAGAACCAGCAATCCCCGGGCGATGAAAAAACCCGGTTGATTGAGAAACGCAATGAGCTGCGGGTACGGCTTGAAACGATAAAATCCGATATCCGGAAGGGGCTGGAGCCGGATCTTGAAGAGCGTGCCGTCCAGTTACAGAATGACGAAGTGCTGGAGGGTATCGCGAATGCCACCGCAGCTGAACTGGAGGAAATCGAGGAGCGGCTGGCGGGGCTTGTCTGACGTTAGCGGTAAACTTTGAACAGCCGACGGTCCTGCGTTATCCCCATGGTCTGTTAACTGGCAGGCAGAGCCGTTATCCTGCACCAATGCTGCATATTTCCAGAAATATTGTTATCCCCGGTAACGAAATTCTGATTCATGCAGTGCGTTCCCGGGGAGCGGGTGGGCAAAATGTCAACAAGGTGGCAACGGCTGTCCATCTGCGCTTTGATATTTGCAAATCTTCATTGCCCCTGTTCTACCAGCAACGTCTGCTGGCACTGGGTGATCGGCGTATAACCCGTGAGGGTGTTATTGTCATCAAGTCGCAGCAATACCGTAGCCAGGACAAAAATCGTAGTGCAGCCCTGGCGCGCTTGCAGGCCCTGATCAAAAGCGTAACTGTCGTGCCCAGGAAACGGGTCGCCACCAGGCCGACGAAGGGGGCGCAACAGCGGCGCCTCGACAGTAAAATCCGGCGCGGCAGGGACAAGGCCCTGCGTGGCCGGGTGACTGGCAAGGATTATTGAAGTACCGGGTTCGGAAACTTCCCATGGCCAAACAAAGAAAACCGGCGGATACCGGCAAGCTGGACCGTATTGTTGCCGAGGCACGTCGCAACCGGGAACAGCGCGAAGCGGGTTACCGCGAGCGTGCCTTGAAAATGTATCCCTGGATATGCGGGCGCTGCAGCCGTGAATTTACCCGGGAAAACCTGCAGGAACTCACTGTGCATCACCGTGACCACAATCACGATAATAATCCGCCGGATGGCAGCAACTGGGAATTGCTGTGTCTTTACTGTCACGACAATGAACATGCGCGCTACCTGGATGAACCACGGGGTGGCACAGGCACCGGTGACGGACGGGAACAGGGTGCATTGCATAACCCGTTTGCAGGGCTCAAGGATATGTTGAAGGACGGGAAATAACTGCGGTTTGCGATTTGCTAACAACCCGGCAAACAAGCTTCAATTATTGAAGCTTTACGATTTGGTGTAATGAACGCCGGTGATGGTGTAGCGTAACCTGCCTTCGGGCGTTTCAACGCTGACCTCGTCGTCCAGCCCTTTCTGCATCAGGGCTTTCGCCATGGGCGAGTCCATGCTGATCCAGCCTTTGCCGGGATCGAATTCATCAGCACCGACCACGCGGTAGGTGCATACCTGACCGCGGGTATCCTCAAGTGTCACTACGGCCCCGAAGAACACCCGCTGCCGGTCGGTTGGCGGTGCAGCGACAACTTTGAGTTCCGGCAGGCGTTTCTGCAAGTAACGCACGCGCCGGTCGATTTCGCGCAGCTCCTTTTTACGGTAAATATACTCGGCGTTTTCTGACCGGTCTCCTTCGGCCGCCGCTGCTGTCAGTGCGCGAGTGACGCCGGCGCGGCGTTTCCAGAGTGCCTTGAGTTCGGCCTGCAGCGCCGCGTAGCCGGTATGGGTGATATAGGGTGAGGATTTTGGAGCCGGCGGGCGATAGCGACCCATTCAATCGATTCCTTGCGGGGCGGGCGTCATGCACGTATCTGGAGAAATCCTTAACCAGCGTGATCAGCACCGGCAAACAGACACTGTGCAGTGAGAGACTCACTGCAGGATAAGAATGCTCAAAACAAAGAACCCCGCACGGGTGCGGGGTTCTTTACGTTAATACCGGTTGGCAGATTCCCTGTCAGGCCGGTGTGACGTTGGTGGCCTGCAATCCTTTCGGTCCTTGCTCAACATCAAAATTAACAGTCTGGCCTTCTGCCAGGGTCTTGAAGCCATCGCCGGAGATTGCGGAGAAATGTACGAACACATCCTCACCCCCATCGGCTGGAGCAATAAAACCAAAACCCTTGGACTCGTTAAACCATTTAACTGTACCTGTTGCCATGTAACACCTCGAAATTAAATATTGGAACGTAGAATCAATCGCAGATCGTGAAAGGTAATGAGCAGGAGATGCAGCAAGGAACTTCTGATATAACCCATATTCAAATTTGCAACCGAGTTTTCATGATATAAATGTCGGAACAGTTTATGAGAATATCTCCCTTTGACCGACCAACGGCCCGGATAATACACCATACAGATCGATAAAGCACCACATCCCGAGTCGTCGGGAAGCTGGCGATTTGTACTCTTTACAGGCAGGTGATCAGATGACAGCAATACACAAGCGTTTGCAACAGGACAGCCTGATCGTGGGGCGCTTCCCCCTGTGTCACCTGTTGCTCATGCGGGATGCAAATTATCCCTGGTTTATTCTTGTGCCCGACCGGGACGACATGAGCGAGATATACCAGCTGGGCGATGCCGACCAGCTGCAACTCACGCGGGAATCCGCCGCCCTGGCCGCTGTGCTTGCAGAACAGTTCCAGGCTGACAAGATCAACATTGCCGCCATTGGTAATCTGGTACCCCAGTTGCATATTCATCACGTCGTGCGCTACCGGACCGATGCCGCCTGGCCTGCACCGGTTTGGGGCGCTGTGCCGGCGACAGCCTATACGCAAGAGGCACTTGCCGACGTGATCGGCAAGCTGCGCCGTGGCGTATTACCCGGTCTGGAATACCGGGTTGACCGGCAAGGCAGGAAGGTGTCGCCAGCATGACCGCCGTTGACACAATGGACCGGTTCAGAGGGCATCGGTTCATGCTGCAGCAGCACGTGAGGGCTGCGGTGCTATAGTTCCAGCCGGGCGCTGCGCCCGCTACTGACCCATTCGCCCCATACTGACCCTGCAATGTCTCTGCTGCGTCTCGAAAAACTGTCACTGGCCTTTGGTCACCACGACCTGCTGGATGCCGTCAACCTGGAGATCAACCGGGGTGAGCGTGTCTGTCTCGTTGGCGAAACGGTGAGGGCAAGTCCTCCCTGATGCGCGTTATCAACGGTGAAGTCAGCGCCGATGACGGCACTGTATGGCTGCGACCCGGGATGCGTATCGCCTACCTGGCACAGGAAATCATGCTTGACACGGATGATTCGGTATTCGCTGTTGTTGCCGGGGGATTGCCGGGGGTTGGCCAGCTGATTTCCGACTACCACCAGGCCGTCATGCAACTGGAACAGGGCAGTGACCCGGTTGCCCTGCAACAGTTGGCCGACCTGCAGCATGAACTGGAATCGGCCGGCGGCTGGCAGCTGGAGCAACGGGTCGAAACGGTACTCTCGCGCCTGGAACTTGACAGCGATGCTGCCTTCTGCACCTTGTCCGGTGGTTGGCGGCGACGTGCGTTGCTGGCCCGTGCGCTAGTGTCCGAGCCGGATGTGCTGTTGCTGGACGAGCCGACCAACCACCTTGATATCGAGGCAATCACCTGGCTCGAGGAATTTATGGTGGATTACCCCGGCGCCTTGCTGTTTATCAGCCATGATCGTGCCTTCGTACACCGGTTGGCTACACGCATCATCGAACTGGACCGCGGGCAGCTGACCTCCTGGCCGGGCAGTTATCCTGAATACATGCGTCGCAAGGCGGAACAGCTGGAGACCGAAGCGCGGCATCATGCGTTGTTCGATAAAAAGCTCTCGAAAGAAGAGACCTGGATACGCAAGGGGATCAAGGCGCGGCGTACGCGTAATGAGGGCAGGGTGCGTGCGCTCAAGGCGATGCGTGAACAACGCAGTCTGCGCCGCAACCGTGTTGGCCAGGTAAAATTGCAACTGGAAACCGGTGAGTTGTCCGGCAAGCGGGTGTTCGAGGCCAAGGCTGTCAGCCTGGCTTTTGATGCCAATGTGGTGATCCGCGAGTTCTCAACTACTATCCTGCGCGGTGACCGGGTCGGTATCGTCGGGCCGAACGGTGTCGGCAAGTCTACGCTCATCAAGGTGCTGCTGGGGGAATTGCCACCGGACAGCGGGCGACTGCGCCGCGGTACGCGCCTGCAGGTGGCGTATTTCGACCAGCAGCGAGGCCAGCTCAAGCCGGATATTACGGTGATGGACGCGGTCAATGCCGGCAGCCAGCGTGTGACGATCAATGGTCGAGACCGGCACGTGGCCGGTTATCTGCAGGACTTCCTGTTCCCCGGGGAGCGCTTGCAGTCACCGGTGAGAACATTGTCCGGTGGTGAACGCAATCGCCTGTTACTGGCGCGCTTGTTCGCGCAGCCGGCCAATCTGCTGGTAATGGACGAGCCAACCAATGATCTTGATGTCGAAACGCTGGAATTGCTCGAGGACCTGCTGATGGACTATGCGGGGACACTGCTGCTGGTAAGCCATGACCGTGCATTTCTTGATAACGTCGTGACCAGCACGCTGGTATTTGAAGGGGGCGGGCATATCGGGGAATACGTCGGTGGCTATTCCGACTGGTGGCGGCAGCGCAAACGCAAAGCGGCGTCGCCACCTGGCAAGCCACCCGGACCGTCCACGGCTACCCGGCCGGTTGACAAGGCCGGCAAGCCCCGCAAGCTGTCCTACAAGGACCAGCGTGAACTGGCAAGCTTGCCGCAGAAGATCGAGTCGCTGGAAGCCGAACAGGCAGCGTTGCAGGACAAGATCAGCGCCCCGGCATTCTATCAACAGCCGCAAGGTGATATGACCACCGTACTGGAGCGGCTGGAGACCGTGATAGCGGAGCTGGAGGCATGCTATGCCCGCTGGGAAGTGCTGGAATCGTAACCGTCCATTATCGATGAACCAGGATTATTTATTCGATAGTGCGTTGAAAAGCATTTGCCGGGTTTGCCGGGCAACGAAGCGGTGCCCATGACGGGTCCAGTGGGCATCATCGGGGATAAAGTGTCGTTCCAGTTCCTCGTCCTGCATGCCATAGTAGCCCTGGAACAACGAGACATGAGGAATACTGTTTTGATCGAGAAAGGCATCGAACTCCTTGTAGGGCAACGGGATGCGGCTGCGCACCAGTCCTTCTGACGGGAAATGCAGTACCACCAGGCGGCTGCCCGCTGCAATGACCTCGGCGTTCAGTTTCCTGATCAGTTTTCGTGTGATTTTCCATCCGTCCGAGTTCCAGAAGAACAGGTCGTCATCCTCTATGTCCGTGTCCACCATCGGATGTCCGCTGGTTCGCATCTCTTTCAGAACGGTGTGCTGTTGTTCCCCCACCATAAGACGGTTGATCTGATCGATATATTTCGGACGGAACCAGTGTTTGACCAATCTTTCCAGTTTGCTGTAGCCATCGTGTGTCACCTGGTAAAGTGCGGAGTTGTTCCAGAGCGCCTTGTTGATGTTTTTCCGGACTTCCCTGATTTTCCCTGCCAGCGGTGCATGGTAATCACCGGTCAACGGGTTTGGGCTGCCCGACCGCAGTTCTTCGAGGTTGTCCCCGATGTCGTTGCCCCAGTAGAAGGCCAGGAAGGTCACATCCGGCTGGTACCTGACTGCCCTGAGGTGAAAGATCTGCAACTCGTTCCAGGTGTCATTGCCGCTGATACCAAAGTTGAGAATCTCCACCGGCTTTCCCAGTCGGGCGGACAGGTCCTGTTCCAGCAATCCCTCGAACTTGTCTTTAGTGGGCAGGTACTCGGATGCAGTGAAGGAATCGCCCAGCAGGGCCACCCGCAGGGTGCCTTCGGGTTTGAGAACAGGGTATTCGCGGTCGACCATGCCGGCTGAGTTGATCGCCAGGTGATGTGTATAAGTGGTCTTGATATAGGTGCCTTCGGCCAGGGGGCAATACACTTTGCCGATCACCGGATCAAAACACGTAAAACGTGCGGTCATCCTGGCAATACCCGAGGCGCGCAACGCTACCTCGGCCACCGCCAGCGTCAATACTATTGTGACGGTCAGCAATAACCCGTTGCCGGTTCTTTTACCCATGGTCTGTGTCTATTATCGATGAAGTCATGATGCTGGTGCCGGTATACCCCTGTTTCTGTTGTGACGGGATCCTGCCGTTACCACGGCATGTTTCCCCCCTGGCAGCGAGCGCCTTACTATAACCCGCACAGCGGCTCGAAGGGCGGCAATCCATGCACTGCTCCCTGCAAATTCCCTTGTTGGGTCTCCGCCAGATCCGGTCTGCGATACGCCACGGCCGATGGACTGGAAGCTACTTGTCCGATAGTGCGTTGAAGAGCATTTGCCGGGTGCGCCGGGCGACGAACCGGTGTCCATAGCGGGTCCAGTGGCCATCATTGGGGATGAAGTGCCGGTCCAGTTCCTCGTCTCTCATGGCATAGTAGTCCTGGAACAACGAGACATGAGGAATGCCATTTTGATCGAGAAAGGTATTGAACTCTTTATAGGGTAACGGGAAGCCGCTGCGTACCAGTCCTTCCAATGGGAAATGCAGTACCACCAGCCGGCCGCCGGCCGCAACTACCTCGGCATTCAGTTTCCTGATCAGTTTCCGGGTGATTTTCCACCCGTCCGAGTCCCAGAAGAACAGGTCATCATCATCAGAGTCAGTGTCTGTCACAGGCCGCCCGTTTGATTGCAACTGCCTGTTATCCGTTCCCTGGTGGTCCCCGACCGTCAAGTTGTCAATTTGTTTGAGATAATCGGGTTGCAACCAGTGCTTGATTGATTGTTCCAGTTTCCCGTACCCATCGTGCACCACCTGATAGAGCAGTGAATTATTCCAGAGTGCCTTGTTGATATTTTTCCGTATTTCCTTCAACCGCCTCGCCAGTGGGACATCGTATTCATCCAGTACCGGGTTGGGGTTATTTTCCCGCAGTTGCCCGATATTGTCCTTGATGTCATTACGCCAGTAGAAGGCCAGGAAGGTCACATCCGGCTGGTACCTGACTGCCCTGAGGTGAAAGATCTGTAGCTGATCCCAGGTTTCACCGCCACTGATGCCGAAGTTGAGAATCTCCACCGGTTTCCCCAGTCGGGTGGACAGGTCCCGCTCCAGCAGTCCCTCGAACTTGTCTTTAGTGGGCAGGTACTCGGATGCGGTGAAGGAATCGCCCAGCAGGGCCACCCGCAGGGTGCCTTCGGGTTTGAGAACAGGGTATTCGCGGTCGACCATGCCGGCTGAATTGATCACCAGGTGACGTTTGTACGTGGTCTTGGTATAGGGGCCTTCGGCCGAGGGGCAATACACCTTGCCGATTATCGGATGAAAACACGTAAAACGTGCGGTCATCCTGGCAATACCCGAGGCGCGCAACGCCACCTCGGCCACCGCCAGCGTCAATACGATCGTGACGGTCAGCAATAACCCGTTGCCTTTCCTTTCATTCATGGCAAGTAAATCGGTTCCGTCAACAAATTTGTATGCGCTTGACTGGAAACCATGCAGACATAACCGGGGTCGTCGACAAATGGTGAATGTGTCTGAAACGCGTCAGGCACGCGACACATACTCTCCCGTGCCGGTATTGACCTTGATGGTATCGCCGGGAGCGAGATACTCGGGGACCTGGACGCTAAGGCCGGTTGACAGGGTGGCGGGCTTGGTGCGTGCAGACGAGGAAGCGGCCTTCATGCCCGGCGCAGTATCGATGATCTCCAGTGAGACTGTGGCCGGCAGTTCGATCCCGATGACAGTATCATCCGAGATCATGGCAAGGATGCCATCAAGGTTGTCACTCAGGTACGGCAGTTCATCTTCCAGGGCCCCGGCGGTCAGTGTGTACTGCTCGTAGTTGTCCCTGTCCATGAAGGTGCAGCCGTCCGCGTCCTGGAACAGGAACTGCACGGGGCGGCGGCTGAATTCAATCGTCTGCAGATTCTCATCACCCTTGAAGCGTGCCGCGTACTTCTGGCGGGTGAGGATGTCGTGGCCGCGCACCTTGTAGAGTGTGCTGCCGCTGCGCGAGGACGGGCTCTGTACCTCGAGATGCCTGACGATGATCTTGCGGCCATCGACATCGAGCACCAGGCCTTTTTTTAACTCACTCGCTTTCATGTCTGTTCACTGCTGTCCCGTTAACACCCTCTCCCTCCGGGCCGGGGAGAGGGGATAAAAAGGGCAACTGCTTGATTATATATCCCCTCATCCTGGCTTTCTTCCGGGAGGAGAAGGAAGTTTCTGCTTCTTTGATGAGTGATTTTTCATGTCCCGCATTCTACGATCATCGTAATAGGATCTTTGTATCGTTGACGTTACCGGATTTCAATGCAAGGTAACGGGACAGCAGTGATGTCTGTTAATGATCGTGCCCGTCTGCACCGTGTACGTGGCCGTGCTCGATTTCCGTTTCGTTGGCGGCGCGGACATCAATCACCTTGACATCGAAGTTCAGCTGTACGCCGGCAAGCGGATGGTTGCCATCAACAGTAACCGTCTCCTCTTCGATCTTGACCACGGTCACCAGCAGCGACTGACCCTCGGGTCCCTGTGCCTGGAACTGCATGCCGGGCTCGATTTCCTGCTCCGGCGGGAACATGTCACGGGGGACGGTCTGGGTGCGTTCTGCATCATGTTCGCCGTAACCTTCTTCCGGCGGAACGCTAACGGACAGTTCATCGCCGCTGGTCTTGCCGGTAAGTGCATTTTCAAGACCGGGGATGAGGTTGTTCTCGCCATGGAGGTAGCAGAAGCTGCCATCGCTGGATGCGTCGAGAACATTACCGTCATTATCCTTCAGGGTGTAGTGCAGCGTGACGACGCCGTGTTTATCGATGTGCATGTGTTGGCTCCTGTGGTCATTGTCCTGCGAAAAATGCCACAGATTGGGGCCGGCTGGCACATCAATAAAGCAACAAGAAAGGCAGGGATTTGTCTCGGTGAGCAGCGTATGCTACCACAACTGCATCGGCATTCAGCTCTGGCAGTGACCGGCTGTATGATATTCGGTTAGACTCCGGCCATGGACTGGCAGGTCTATATCATTCTGTGTTCCGATGATTCGCTCTATACCGGCATTACCCTTGATGTGACGCGCCGCCTGGAGCAGCACGCCGGCCAGGGTGGCGCCAAATACTTTCGCGGGCGCCGGCCGAAGCAGGTTGTCTATCTTGAGAAGGGCCATAGCCGGAGTTCCGCCAGCAAGCGTGAAGCGGCCATCAAGAAGCTTGGCCATGCCGGGAAACTCCGGCTGATTGACTCGTTCCGGAACCAGCTGCCCACCTGAGCGGACGCGTGCGGGTATTCCAGTATTTCCTTGAAAGTTTCACTAAGTCATTGACAATCAGTAAATAGTTTTATGGTCTACACTTAAATAAGGCCCCCGAACGAGAGATCAGCCGATGGAGGATCCTGCCGGATTTCTAAAGTATCCGCGGAAGGAAGCCCTCAAGCAGAGTGTCCGGCAGCGGATTCGTCACTGGCATGAGTACGAGCAGGTGATGCCGCATCACCAGGTCCTGTGCCAGGCCACGCGTTGCATGGATTGCGGGACACCGGACTGTCACAGCTATTGCCCGGTCTCCAACCTCATTCCCGACTGGAATGAACTGGTGCACGACACACAGTGGCGCAGTGCGTGGCTGGAGCTGGAGTCGACCAATAATTTTCCCGAGTTCACCGGGCGGTTGTGCCCGGCCCCGTGCGAGGATGCCTGCACGCTGCGCCTGACCGATTCCCCGGTCACCATTCGCTCGATCGAGCTGGCGATCATCGAACATGCCTGGCAGCGGGGCTGGATAAAACCGCAACGCAATATGCACAAGCTGTTCAGGCGGGTTGCCGTCATTGGTTCCGGTCCAGCCGGCCTGGCGTGTGCGCAACAGCTGGCACGCGCCGGTTACCACGTCACCGTCTATGAGAAGTCAGACCGCATTGGTGGGTTGTTGCGTTACGGGATACCGGATTTCCGGCTTGAAAAACATGTTCTCGACCGGCGACTGCGGCAACCGGAGGCAGAGGGGGTGAGGTTTCACACCGGGGTCGAGGTCGGTGTGCAGCTGGATATCAAAGAGTTGCGCCGTACGGGGCATGCCGTGGTGCTGGCCTGTGGCGCGCAAGTGCCACGCGACATCGAGGTGCCGGGACGCCGGCTTGACGGGATCCATTATGCGATGGACTATCTCGCGCAGCAGAATCGGCGTATCGCCGGTGACTACGATTTGCAGGCACGGGTTATCACTGCGTATGACAAGGATGTGGTGGTCATCGGTGGCGGTGATACCGGCAGTGACTGTGTCGGTACTGCCATTCGCCAGGGTGCGCGACAGGTCACCCAGCTTCAGTACCATGATCAACCACCGTTACATGTCGAGGTGCGTGACTACTGGCCGGAGCATGCGCCGGAATGGCACGAGACCGATCACGATGCCGAGGGCTGCCGGCATGTCTGGGCACATGACACGATTGCCTTTGAAGGGCTGGACTATGTGAACGGGCTGGTGCTGCAGCAATTACGCTGGAAACGGTGCAGCGACGGTGGCTGGGACAAGCAGGTAGTGCCAGGGAAGGCGCGGCAGCTATCCACGCAGCTGGTATTGCTCGCCATGGGCTATGCACACCCGGTACATCGTGGCCTGATTGAATCGCTGGGGTTGCAGCTCGATGAGTACGGTAGTGTGGCGGCCCCTGAGTCTGATTATCAGACGTCTGCTCCCGGTGTATTCAGCTGTGGCGATATGCGCCGTGGCCAGTCCCTGATTGTCTGGGCCATTCGTGAGGGCCGGCAGTGCGCGCGCGCTGTTGACCTGTGGTTGTCCGGTGACAGCGAACTGCCTCGCGTTTAGTGCCTGATTTTCCGGCGCATAAAAAAATATCTTCCCCTGATCGAGTGGATTGCACCTGTCGAGCGTGAATCCGCTGTCCCGGCACCTATCTTGTCAGGGAACGCTGCAAGTACCTCCCTGTACGCTCACCGGCTTCATCCCTGAAGCCGATGTCCCTGACAAGATAGGTGCCGGGACAGCGGATTACCGACTATCTCAACAGTTACCCGGTGGTCAGGGTGGCTTCTCAAGACCGTTGGCCGCAGGGATGCGGCCAGCGAGCGTACAGGGAGGTATTTACAGCGTGTCTTGAGAAGCCACCCTGACCACCGGGTAACCTTGCTCCTATGTTGACCCACCCGATCAGGGGAAACACAAAAAAAAAGAACCCCGCAGTCAAACTGCGGGGTTCCCGTTAGCGTGCCGTCCGGCAGCAGATCAGGCAGGGATTACATTGGAAGCCTGCAGACCCTTGGGGCCCTTCTGGACCTCGAAATTTACCGATTGTCCCTCGATCAGCGTCTTGAAGCCGTCACCGGAAATTGCCGAGAAGTGAACAAAGACATCTTCGCCGCCTTCGGAAGGGGCGATGAAACCGAAGCCCTTGGATTCGTTAAACCACTTAACTGTGCCTGTAGCCATGTAGATTACCTCTGTATAAATCAAAAAAAAGATGGGTCGGATTGCAATCCATTAACAGGTAATTTACAGCAGATACGACAAGGAAACTTCCGGAAAGAACCATAATAATGTGCAACACGCGGGAGTGTAACCAGTCGGCAGACAAGATGCAAACCCGGGCCGGGTTGATCCGGGCCCTATGGCCGCCCGATTCGCGGTTGCAGGATCGGGCGCACAGCGGACGTAAACGTTGGCTTTCAGCTGGATTGGTCTGCGGCCGACTTGCGTTGCTGTGGCGCTTTTTTGCGTGGAGTTTTTTTGGTTTCCAGGGTAAACCAGTCGTCACTGGTGATTTCGTGGAAGTGGTCCGCCTCATCAATCAGCAGTCTTGATGTGGTGCTCGGGACGGCGGCAATCTCTACGCGCACGCCTTCTGACTTCAGGTGACGGACCAGTTCGACATAGTCCGAGTCGCCGGACATGATGATAATGGTATCAACCTTGCTGGAAAGCTGGGTGGCCTTGATGGACAGTGGAATGTCAGCGCTCTTGTGGCAGGGGCGCACCGAGCCGTGGTAATTGGTATGTAGCCGCTCTTTCAGTTTTGATGATATTTGCCGGCCTTCACGAAAATACACCATCCGGTTCAGCCCGCGATTGTCCAGCAGCTTGGGCACCAGGGTATCGAAATTCAGCATGGTATTCGTCTTGTTGGTTTCCGAGTGAATGCTGCGCTCGATGTTGTTGCCATCCACGAGAATGGCGACCGACTGGTTGATGAGGACGGTGTTGGTTGGTGTTTGCGTCATAAGATTCTCTCGTTTGCCCATTGGCAACACTGCAAGGTGCGGACATCATATCCGATTAGCCCGGCAGGACACGGTTTTTCGGGATGATCTGCCATTGCGGCCTGGCTGTACCCTGTGTGCCCAGCGATTGTGCGACAATACCGCATTGAATCAACAGGTCGGGAGAGTCAGTATGGGCATCGCATTGTTGCTGCACGTGTTATCCGTAGTCGTTTGGGTCGGCGGGATGTTTTTCGCATATGTGGTGCTGCGACCGGAGGCGGCCAGTCAGCTTGAGCCGCCGGAGCGACTTGCCCTGTGGGCCGGTATCTTCCGGCGCTTCTTTCCCTGGGTATTTGCCTGTATCGGCCTGATCCTGGCCAGCGGTTTCTGGATGATTTTCGGATTCCCCGGCGGATTTGCCGCGGCAGGCATCCACGTACACCTGATGCTGGGTCTGGGCATCCTCATGATGCTGCTCTTCTTGCATGTCTTTTTCGCACCGTTCAAACGCCTGAAACAGGCCGTTGCCGCCGCGGACTGGTCGGCCGCGGGCAGACGCCTTGCACAGATCAGGGTGTTGATAGGGATTAATCTGCTGCTGGGGCTTGTGACGGTCGCCATTGCATCGGGCGGGCGGTTCTTATAGAAGGGGTGAGCGGATGTAGCGGCTTGAATCAGGCGGGTTGCAGAGCTACAGTCTGTGTAGGAGTAACCCGGTAAATCGCCTGTCACTAATAAGTTAGAGGAGCAGAGAAATGGTAGAAACGATGAATGACATCATGCACCCTGGGGAAACGGATCCTGAATTTCCAAATGCGCCGGCCGAGTGGAAACCGGCGGATGCTGCGGCATCCGCGGCAGGCGAAGGACTGAATGTTGGTGATGATCACTGGGAAGCGGTGCGTGCCCTGCAGGAATACTATAAGCGCCATGACCGGCGGGACATCAATGCCCGTGAATTGCACGATGCCCTGGATGAGAAATTCCACGATAAGGGCGGCATCAAGTATCTCTACACATTGTTTCCCGGCGGACCGATTGCCCAGGGTTGCCGCCTTGCCGGACTCGATGCCCCTGCCGGCAGTGCAAATTCCAGCTTTGGCAGTGTTCAATAAGGTTTTAACGTATGACCTTAAGTCCTGAAGTAAGCGCCTTTCCGCGCTGACACCGTTTTGTTGTCCTTGTCATTCCTGCAACTTGCCCAGCACATGGGCAACGGCATGCAGGCCGAAGCTGGCGGTGACCGTCATCACGGAGCCGAGGCCGCCGGCGCAACTGAGTCCACCGATGTTGGCTGACGGTGGTTTGTCATAACAGACGCCACCGTCTTCCGTCGGGAACACTGGTTGTTCGCGTGAATAGATGCAGGGGATGTCAAAGCGCCGCTTGAGGTTTTTCGGGAAGCCGTACTCCTGGCGCAGCAGCTTGCGGGTTCTGGAAAACAGGGCATCGTGTTCCGTGTTGCTGAGATCCGCCGTCATGATCTGTGCCGGGTTGGTCTGGCCGCCGGCGCCACCGATCGTGAGCAGCCGGATCTTGTTGCGCTTGCACCAGGCGATCAGCGCCGCCTTGATGCGGAAGTCGTCCACGCAATCAATGACGTAGTCGTACCGGTCGGCGAACAGTTCACCGGGGTTATCGGGGTTGAGGTGCTCCTCAATGGCGTTGACCCGGCATGCGGGGTTGATCCGGTGGGCCCGATCGGCCATCACAGCGACTTTTGGCATACCGAGCGTTTCATCGAGTGCGTGCAGCTGGCGGTTGATGTTGGATTCCGCCACATGGTCGAGGTCGATGAGGGTGAGCTGTCCAATGGCACTGCGCGCCAGCGCCTCGACGGCCCAGGAGCCGACGCCGCCAATACCGATGACACACACGTGAGCACGGCGGAAATGATCGAGCGCCGTCCGGCCATACAGGCGCGCAATCCCGCCGAAGCGGCGATCGGATCCGGTGTGCGTGGCAGCTGGCTGTGGTTCGGGCGGGTTCATGCGGGTGTTGTCGTGTCACTACCTGCAAAGATAGCAGATATTGTGCAGCAGGAGTTCCCGGCTGGGTTTGCCGCGTCAGGACGCCTACAATTTACTCATGGAAATGTTCGACACCCATTGTCACCTGGACGTGGCGGCCTTCAATCCTGACCGTGCGGCGGTGCTGGAACATGCACGTGCCGGCGGCGTGGCAGGCATCGTAGTGCCTGGTATCGAGGCGCGTGGCTGGGATGGCCTGTCGACCCTGTGCGCCACTGCACCGGACCTGCACCCGGCCTTTGGTCTGCACCCGGTCTTTACCGCAACGCACAGTGATACTGATCTGGACTTGCTGGAAATGCGCCTGGCAAATCAGCGTCCGGTGGCAGTAGGGGAGATTGGCCTGGATTTCTATCGTAAGGACGCCGATCGCGCGCGCCAGCAGGTGCTGTTCGAGGCACAACTGGTGATGGCGCGTGAGGCGGGACTACCGGTCATCCTGCATGTGCGCAAGGCGCATGACCAGGTGTTGTCGATACTGAAAAGGATACGCGTGCCCGGTGGGACGGCGCATGCCTTCAATGGCAGCCTGCAACAGGCACAACAGTATATCGATCTGGGTTTCAGGCTCGGGTTTGGCGGCATGCTGACCTACGAGCGTTCGGTCAAGCTGCGTGGCCTGGCGCAGGCGCTGCCGATAGAAGCCCTTGTGCTGGAAACTGACGCACCGGATATGGTCGTCGCGCAGCACCGCGGGGAGCGCAATAGCCCCGAGTACCTGCCGGAGTGTCTCGCGGTCCTGGCCGTGGTGCGTGATGAGCCATTGGCCAGCGTTGCAGCCCGGACAACGGCGAATGCACGCGCGGTTTTCGGGATCATTACCTGATACAGTAGATAAGGAGACCGGATTGACTCTACAAGGTATAGGTAGCGTATGAGTTCACGTTTGTATTATTATTTTATGGCGTTTCTGTTGTTGGCGTGTGGTGTCATTACCCAGTCGTCGGCCGCAGCCGGCAAGACCGGTGGCTGGCGTCTGGCGGAGGAATCCAGCCCCTACCTGCGCATGCATGCCGGTAACCCGGTGGAATGGTATCCGTGGGGCGCCGCCGCATTTGAAAAGGCAAAACGCGAAAACAAGCCGCTGTTTATTTCCATCGGTTACTTCACCTGCCACTGGTGCCACGTGATGGCGCGCGAGTCCTTCACGAACCCGGAAATTGCGGCCTTGCTCAACAAGGATTTCGTCGCCATCAAGGTTGATCGTGAACAGCGCCCCGATCTGGATGCTGCCTATATGAAGTACGTGGTCGCGACCCGCGGACAGGGCGGCTGGCCGATGACGGTGTGGGCCACGCCGGAGGGATACCCGTTTGTCGGCGGCACCTATTTTCCGCCGGAGACCCGTGGCGGGCGCCCGGGGCTGAAACAGGTGTTGCCGCGCATCAGCGAACTCTGGCACACGGATCCGGTTAGCGTACGCGCGACTGCCGAGCGCGCAGTGAAGATGTTGCGCCGCCTGGGCGGTTCGGTGACGCCGTTAAAAAAGCTGGACAGCGATGCGCCGAAAATCGCCCGGCACACCATTGCCGGCCAGTACGATGAACAGCAAGGCGGTTTCAGCCAGGCGCCTAAATTTCCGCAGCCGGCGCGCCTGCTGTTCCTGCTGCAGGGCGACGACAAGGCCGGTGCCGACATGGCACTGTTTACCCTGGACCGGATGACTGCGGGCGGCATCCATGATCAGTTGGGCGGCGGCTTTCACCGTTACTCAACCGACTTCGACTGGCGCGTACCGCATTTCGAGAAGATGTTGTATGACCAGGCCCTGATTGCCCGTGCGTACCTTGCCGCCGCGCGCCGCACCGGTACAGGCCGCTACGCGGATACCGCCAGGGACATTCTGGATTTCACCCTGGCGCAGCTGCAATCTTCGCAGGGCGGTTTTTATACCGCGCTGAGTGCCGACAGCCCGACCGGGAGTGGGGCTGGCGAGCACATGGAAGAGGGCGCCTATTACACCTGGACACAACAGCAGCTGGAGGCGGCACTCGGTACCGGCGCATTGCGTGACTGGGCTGTTGCGCGTTACGGCATCGAAGCGCACGGCAATGCCATCAGTGATCCGACGGGTGACCTCAACGGCAGAAATGTGTTGTATCGCGCACACGACCTGCAGGCGCTGGCGCGGCAGTTCGACGTGGACCTGATTACCGCACGGCAGCATATGGCGACTGTTGATGCGCGCCTGCTGGCCGCCCGGCAACAGCGTCCCGCGGTGCCTGTTGATGACAAGATGGTCACCGTCTGGAACGTCTTTCTCATTACCACGCTGGCACAGGCGGGACGCCAGCTGGACCAGCCGCGGTACCTCGAGGCCGCGAATCGTGCCGCGGATTTTATGCTGACCACCCTGTATGACGACAAGACGGGACACCTGTATCGCGACTGGCGTGCGGGCGTGCACGGTGTCCCGGGGTTTTCCGAGGACTATGCCGCGCTGGCCGAGGGCCTGCTGACACTCTATCAGGTGACCGGCGACAAGCGCCGCTTGCAGCAGGCACAGCGGCTGGTCGATACCCAGTTGCAGCTGTTCTGGGATGATAGGGCCGGTGGCTTTTTCCGGACGCAAAAGGAGTCCGGCCTGTGGATACGCGGCAAGGAGGCCGTCGATGGCGCCACGGTGTCGGCCAACGGGGTTTCCGTGCATGTCCTGCTGGACCTTGCCAGGGCCACCGGGAATGACACCTACCGGGACCGCGCCTGGCAGACGGCAGCCTGGGCCGGGGCACAACTGGCGGATGCACCGGATGCCATGACCTATACTCTGATCAGGTGGCCGGAGCTGGTTGCGCAACCGCAAGTGGTTGCCGGGAAGGCCAATGGAGATGAAAACTAACTGGTTATATGCCGGCGCTGCGGTACTCGGTGCTGTGTTGCTGTGGCGTCCGGCGGCGCCGTTCGATATCCACGCCGAACTCCAGCAACGTCTGCTGGAGGCGGAACTCGGCAGTGCCACGACGTTTCATTTTGCCGGCAGACGTATGCCGGTGGCGGCCGCTATCCCGGCGGATGCCCTGCTGGTCAATCTCTCAGCCGCGCAGCCGGAGACTCGCTGGCAGGCGGCCCGCGCGCTTGCGGAGCGGCGTGACCCGCGTGCCGTGGAAGCCGTGGTCCGTGCCATGCAGGACCCCGCCGGTACCCTCCGGGTTTGTGTCATGGCCAGCGCCCTCGGACATCTGCACGACCCGCGTGCCCTCAGCGCCCTGACGGAGGCTGCATTTGATACCGGCAATCGCGACCTGCGCCTGTGTGCCATCCAGTCACTCGGCATGATCGGTGACCGGCGTGCCGTACCGGCATTGATTGCAGCCATCAATACCCGCAACAACCCGGTAACGGCTGCCAATGCCATTGCCCGCATGGGGGATGAGCGCGGTATTGCGCCGATGATTGCCGCGGCGGGTGACCCGCAGTTACGCCTGTGGATGGTCATGGCGCTGGGTGAACTCAGTGATCCGGAGGCATCCGCTTACCTGGCATCGCTGACGGACGATCCGGCGGCAGCCATACGCCAGGCAGCGGTCGAGGCGCGCTGGAAGATTGCACAGTTGTCCGCTCCGGATCCGGTGCAGTCGCTGGTTGATGTGCTTGATGGTGAGGCCCCCCCTGCACGCCGGACCTGGGCGGCCTTTCGTCTGGGAGAGCTGGGTCAATCCGGGGCCATACCCGGTTTGTTACAGGCGCTGGCCGATCCCGAGCGCGCGGTGCGGGGCAGGGCGGCCGCCGCATTGATCCGGCTCGGCCAGCCGGCCGTACCGGCCGTGCGGCAGGCCGCCGTTTATTCCAGTGGACCGGAGCAGCGCTATGCCACGGCTATCCTGGGCTATAGCGGCGGGCAAGCAGAGCTAAGCCTGTTGCAGTCATTGGCTCGTACCGGGACTGGAAATGATCTGGCCGCGATTGCAGTCCGTTCTATCGATCTGATCAACCGGTTGACCCGCCCGCCGGATGGGATTGTCGAGTTGGCGAATATATAGCTCAGACCGGCTTGCCCCTGATATGTAAGTCGGGCAGGACCCGCGCCCCGCGGGGAAGCCATCCCCGGGCAGCCCCCCAAAGAGCATGACGGGCCGGTCGTACCGATTAACAACTGCGGATGCCAGGCACCCAGCAGCTTACGGGATCGTCGGCGCCTGACACAGACAGCCGCAATCAACATCAATACCCACAGGGTTGGATCGGAATTGTCCCGGGTGGTCAGGCTGCAACCACCACCCCCTCCACCGCCGCCACCGCCACCGCCGGCCAGCGCCCAGTTGAGAATCTCGCCAAGATCGCCAACGGGGATATCGGCGAGCAGGGCCGGATCAATGGTGTTGTTGGCATCGAACATGGTGACATTGGTGATGGCTCCTGCCGTGGTATTGCCCGGCCCCTTGATATCACCGAGGCCGGCAAAGAACATCAGTTGCCGAGTGGCGTTGGCCGGGACTGTGAAGTTAAACGAAAATCCGACCCCGGTGGGGTCGGGGTCACCGCACACCCCTACGGTGGTGGACGCCGGTATTTCATTGACCGCCCCCGGCCCATAGACCACCGTCGTATTGACCGGCTTGGCCGGTATCCCGTCAGAGGTGATAATCCAGCGGTCCGCCGTGGTATACAGCAGATCGCCGGACGCCGTGGCTTCGATCACTGTGCTGGCGTCCGACCCCAGGTTCACGGGTACATCGATATCCGTAAGGTTGGCGAAGCCGGTCGGATTTTCCAGAATGACCCGGATGCGCGCGGCCTGCAGGGTCGCCGGGAAAAAATATTCCACCGTGACATTGAGTCCTGACATATTCAGCGGACCGGCGGTAAAGGTCGTGCCGGTCAGATCAGACGGGTCCGGGGCAATGAAGGGCACACCGTCCACGTAAAGGGTATAGGCCGTATCATAGGCATCGAGGTCCCCGTTGGCATCGACGGCGTCATTGATCGTCAGTCCCGGCTTGCTCTTGCAGGTGCCGGCAAATGCCGTGGTATCCGATGCACCATCATTCTCGATATCCCACTGCAGGGCCCCGAGACCCGGCATCACGGTCAGGCCGACGGGGGAGACATTGGCTGCCAGGGTCATGCCAGTCCACAGACCGGAGAGACAACCGGCCAGTGGGATGATCAGTGCGTATTTGTGACGAAGACCCATGAACGTTCTCCTTGCGTTATTGTCCTTGAATGCTCCATTGCGTGCGTAACTTGCCAATTCTTTTTCCCGTACGACTGACTGGAAACTACACGGGAGAGTGGTCTCGGATCAAACCATGATTCATCGGGTAATTGTTGTTTAATCAGGGTGCTGTTGATCCTCTCCACAACACCCGAACCATGCGACGGATTATTGACGGATGCGAGTCGCTTCATCATGGCAAAGTGCGTTGATGGGGAGGGCATCAGGCGGGGCGGGGAGTCATGTACTACACTGACGAGCGGGGGCGTTGTTAAAGATATCCAGGTCGTACCAAGACAGGGTGTTAGCAAAACTAATATGCCCGGTTAACTTCATAACAAACAGTTGTGGCAGGGATGCCATCAGGAATGAGTCCGGGGTAGGGAAGCAATTGGAATAAATAATAATGAATAACCTTATTTACAGATTCATTGTTTTTGTTTGCCTGTTGCTGTCTTTTCAGATAGTCGATGCCAGTCAGTTGCCCGATTACTATTCAGAACCGGGCGAGAGCGATGGTCGACAGGCCATTGGCAATGAGATCGATGAAATAATTGATCCCTACGGAGGTGGGCTGCAACTCCGCTACACCGACCTGACTCTACCCGGACCGGCGGGTCTGGATATCAATGTCATTCGTACCTACCGTAATCTCCCCGGTCAGCCGGGTATTCTTGGAGGAGATTATCTTGGAACCCGGGGGGTTCATGGGCTGGGTTGGGATATTCACTTCGGCCGCGTTTGGACCGAGCAATCACTAGCCAGTTCTACAGTAACAGGTTGTAATAAAATGGGTGCCCGCTTTCTGCTATGAGAAAGCGTGAGCCGAAGCGGCGGTGACCTGCTGTACATTGGCAGGGTGACGGAGCCCGTGGGAAACGGGGCGTGAGGTGAAGTCGTTACACCAAGATGCG
>Ga0114931_10002969_pt1 | contig 21507 bp, 19 predicted proteins | sample 2SBtaG_FD_89579 | JGI IMG/M metagenome (GOLD analysis project Ga0114931, IMG submission 89579) | Deep subsurface microbial communities from Kolumbo volcano to uncover new lineages of life (NeLLi) - 2SBTROV14_V59a metaG | ecosystem: Environmental > Aquatic > Marine > Volcanic | place: Kolumbo...
AATTCAGATAGTAAATTATTTTGACCTGATAAGGTTAATTTTTGGAATATCTCTTTTACTTCTCTTTGTGTTATCATATCGCAAATATACATATATTAGCTGATATAACTAGAACTTAACTATCAAAAATAACTGATACCGTACCTATATCTCCTGTTTCATCTGCTCTCCATGTTCGGTGTAGCGCATTATCCACTCCGGCAGGGTATCCACTCCACACAATTGATCGAGTTCCATTTGCTGGTTCTACACCATCATGCCCCCATAATAAATAATCTCCATTATCCATACTAGACGGTGTGTTAATACGAACTATTGCATCTCCCTGAGCATCTTGATGGAAATTATTGATATCATCTCTACCTATACCAGCCATGTCATTCTCATAATTGCTTGGTGCATCATACGAAAACATATCATTAGCAATAGTTATGTTAAATTTTGCAGAAAGGTAGTTATCTACAATTTTCCGTTGTGCACTATTTAATACCACATCATAAATAATAACTTCGGTAAAATCTCCTTGATGAGATTGTCCCGCACTATATCCACCATCAACAGCATCTTGTTCTCCAGCAATTGCGAAATTACCCCCAGCAGTCATTGAAGTACCTGACGCAAGTGTTCCATTATATGTTTGAGTTCCATTTCTATAAAACCGAGTATCACCATCTGATCCCTGCCAAGTATTCCCCAAAATTCTAAAAGCACTACCATTAATTGCGGTAGATGAATTTACATTTGTTCCACCTCTGTAGATCGAAATACTATTACTACTATACCATAAATATTCATTATCATGTGCGGTAGAAGCATAAGAGACAACACCATCACCAGAATCTCCATTACTGTTTACCATAATTGTTGTAATAGCACTTGTTGGAAAATCGGTAAAAGAGTTACGGTTCAATCGATTATTGGCTTGTTCAAATCGCACAACAGGTTGACCATTTAAAACATTGGCATAATATCGAGGCGTAAATGATGTATTACCTTGTGCAAGATCATTTCCATTACCAGAAGCATCAGCCCATGATGTAATATCAGTACCATCAGCTACTACCGCCAAATCTTCAGATTTCAGCCAAAGTTTAATATTATCTAACTTTCCTACTCCCCCTGGACCTAAGTAGCCAAACACATCATCATCGGTAATTGTATAGGTATAAACTGTATTAGTTCCTAATGTAGCATCGGTAGCTACAGTTAGTGTAACAATAATTGTTTCTGACAATTCCTCAACCACATCATTGGTAATTGTTGCTGTTATATTAGTTGTAGTACTTCCGGCAGGAACTGCAACAGTTCCATTGGCCAAAGTATAATCGGTTCCACTTCCAGTAGCAGTACCTGTAACAACATATATTGCCGAAGCCTCCACCCCTGAAACTACATCTAAATCTACCTGGAAATTAACTGGAGAAACAGCCTCTAATCCACTTGAAGAAACAGCATTGAACTGCAATACTGGTGGAGGGTCATTATCATTAATGGTATATGTGTGAGTTATAAAACCTGTTCCTCCAAATGGCGCAACTCCATCTAAATTACAGTTAGAAGGATTTGAAAGTGTAACAACCATGGTCTCTCCATGCTCATACAAGGCATCATCGTTAACGGTAAAAGTAATTGAACCCGTAGTTACTCCTATCGGAAAAGTAACCGTTCCAGCAACCAAAGTAAAGTCTGTTCCTCCACCTGTAGCTGTTCCAGCAGTAACACTGTAATCAACTGTTGTTGGATTAACCAAATCTACATTATTAATACTTAAAGTAAGTGTTACAGGCGATACGCTTTCATCTCCATTAGAGGTAGATAAATCAAAATACACCTTACGGGCATCATCATCATCCTGAATTGTGTAAGTATGAACCGTATTTGTTCCCAAATTAGTTCCTACAGAAGGGTTACTTAAGGTAACTGTAAATGTTTCGCTACTCTCCACAACCACATCATTCGTAACGGATATCGTATAACTAGCAGTTGAACTACCTGCAGGAATCGTCACTGTTCCTCCAGCAACTGAAGTATAATCAGGTTGAGCAGCCAAAGCTGTACCATCAGCCGTAGTGTAATCAACAGTTCTGGCAACTCTAGAAATAAAATTAAGTGAAACTTCAATCACTGCATTGCTTGGTTCAAACCCACTAGAAGCTGTAATGGTATGTTCCACTTTTGGGTTTACTGCAGCGATGGCTATAAAATCACCATCATTAATATCCACACCTGTTACTGTATATTCCGTACCGGCAACCAATGTCATTTCATATACACTAGCACCACTAGAAAAATCACCATCTGAATCAATCATCAAAGAGTAAACAGTAAAACCAGCCGAAAGAGCAGGCATCGCAGCTACATCAACCACAAAATCAACAGTACCCACATCTCCAGTTTCATCTATACGCAATTCTCTCGTTAAACGTTCAATATCCACACCACCATTTGGTGCTTCTGTAGTTGTCCATGCTGTTACAATATCTGTACTATCATGACCAAACAATAAATACTCCTGATCAACATCTAATCCACTTGCATTTTGTATTTGCAGTATATCTGCTGACATAGCAGCTGTATGTGTATTGGACGCATCCTCTCTTCCTATTCCTGCCACATCATAACTATGAGTAGACTCATAAGCAAAATAATCGTTAGCAATAGTTAAATTGTATTTTGCGGCTAAATAATTATTAACTATGATGTGCTGAGCAGTATTTAAATACATATCAAAAACCATCACCTCTGCAAAATCACCAAAATGAGCCTGTGCGGCACTATAACCTCCATCAACCGCATCCTGTTCTCCAGCAATAGCTAAACTCCCTCCAGCGGTAATTGAAGTTCCTGTTCGATGTCCAGTAGTAGTATAACTTTGCGTTCCATCTTTCCACACTTCAGTGCTACCATCACTACTACGCCAACTGGCATTACAGATATGCCAATTATTATCATTAAAAGCAACTCCTGAATTGATATTGGTACCTCTGTAAACATTTAAACTATTACTACTGAATAATAAAAAATCATTGTTATGAGCTGTACTCGCATACGAAAGTGTTGCATCACTGCTCTCACCATTATTAGTATTCACATAAATTTCTGTAATGGTTGTTGTAGGAAAGGTGGCAAAACCAGTTCTACGAATACGATTATCAGATCGATTAAAACGCACAACAGGATAACCGTTTAGTATTCCTGTCTTAAATATTGGTTTATAACTTGCATTAGGCTGGCTAAGATCATTGCTGTTACCAGAAGCATCATTCCATGTAGTAATATCATCTCCATCAGACAAGGACCCTATCTGATCCGCCTCTAACCATAGTACATTTGACGTGTTATTACCAACCCCACCAGGACCTGTTTGAGCAGATAGATTACCCATAAGAAAAGTAAAAACAATAAGAAATACTAATCCTATTCTCATTTTAGCTGCCCTTATTCTAATTAAAAAAGAAGAACCAAAAAGTAGATGTAACAATATTTTGATAGTTAATTCCATATTTATTTTTAAGTTATACGTAAATTCACCTATCATAGTTGCGTAATAAAATCTAATACAATTATCTAAAAACCAACAACTAACTGAAATTAAGCAATTTAAATATATAAATATTACTAAGAATATGTTGGCAAATTAGACCAATCGTCAATATTTATAGATAAAAACACCCGTAAATCTTCTTTTTTACACATTTTACATAGTAAATACACTTAAGTACAGTTGGTGAAATTTATTTAAACAACAATCAATAGTTAAGCATTATCATAAAATGCTTAGAAATTTTAATGAATAAACGTTGTTCTGTTTTTTAATATAATGTATCCACTAAATGAAAGTATATTTGTTATTATGAAACCCGACACTTTGAAAAGCATTATAAAAACACTCCCGAATAACCCTGGAGTTTACCAATATTACAATTCTGAGGGTAAAATACTTTATGTAGGAAAAGCCAAAAATTTAAAAAAACGCGTTGCTTCTTACTTTACTAAAAACCATGTATCCCGAAAGCTTTCGGGAGGTAAGACTGCTATTTTAGTAAAACAAATTGCAGACATAAAAACAATAGTGGTAGCTTCTGAAATTGAAGCTTTATTGTTGGAAAATAACCTCATCAAAAAATACCAACCCAAATACAACATCATGCTCAAGGATGATAAAACTTATCCTTGGATTTGCATTAAAAAAGAACATTTTCCAAGAATTTATTCTACTAGAAATGTAGTTAGAGATGGGTCAGAATATTTCGGGCCTTATGCTTCTGTAAAAATGATGAACACCATCTTAGAGCTAATTAGAGAGCTATACCCTCTAAGAAACTGCACTTATAATTTATCTAAAGCAAACATCAACAAGGAAAAATTTAAAGTTTGCCTGGAATATCATATTGGAAACTGTAAAGCTCCTTGTATTAAGGAACAGACAGAAGAAGATTACAATAACGCGATTACAGAAATTAAAGCAATTATTAAGGGAAACATTAACAGTGTTACCAAGCACCTAAAGCCTTTAATGAAAAAAGCTGCCGATGATTTAGAGTTTGAAAAGGCACAAACCTTAAAAGAAAAAATAGAAACGCTAGAAAAATATCAAAGCAAATCGGTAGTGGTAAGTCCAACTATAAATGATGTAGATGTATTCTCTATCATGTCTGATGAGAAATACGGTTACGTAAACTACCTCAAAGTAATTAATGGAGCAATTATACAAGGCCATACCATTGAATTAAAAAAGAAATTAGATGAAACTGATGATGCACTTTTACAAATTGGTATTGCAGAATTAAGACAGCGGTTTGACAGTAATTCAAAAGAAGTCATTGTTCCTTTTAAACCCAAATTAGAGGATGAATCCATCCAGTTTTTGGTGCCTCAACGAGGCGACAAAAAGAAGCTACTAGAGTTATCTGAACGAAATGCCAAATACTACCGATTAGAACGCAATAAACAAAAAGCAAACATAAGTCCTACTAAACATTCAGATCGAATTTTAGAGCGTTTACAAAAAGATTTACGAATGTCTGAAAAGCCAATTCACATTGAGTGTTTCGACAACTCTAACATACAAGGAACAAACCCTGTAGCTGCCTGTGTTGTTTTTAAAGATGCTAAACCAAGCAAGCGAGATTACCGTCATTTTAATATAAAAACAGTAGAAGGCCCTGATGATTTTGCTTCGATGACAGAAGTAATTTACAGAAGGTATAAACGATTGTTAGATGAAAAGCAACCATTACCTCAGCTCATCATTATTGATGGCGGAAAAGGACAACTGAGCTCTGCTCTAAAAAGTTTAGATGAACTTGGCCTTCGAGGTAAAATAACGATTATTGGTGTTGCTAAGAAACTAGAAGAAATATACTTTCCTAACGATTCCATTCCATTATACTTAGATAAAAAATCAGAGTCATTAAAACTGATACAATACTTAAGAAATGAAGCCCATCGATTTGGTATTACTCACCATCGAAACAAAAGATCAAAAGCAGCCATCAAATCCGAATTAGCTGAAATTGAAGGGATAGGTTTTAAAACAGCTCAACAATTATTGTGGAAATTCAAATCTGTTGCTCGCATTAAAAAAGCCTCATTAAAAGAATTGGAAGGAGCCATCAGTAAAAAAAGAGCTAAAGTAGTGTTTGATTTTTTTAAGTAGTAAATTTTCTTTATTTGTTATTCTGAACAAAATTTTATCGAAAACTTATTTTCGTAATAAAATACAGTGAAGAATCTATTCGTTAGGAACTAGTATTAATAAAAAAAGATTCATCACTTCATTTTATAATTCTCCGTCTAAAACGGAGAATTATAAAATTTTGCTCAGAATGACACGATAAGATTGCTTCTTCCGATATTCGTTACTCATCGGAATCGCAATGACAAAAATCTTAAGCCAAACTAGCCAACTGCTCTTCTAACACTTTAATTTTTGCTTCTGCATCTGCTTTTTTCTTCTTTTCTGCAGCTACCACCTGTTCTGGTGCTCCTGCAACAAATTTTTCGTTAGACAGCTTTTTATCCGCTATAGCTAAAGAACCTTTTGCATAATCTAAGTCTGCTTTAATCTTACTCAACTCAGCTTCTACATCAATATTCTCACTTAGTGGGATAAAATATTCATTAGATTTTACTACGAAAGAAAATGCCCCTTCTACTTTATCTTCTACATAAGACAAATTAGAGAGGTTCGTTAATTTTAAAATAATTGAATCTAAAGAATCATTGATAGCCTCATTCTTCTTCACCATCAACTCTATTTGATCCTTATTAGGAATATTTTTTTGTTTCCTGTGTGTTCTAATTTCAGAAATCACATTGGTAGTATACTCAAAATCAGCCAACAATTTTTTATCATAATCTTTTGCTTTTGGGTACTCCAATAACATAATCGTTTCTCCCTCTTCTCGCTCGGCTATGCTTTGCCATAACTCTTCTGTTACAAATGGCATAAATGGGTGTAACAATTTTAACAATTGTTCAAAATAACCAATAGTAGTCTCTAGTGTCTTTGCATCAATAGGCTGTTGGTAAGCTGGCTTAATCATTTCTAGATACCAAGAGCAGAAGTCATTCCATATCAATTTATAAGAACTCATCAATGCATCAGACAATCTATATTTCGAAAAATTATCCTCGATAGAAACTAATGTCTCACTCAGCTTAGCATCCATCCAATCAATGGCAATTTTTGCACTTTGTGGTTGCTCTAGCGTATTGTCCACTTCCCATCCTTTCACTAAACGAAAAGCATTCCATATTTTATTGGAGAAATTTCGTCCTTGTTCGATTAAAGAATCATCAAACAACAAATCATTACCTGCAGCCGAGCATGACAACATTCCAAAACGTACACTATCAGCTCCATATTGATCTATCAATCCCAATGCATCAGGTGAGTTTCCTAAGGACTTGCTCATCTTTCTTCGTTGCTTATCCCTCACCATTCCTGTAAAATAAACTTCCTTAAATGGCAATTCATTTTTAAACTCATATCCTGCAAAAATCATTCTAGCCACCCAGAAGAAAATAATATCCCAGCCAGTTACCAAAACATTTGTTGGGTAATAATAATTAAACTCCGTTTGGTCTTCACCAAAACCATCAAACACAGAAATTGGCCACAACCATGAGGAGAACCATGTGTCTAATACATCTTCATCTTGTCTTAAATCTGTAATCTGTAAATCAGCATTTCCTGTTTTTTCTTTCGCTAACTCTAATGCTTCTTCTTTTGTTTCAGCAATTACATAATCATTCTCTTCATTGTAATAATAAGCCGGTATTTGCTGTCCCCACCATAACTGACGAGAAATTGGCCACTCTCTAATGTTCTCTAGCCAATGTTTATAGGTATTCTTAAATTTTGAAGGGTAAAACTGGATATCATCATTCATTACATGCTCCATGGCAGGCTTCACCATTTCATCCATTTTCACATACCATTGCAACGATAATTTAGGTTCAACTACGGTATCAGGGTTTCTTTCTGAATAACCAACGTTATTCGTAATCTCCTCTACCTTAGCCAACTGACCTTGTTCTTCCAACAACTTCGCTACTTTTTTTCTTGCTACAAAACGATCTTCTCCAACAAATATACCCGCAACCTCACTTATTGTTCCATCATCATTAAAAGTGTCTATAATCTCCAAATTATGCTTCTGCCCTATTTCATAATCGTTAGGGTCATGAGCTGGGGTTACTTTTAACATTCCTGTACCAAACTCTAAATCAATATAATCATCCGTAATAATTGGCACCTCTCTGTTTACCATTGGCACCACCACTTTCTTACCATGCAAATGCGTATAGCGCTCATCTTTAGGGTGTACGCACACCGCACTATCTCCCATTATTGTTTCAGGACGAGTAGTTGCAATAATAATATACTCATCACTATCAGCCAATTTGTATTTTACATGATATAATTTGGATTGAACATCTTTACGAATTACCTCTTCATTGGATAATGTCGTTTGGGCTTTAGGGTCCCAGTTTACAATTTTCCAATCTTTATAGATATATCCTTTCTTATCTAATTCAACAAACGATTTAATTACTGCCGCAGATAATTTCGGTTCCATTGTAAATCGCGTTCTATTCCAATCACAACTTGCTCCTAATCGTTTTAATTGATCTAATATAATTCCTCCGTACTTCTCTTTCCAATCAAACGCGTGTTCTAAAAATTTTTCTCTTCCAATATCATACTTACTAACTCCTTGCTCTCTTAATTGATTCACTACTTTAGATTCAGTAGCAATAGAAGCATGATCTGTTCCTGGCACCCAGCAAGCATTGTACCCTAACATTCTAGCTCTTCTTATCAAAACATCTTGGATAGTATTGTTTAGCATATGCCCCATATGCAACACCCCTGTAACATTAGGAGGAGGGATGACTATAGTAAAAGGATCTCTATCATCTGGTTTAGAACTAAAAAAATCATTCTTCATCCAGTATTCATACCACTTATTTTCTATCTCATCTGGGTTATACTTACTATCCATTTCCTTACTATCTTTAGTATTTCTTAATTTAAGCTTGCAAAGATAAGTTTTGCTAGCTAGAATAAATAAAATGAAATGAATATTTTGTGTTAAAAGGTCATTCTATCTTTTCTCGTTTTTTTGTTAAAGAACTGTTAATTGAATATAAGTATCATTAACAAAGCGCTATATTTGTACTGTAACTTAAAAAATAAAATCATGAAAAAAATAATATTATCATTTGGTTTGCTTGCTTTTATAGCCGTTGGCGTACAAGCACAAACAACTAAAGCTGCTCCTGCTCCTGTAGTGGTTGAAAACCCAAATGCTCCTATAATGACTTTTGAAACTGAAGTTGTTGATTACGGAACAATTGAACAAGGTGCTGATGGAGTTAGAGAATTCAAATTCAAAAATACTGGTAAAGAACCTTTAATTATTTCTAACTCTAGAGGTAGTTGTGGGTGTACTGTTCCAACATGGCCTAAAGAACCTATTAAACCAGGTGAGAGTTCAGTAATTAAAGTAAAGTATGATACTAAAAGATTAGGTGCTATTAACAAATCTGTAACTATTACTTCTAATGCTAAAGAAGCAACTAAAGTAATTAGAATTAAAGGACAAATTATTGCTCCTAAAACAACACCGGTAAAAGAAGTTCCTGCTGGAGCTCCTGTAGAGCAAAAATAAATTCAATATAGGTTATTGATATAATGAAAAGTTATCTTTTCAATTTAAGTTTAAGCTTGCTACTTCTTGTAGCAAGCTTTTCTTTTGGACAAAACCCTACCGACATCCAATTCGAAAAAACAGTTCAAAAATTTAAAAAAGTAGACGAGGGGCATCAATTAAAATTTAATTACTCTTTCACTTATTCAGGCAAAGAACAGCTCAATCTTACTCATCAGAAGGTAGATTGTTCTTGCACAGAAGTTCTGTTACCAGCAGACCAAATAGAATCTGGGAAAACCTATGTGGTAAGCATTAAGTTTAACACCAAAAACAAAATTGGTTACCAAGAACGAGAGGTTATTTTGAATTTTACTTCCCCCTCAGACAAGACTATTCTACAAAAAAAGTTAATTTTTAAAGGAGTAGTAAAAGCTTCTACAGCCACAAAAGCTGCTTATAAAAAGAATAAAAAATAAGGTGAAGATTAATTACAATCGAACCATCTCGTTATCATCAATCGCGTGGTATAAGAAACTCACCAAATGATACATTTGATCTCTCCCTCTTCTTTGCCCCCATTTGGTTCCTAAAAATATAAATCCATCAATAATAATTCCTGCTGGTATAATCCACAACAAATTCGTTTCTTTTCCCATATTCCACTTTACTAATCCATACATTCCTCCAAAAAAAACAATCACTCCAACAGCAATGTAAAAGAACATTACCATCATCCATACAGTTTGTTTAGGTCCTATTAAACAACGAATATAAGAGTGTTCTTCATTATCACGATGCTTTTCTACCACCACCTCCATTGCTGGAGACCAATAATGTTGCTCCTCTTCAGGAATTGTTAAAAACACATGATTCCCTTTAACCTTTAAATTTACATCGTGTTCTTTAGGTGACTCTTCCATTATTTTTTTTAAAACAGCATCTGGAGATTTTTTGGTAACCAACTTAAAGCGAGGTCTGACCTCTATATTGTCTTTATTATGAGTATTAAATGGCATATCTTAAAAGTAAAAAAATTTAACCCTTTAAACAACTTCTTTATTAAATTTGCATAAACATAAAAAGAAAGACATGCCAGACTTATCAAACAGAGGGCAGCAAATGCCTGAATCACCAATTCGTAAATTGGTACCATACGCTGAATCAGCAAAGAAAAAAGGACGAATCGTTTACCATTTAAATATTGGTCAACCAGACATAGAAACACCTGAAGTAGCGTTAAATGCTATTAAAAATATTGATTTAAATGTAATTGAGTATAGTCACTCTGCTGGTTTTGAATCCTACAGAAAAGGATTAGCTGACTATTATAACAAGCTGAATTTAAACGTTTCATTTGAAGATATCTTAATTACCACAGGCGGTTCTGAAGCATTATTATTTGCTTTTAACTCGTGCTTAAATGCTGGTGACGAAGTAATTATTCCAGAACCTTTTTATGCCAATTATAATGGGTTTGCAACAACAGCTGGTGTAAATGTTGTTCCTGTTACTTCTTCTATTGATGATGGCTTTGCATTACCTGCTATTAGTGAGTTTGAAAAGAAAATAACTCCAAACACCAAAGCCATCTTAATCTGTAACCCTAGTAACCCAACTGGTTATTTATATTCTAAAGAAGAATTAGAAACACTCAAAGAAATTGTAAAAAAACATAATCTATATTTAATTGCTGATGAAGTATACAGAGAGTTTTGTTACGATGGAAAAACACATTATTCTGTTTTTAACCTTGATGGAATTGAAGAAAACACAATAGTTATCGATTCTGTTTCTAAAAGATACAGCATGTGCGGAGCCAGAATAGGAGCTTTTGTTTCTAAAAACAAAGAATTAGTGGCTACCGCCTTAAAATATGCTCAAGCAAGATTAAGCCCTCCTACCATAGGACAAATAGCTGGAGAAGCAGCTTTACAAACTCCCCAATCTTATTTTGATGATGTAATTGCAGAATATGTAGAAAGAAGAAATATTGTTGTAGAAGAGTTAAAAAAGATTGATGGTGTTGAATGTCCTAACCCTGGGGGAGCTTTTTATGTAGTAGTAGAATTACCTGTTCAAAATGCTGAAAAATTTTGCCAATGGTTATTAGAAGAATTTGAGTATGAAAACCAAACGGTAATGGTAGCTCCAGCAGCTGGTTTTTACGCTACAAAAGGTCTCGGATTAAAAGAGGTTCGTATTGCTTATGTATTAAATAAAGAATCTCTTTTAAATGCAATCAAGTGTTTGGCTGAAGCTTTAAAAGTGTATCCAGAAAGATTAATTGAAAAAGAACAACAAATGTCATAATAACTTTCACGTTTGGAATAATTGTTGTAATTATGAAAAAATTATTAATCATAAATTTAAAAAACATGAAAAAAATTTTATTAGTTGTTGCATTGGCTTTTGTAAGCTTAATTGATATCAATGCACAAACAGAGTACAAAGTTATTACCGTTGTAGAATCTATCGTTCCTATGGGGATGGGTCGTTCTAGAATTATTGAGAATGGAACAGCAATAGATCACAATCAATTTACTACCGAAAGAACAGATGGTAAAAAAAGTGATCAAGGAAAAATTAAAAGGGGAGATGCTAAAGTAGAGAAGTTTGCTGAAACAAAACTATTAAACTTTTACAGTGGTGTTGGGATTAACTTCCAAAACATTGCTTCTAATGATGCTTTAATTACCTCTATGATTAACACACTATCTGCAGATGGTTGGACTTTAATGACTTTTAGTTCTGGTGTAGAAAGTGCTGGTTATAAAGATAATGCTGGTATTTATATTACTCGATTTTTATTCAAAAAAGGATAGTAAATATTCATCCTAAATAAAAAGGTCGCTACTTAAAGTAACGACCTTTTTTATTTTTGATGGTGTTGATCATACATCTCCTGAATAATACCATCAGCCAACCCTACCTTAGGAACAAACATTTCTTTTACTCCAACTGCTTTTAAAGTAGTTAAATAAATTTTAGCAGCATGGGTAATTACATCTGCTCGATCGGGCTTTAACCCTAGTTTGGTAATTCGGTTTTCTACAGAATAGTTTTCCAAAAAACTAAACATTTGTTTCAAATCAGCATATGCTAACAGTTTATAATCTTTTAACCCACAAAGCTTGTACAACTTATTGATATTTCCACCTGTTCCTATAACCAAGCTAGGCTGATGTTTTTTTTTGATCTTATTTAACCAGTTCTCGATATCTAACCATAACTGAGCATCTACTAAATCGTTTTTTAAACGTATTGTTCCCAGTTGAAAGGATTTTGAAATCTCCCGTTTTCCATTAGAAAAAAGTGTAAATTCGGTACTCCCTCCTCCCACATCCATGTACAAGAACGTTCCTTGAGCATCAATCTTTTCTGCAATATGAGTTTGGTATATTAGTTCCGCTTCCTCTTCTCCTGCAATTATCTCAACTTTAACCCCCGTCTCCTTTTTAATGTTTTTAATAATTGCTTTTCCGTTTTCTGCTTCTCGCATCGCTGAAGTGGCACACACCCTATACTCAGTCACATCATATACGTCCACTAGGTTTTTAAAAGCCTGAATGGTTTTTAATAATTTTTTGGAGTTCTTCTTAGATATCACCTTATTTACAAAAACATCTTCTCCCAGTCGAATGGGCAAACGCACTAAAGAAGTTTTTCTTAGAATATTGCCATCTTGATATGGATATACATCACAAAATAACAACCTAACAGCATTTGATCCTATATCAATAGCAGCTAATCTCATGCTTTAAAGCTACTAATTTTAATTACTAAAAAACACAAATTAAAAAAAATGATTGTTTTAGGGAGTAGTCAACGATTTTTTAAAGTAGTCATATAACGCTATTTGCGATCTCAACTTTTTCTTATTTGATCTCTTTTTATAGGTATTGTTTTCGCCTTTTAAGTTAACTAATCTTGCTTTAGTATTATCCTTCAAATGCATGTCAAGTATATCTTGAAACACCTTTTTTAAATCATCATCATAAATAGGAGTTCCCACCTCAATTCTAAGGTTCAAATTTCTGCTCATCATATCTGCAGAAATTAAATAATATAATTCATCATCATTATTACAAAACACCATTATTCTATTGTGCTCCAAAAAGCGATCAACAATTCCTATAACACTAATATTTTCTGAAACACCCTTAACTCCAGGAACTAAAGAACAAATCCCTCTTATTATTAATTGAATTTTTACTCCTGCAGTACTTGCCTTATATAGTTTTTTAATAATTAAAGGATCAACAAGGTTATTGAGTTTCATAATGATAAATGCATTCTTCCCTCCTTTAGCATTTACTATTTCCTGGTCAATAAGCGCATTGATCTTTCTTCGAGTATTAAATGGAGAAACCATTAAATGTTTAAAGGTTGGACGCTCATAGATGTTTTTAAATAAGCGGAAAACTTTATTTACCTCATTAGTAATTTGTGTGTTAGCCGTCAACAAAGAAGTATCTGTATATACCAATGCATTTTTCTCATGAAAATTACCCGTTCCCACATGTGCATATTTAACCGTTTTATTCCCTTCCTTTCTGGAAATTAATATCAACTTGGCATGAACCTTTAACCGAGGTATTCCAAAAATTACATTTACTTCTTGATCTTGAAGTTTGCCAGCAAAATAAATATTTATTTTCTCATCAAATCGTGCTCTAGGCTCAATTACCACAGTTACCTTCTTACCATTTTTGCTAGCATTAATTAATGCATGAATAATTTTTGAATCTTTAGCAACACGATACAGATTAATTTTTACAGAGGTTACCCTAGGATTAAGTGCTGCTTCCCGCAATAAATTAATAATATAATTAAATGATTGGTACGGATAATTTAGTAATATGTCTTTTTTAGAAATTTCATTGAGGATACTCACCTTATCTTTCAAATCTGGGTGCTCTAATGGTGGGAGTAGTTTATAATTTAAGTCTTTTCCGCCCACTTTAGGAAAACCAATAAAGTCTTTAAAATTATGGTATTTCCCCGCAGGGATAATACTGTCGGTTCGTACCGGTTTTACTTGATTAATAATGAAGTTTAATAAATCTTGAGGGATTGCTTTATCGTAGATAAAACGAACAGGTTGAGCGGTTTTCCTTTTTTTTAGACTCTTAGAAATTTTATCAATATTACTTTTAGAGATATCATCATCAATGTCTAACTCTGCATCTAAAGTTACTTTTATGGTATAGGCTTCTATTTTCTTATAATCAAAAATGGCAAAAACCTCTTGTAATTTAAAGCGAATCACGTCATCCAATAAGATAACATATTTTTGTTTACCTATGGATGGCAAAACCAAAAACCTTGAAATAACCAAGGAAGGAATTTCTACCAAAGCATAATCTGCCTTATTCTTAGCTCCAATCAATTTTACCGCAAAATAGATGGAATTCCCATTTAAACGAGGTAATTTATTTTTTTCTAACATTACAGGGAATAACCTTGATCGAACGGCATCCTCAAAATATTCTTCTACAAATTCATAATGTTCTGGTAATAACTGCTGATCATCTACTATGTTGATATTTTTCTTTTTTAACTCCTTTAAGATGTTGGTATACGTCTTCTCAAATCTAGATTGAAGAGCTAAAGCTCGGCTATTTATTTCTTGAAGCAAGGTAGTTGGATCTTGTGAAAAAAGTTTTTGCTCGCTTTTTGGCAACTCTGCCAGTCGTTTTATTGTGGCAACCCTCACTCTAAAAAACTCGTCCAAGTTATTAGAGAATATCCCTAAAAACCTTAAGCGTTCGAGTACTGGAACAGACAAATCTATTGCCTCCTGAAGAACTCTTTCATTAAAATCTAACCAACTGATTTCCCGGTTAACTAAAGGTATATTTTTTTTCTTATTATTCATTCAATCCCCAAAACTGCAAAAAATGTATTACCCCAAGTTTAATTTAACGTTAACAATATAAACATCTTCAAACCAACAATGACAAACTAATTAAAGCCTATTTCTTCAGAAAAGTTATAAACAGTCGTTAATAACTTTGTTGAAAAGCTATTTTCATCCATTGCCAAGCGCTTTCTGTTTCCTATATTTTTGCATAAACAATACAGTAAAAGTGTATGTTTACCCTATTTGGTAAAAAGAAAATTCAAGAAAACATTGCTGCTAACATTTTTGTTAACACTATTCTGAATGCTGTTGATAATGGTTTTTCTGAAGTAGTCGGTGTAATAAATGATGCCCCAGAATTTGTCGAATCACCAAGAATTTCATCAGCAGACGATGATCAATTTATTTTGATTGTTTTTGCCGCCAACCTATTATACATTCCTGAGCACCTAAAAGATTACCAAGATGAAAGAATGATGCAGCTCATTATCTCTAAGGTAGCTAAAGCTTTTGATGCAGATGAGGAGCGTTTAACTAAAGTGATTAAAGATTACCAATGCTATTTAAAGAAAATAAACTTGCCTTCTAAAAACACACGATACGCGATGTCTAAAGCAATTTTTGGTAAATACGAGTTAAATCAATACCAAGATGAGTATTTTAAAAACATGAACAGTCCTAATCCTATGTTTTTAAAACGACTGGATGAAGTCATGGAAAATTTCCTATGGAATTGGGAAGCCTTTCTTCAAAAAAATCAAATTGTAGATTAACTACAAACTATCTCTTTTTATTATTACCCTAAGTTAAAGTGAGTAGTTGCCATTGCACAAATCTCATCTCCAATAGATAAACATGCTGTTGCAGCTGGTGAAGGAGCGTTTAACACATGTATACTTTTTCCTTGGTACTCAATTCTAAAATCATCACGTGTATCTCCATCTTCACTTAACAGCATTGCTCTCACTCCTGCTCTACCTGGCTTAATATCTTCCATCGTTAAGGAAGGTATCATACGTTGTAAGGTTTCTAAAAATAGTTTCTTTGAAAACGCTCTTCTATATTCATTAATAGCAAAGCTGGTGTTGTTAAATAACAACTTCCATGTTCCCGAATACGTCAACGCATCAATGGTGTCTTTTAAATTGAAGTCTGTTTTTCCATACCCTTCTCGTTTAAAAGTAAATACAGCATTAGGACCACACTCTATATCTCCATTTACCATTCTGGTAAAATGCACCCCTAAAAATGGGAAATCAGGATTAGGAACAGGGTAAATTAAATTCTTTACTTTATGCTTTGCCTGATCTGTTAAATCGTAATAATCTCCTCTAAAGCCTACCACTTTCTCCTTTAATTTTACGTTATCTTTCTTCGCTAATCGATCGGCTTGTAATCCCCCACAAAAAATCATGTACTTGGTTAAGTAGTTATTTTTGTTGGTTATCACGGTTGTTTTTTCTTCTCCATGTTCATAAGCCAACACTTCTTCTCCTAACACCACTTTACTTTCAGGTTGTTTGGCCACAACTAATTCGGCTAACTTTTCGGTACTCCCTCTAAAATCAATAATTCCTGTGCATGGCACCCATATCCCACCAATACTCTCAACAAAAGGCTCAATTTCTTTTACTTTACTGGCGTCTATTTTTTCAATTCCCTCTGTATTGTTATCCAGTCCATTTTGGAAAATCTTATCCATAAAAGGCAACTCACTTTCATCAACAGCAGCAACTACTTTACCACATATATCGTGTTTAATGTTGTGCTCCTTTGCAAATTGCACCAATTGTTTTCTCCCGTCCACACAAGTTTTTGCTTTTGCAGAACCCGGCTTGTAATATAATCCGGAATGAATTACCCCCGAGTTATTTCCTGTTTGATGATCAGCTAAATGAGGTTCCTTCTCAATTAGCAAGATTTTTAAATTGGGATATTTTACTTGCAACTTATAGGCAGTTGCCGTGCCCACTATACCTCCTCCAACAACTGTGATATCGTAAATCTTTTTGTTTTCCAAAACGCTTGTAATTTTAGATAGCGAAGATAATACTATCCTTTTATTTAACGATTGACTTTCTCCTAAAAAAAGACGAACTTCGTTTATCAACCGATTATATCACATTGAAACGTGACATAGACAGACGTTGTGTTTAATGATATAGTTGGCTCTCGCTCAAAGCAAAAAAGTACTTCGTACTCATTTGCTTTTTGTCTACCCACTAAACAAAACCATAAAGTTAAGTATATACACCTATTAATAACTAAGTACTTATACCTATCTCTAATAGGTGTTTATAGGTATTGTTTTGATTAATAACTACTTAGTTAAAAACTTTTTACTAAAAACTTGCACGATTCCCCCTTTTTTTTTTAGCATTGCACCTATAAAAAAAGAGAGATGCACGAACACCTCTCTCAATTAAAGTCGTAAAAAGTCCGATTTCGTGGTCTGATTACTTACGCACCTTTGCCAAAGGAGGCTACTCAATGCTTGGGCAAAGTTAATTAATAATTTGGGTAGATTAATTTAAAAATTTTACAAAATGAAAAATTTAAGTTCAAATGAAATGGAAAATGTGAGTGGAGGATTGTCTTCTGCTGCACAATGTGCAATTGCTATCGGAGCAATTGTAGGCTCACTTGCTATTGGAGCATTCTCTTTTGGTTTAGGTGCGTTTGTTACTGTGATTGCTGCTGGATCAACAAACCCAGGATCCTGTGATAATCTAGAAGGAAATGCAGGTTATTAATTCTTTTTAATCGAAAAGAATTCCTCGAGGCTCTGCCTCGAGGATAATCAGTTTCAAGAATTTTTTTATTAATAGAAATGAGAACTACTATTTGGATATTTGGAGAATCTATTTAACTCTAAATAGTAGTTTTCTATAAAAGATAAAATTAATGAACGATTTAATTTTTTATCAATATCAACTACTGAAAAGAGTATCAATATTTAATATTATAAGGTTTTTGATTTTTATTCCTTTTGCTTTTGCAATTAATTATTATTTAAAAATAAATGTTTCTATTTTTGGATTATCTTTTATCCTTTTTATGCAATTAAGTTATAATTTTAATATATTAAGTTTTGAAACTATATATTTCGATCCTTTATCTATTATCTTAATTAAATCAAACGCTTTTAAAATCTATCTACACACATTGTTTTCCTACATTTTTAGCTTTCTTATGGCTCCTTTAATATTGGCAGTAGTTGTTGTTTTTATTTTTTACAACAATATTCCAATTAATTTATTTTTAATTATTAGTTGTTATCTTAACTCTATAATATTTTTATTTACAATGGTTTACGCATCTAGACGAATAGCTTTTTATGGAATATTATTAAAAAACATAATCCCTCCCATTAGTCTACTAATTTATATGGTGATTATTTTTAATGCACGAAAAATACCGATGTTCATACTCTCTGACACAAAATCATTTTGGGTGAAGTTAAACGATTCTTCGTTAATAGTTATTATTATTTCCTTTACTCTTGTAAACCTTATTACTTCATTCTTATTTTTTAAGTATATAAAAACTAACCATCCTTTCATACAAGATTCTGTTTTAAATAAGTTTAGAAGTAAATGGTATTAAAATGAACAATATATTAAAAATTCAAATTAGAAAAAAACTCTTTTTAATTCCTTTAATTATTATTCCTTTTTTTATAGCAACCAAAAGTTATATTATTATTTTTCTTTTATTACAAGGTAGGTTTTTTAATGTGTTTCAGCAAGCTGATTTTCAGGTTCATCTTTACCATATTACAGGATCAACACTAAAAAAAATGCTTCACTCATATAATCTGAGTTGGGGAATATGGTTTAATTTATGGTTTATCTTATCTCAAACCATCTATTTATTTTCAAATAGTGGTTCTTTTCAATTTATCATAATTGAATTAATAGATTTCAATATTATCCTATTTATAAGTTTTATTATTGGAAATATGTTAAGTAATTCAGATTTAATTACTATAAAAATTGGTTTATTAAAAACTATGGCTGCATCTTTTGTTTTTGGGACATGTATTAGTTTAGCATTCGCCCTATTAAAAATATTAACTTTATTAAATACGCCCATTTTTATTCATCTTATTTTACTAATGATAATGGTAGGTATTTGGCAATATTATACTAAACAACAACTACAAATTAAATTTATACAATATTATTTATGATGAAGATTGAGAATATAACAAAGTCTTACAAAAAGCAGGAAGTTTTAAAAGGCGTTGATTTGAGTTGTAAAACTGATCAAATACAAGCATTATTAGGAGCTAATGGAGCAGGAAAAAGTACGTTAATCAATATTATTTCAGGATTAATTAAAACCGATGATGGAGCGTTTTTTATCGATGATAAAAGAATAACTATAGACAGCTATAAGTACCGAATAAAAGTAGGATATGTTTTTGAAAAGCCAATTTACATTGAGAAACTTTCTGCAAAAGAATATTTAACTTTTGTGGCTAAGATGTATAAATTGCCCAAAAATGAATATCCTCAACGTATCGAGGAATTGTTAACTTTTTTTGAATTACCAAGTGATAATAAAAAATACATAGAAAGCTACTCAAAAGGAATGAAAAGTAAGGTAAGTTTAGCGGCAGCATTGATACACCAGCCCAGTTATTTAATTTTAGACGAACCTTTTGATGGAGTTGATTTTGTTTCTATTCAAAAAATTACTCGTTTATTTAAAGACTTAACAAAAAAAGGAGTAACGATATTAATTACTTCCCACCAATATGATGTGGTGGCTGAATTATGCGATAATTTTGCATTACTAAAAGCAGGTAAAGTCATATTTAATCTAACGATGCCTGAACTAGTCGAGAAAGCAAACATTAAACATAAAAATTCAGAAAACCCAGTTAAAAGTTATTTAGAAAGTTTAATGAATGATAGCCAAGAAAGTCAACTTTCTTGGTTAAAATAAAACCAAACACAAGAATGTTAGTTAAATTATACAAGGTAAACACTTGGAAAATATTTGTAGCCATTACGTTGGTTGTTTTATATTTTTCATTTTTAATGAATGCAGCATTACCTTTTGAGCGGATGACATTTAATAGCTTATCTGAGCAGTTGAGTGCTAACCGTATTCATAATCTTCTAGAAAATCAAAAAAAATGGCAGTGGTTGAGTTATATTTTTGTTCCTGTTTTTTTATTAATAAAATGCTTATTAGTTGCCGTAGCTATAGATGTTGGCGCTTTATTTTTAGAAATAGAATTAAAATTTAAAAAAGCATTCAAAATTGCTATGGTAAGTGAAATAGCTTCAATTATGTTAATAGCCACAAAATTTGGTTGGTTTTTTTATCATAGGGATACACTTAGCTTAGAATATGTACAAGGATTTATGCCCTTGTCATTAAGTAGTTTAATTGATACTAGCAGTATAGATAAATGGTTTATTTACCCTATACAAGTTATTAATTTATTTGAGCTTGCTTACTGGTTTATATTGGCTTATTTCCTGAGTATAGAAATAAAAAAACCATTTAACAAAGCGTTTCAATTTGTAGTTTCTACTTATGGTGTCGGCCTATTTATATGGATAATTTTTATGGTGTTTTTAATTTTAAACTTTAGCTGACACATAGTTTATGTTGATAATAAATTGACAAATGAAAAAAAGGATTATCATAATATTACTTTTAGCCGTTACAGTTGGACTTACCTATTTTGGGTACAATGTAATACAAAAACGGTCAACCTTAAATGCGACTGAAGAGAAAATTAAAGATTTACCACTTTTATCATTTTATAACATAGATGAAACTATTTTTAATTATAGTAATAAGTCTAAACAACGAACATTGATTATTTATTTTCACCCAGAATGCAAACATTGTCAATATGAATCGAAACAAATTTTAGTAAATAAGGAGCAATTCGATGGAACACAAATTTTAATGATTTCACCAGCTCCTTTAACTCAAATTAAACAGTTTAATACCGACTACCAATTAGCAAAAGTTCCAAGTTTAAAAATACTGTGGGATAAAGAACGGAAATTTGAAAATTATTTTGGTAGTGCAACTTTTCCGACAGTATTAATCTACAATACCGAAAATCAATTGCAAAAAAAGTACAAAGGAGAAGTTAAAATAGAGACAATTTTAAAATATTTAGAAAAAGTACCAAAAGAAAGAATAAGTGAAGTTTCTTCAAAAGCCAACAGTAAAATTTATTTTTCAGATTTTAACATTATGGTGCGGTTATTCGATTTAGGATTATGATGAGAGTAAAAGAACTCGAAAAAACCTTTGTGCTTCAACAAGGTCAGTCTGATTGTGGTGTTGCCTGTTTACTTTCGTTGATTTATTATTATGGAGGAAAGTTAAGTTCTAGTTATATCAGCTAATATATGTATATTTGCGATATGATAACACAAAGAGAAGTAAAAGAGATATTCCAAAAATTAACCTTATCAGGTCAAAATAATTTACTATCTGAAT
>Ga0114931_10002970_pt1 | contig 21505 bp, 19 predicted proteins | sample 2SBtaG_FD_89579 | JGI IMG/M metagenome (GOLD analysis project Ga0114931, IMG submission 89579) | Deep subsurface microbial communities from Kolumbo volcano to uncover new lineages of life (NeLLi) - 2SBTROV14_V59a metaG | ecosystem: Environmental > Aquatic > Marine > Volcanic | place: Kolumbo...
GAGAGCCTGCTGGAAGGCAGCGCAGCGACACTTAAAATTCTCGGACTCACGATGCAGCAGTTCGGCATCGAGGAAGTCGATCCTGAGGGAGAGCCTTTTGACCCCAATTTTCACGAGGCGATCAGCATGCAGCCCTCAGATATTGTCGAGCCCGGGTCGGTCGTTACCGTCGTGCAGAAGGGATATTCGTTAAATGGCCGTCTATTGCGGCCTGCGATGGTCATCGTCGCATCGGATTAGCTTTAATCGCTTGAAAGGTCGCAAGCCGGCCCCACCTAGATAAGCAATTGTTTCATTACATTTTTGGAGCGTATTAACATGGGTAAAGTCATTGGTATCGACCTTGGTACCACGAACTCCTGCGTAGCAGTCATGGAGAGCGGTGCCCCCAAGGTTATCGAAAACAGCGAAGGTGATCGCACTACGCCGTCGATCGTTGCATTCAGCAAGGACGATCAGGTCCTGGTAGGCCAGTCGGCCAAGCGCCAGGCGGTTACCAATCCCAACAACACCTTATTTGCCGTCAAACGACTGATCGGACGTAAGTTCGATGATGAGGTCGTGCAGCGTGACATCAATATGGTGCCGTACACCATTGCGAAAGCGGACAACGGTGATGCCTGGGTTGAGGTGAACGGCAAGAAAATGGCGCCGCCCGAGATATCGGCCCGAGTGCTGATGAAGATGAAGAAGACGGCTGAGGATTACCTGGGTGAAAACGTCACCGAAGCGGTTGTGACCGTGCCGGCTTACTTCAATGACTCACAGCGTCAGGCAACCAAAGACGCCGGCAAGATCGCCGGACTCGACGTCAAGCGCATTATCAATGAGCCGACTGCGGCGGCGCTTGCCTATGGCATGGACAAAAAACGCGGCGATGCGAAGATAGCGGTATTTGACCTTGGTGGCGGTACCTTCGACGTCTCAATCATTGAGATCGCGGAAGTGGATGGCGAGCATCAGTTCGAGGTGCTGGCGACGAACGGCGACACGTTCCTCGGTGGTGAAGACTTCGATATGCGCGTCATTGAGTATCTGTCAACCGAGTTCCAGCGCGAGAGCGGTGTGGACATTACTACAGATCCTCTGGCCATGCAGCGACTTAAGGAAGCGGCGGAAAAAGCCAAAATTGAGCTGAGTACGCAGCAGCAAACTGAAGTTAACCTGCCATACATCACGGCGGATGCGAGCGGCCCGAAGCATCTCATCATCAAGTTGACGCGGGCAAAACTCGAGTCACTGGTTGAAGAGCTTATTAGCCGCACGATTGAACCCTGCAAGATCGCGCTAAAGGACGCTGGCCTGAAGGTCAATGAGATCGACGATGTTATTCTTGTCGGCGGCCAGATTCGTATGCCGAAGGTCCAGGAAGAAGTGCAGAACTTTTTCGGCAAGGAACCGCGTCGCGACGTGAATCCCGACGAAGCGGTTGCACTCGGTGCTGCTATCCAGGGCGGTGTTCTGGCTGGCGACGTCAAAGACGTATTGTTGCTGGACGTTACACCGCTGTCGCTTGGAATTGAAACGCTGGGCGGCGTAATGACCAAGTTGATCGATAAAAACACGACGATTCCAGCGAATGCCGAGCAAGTGTTTTCGACGGCAGATGATAACCAGTCAGCGGTAACGATTCATGTGTTGCAGGGTGAGCGCGAACGCAGTGTGGATAACAAGTCGCTGGGTCGATTTGATTTGTCCGACATTCCGCCGGCACCGCGTGGCCTGCCGCAGATCGAAGTGACGTTCGATATCGATGCGAACGGTATTCTCAATGTCTCGGCCAAGGACAAGGCGACCGGCAAGAGCCAGAACATCGTGATCAAGGCGTCCAGCGGGCTGTCTGATGACGAGATCGAACAGATGGTGTCCGATGCGGAAAGCCACGCTGAAGAGGATCGCAAGTTCCGCGAGCTCGTGGATGTGCGTAACCAGGCGGATGGCTTGATTCACGCGTCTGAGAAGACACTCGCCGATCTTGGCGAGAAAGCCTCTGCCGAGGACCGGCTTGCCGTCGAAAATGCGGTGTCTGATCTCAAGATAGCGCTGGAGAACGACGACAAGGATGCGATTGAGACGAAAATGGCTGCGCTCGGTGAAGCATCGGGTGGCCTGGCCGAGAAACTGTATGCGGAGCAGGCGGCAGATGCGGGAGCGCAAAGCGCCGATGAAGCACCGGCCGCGGATGACGTTGTCGACGCAGAGTTCGAGGAAGTCGATAAGGATGACGATAAATCCAAGTCTGAATAACACGATTCTCGACGCTTAAAGGTAAAATAATCGGGCGCCGTCATGGCGCCCGAAAACTAAAAGAAAACAATGGCCAAACGCGACTATTACGAAGTACTGGGCGTCTCGAAGTCAGCATCAACTGTCGAGATCAAGAAGGCGTATCGCCGCCTTGCTATGAAGCACCACCCGGATCGCAACGAGGATGATGCCGATGGTGCCTCCGAGAAGAAGTTCAAGGAGGCCAAGGAAGCCTACGAAGTCCTGAAAGATTCCGAAAAGAAAGCGACCTACGATCGCTTTGGACATGACGGACTGCGAGCCAGTCAGGGAGGTCGCGGTGGATTTCAAGGTGCCGAGGGCTTCGGTGATATTTTCGGCGACGTGTTCGGTGATATTTTTGGTGGGGGACGCCGTGGCGGTGGTGGGCCACAAGTATTTCGTGGTGCAGATCTTGGTTATGAGCTCAAGCTCGATCTCGAGACAGCTGTCGCCGGAGATACGGTCGAAATCGACATTCCCACGCAGGTCAGTTGTGACACCTGTAACGGCTCAGGTGCGAGGAAGGGCACATCGCCTGAGACCTGCTCCACCTGTGGTGGCGCTGGCCAGGTACGTATGCAGCAAGGCTTTTTCTCCGTTCAGCAGACTTGCCCGGCCTGCAAAGGGGTCGGGACGACAATCAGCGACCCTTGCGGTGATTGCCATGGCCGCGGCCGTATCCGCAAGACGCGCACATTATCGGTAAAAGTACCGGCCGGTGTCGACGACGGCGATCGGATTCGCTTGTCGGGCGAAGGCGAAGCCGGGCGCAATGGTGGGCCGTCTGGCGACCTGTACGTTGAGCTGCGTGTAAGCAAGCATAAGATATTCGAGCGCGACGGTGCGAACCTCGCCTGCGAGGTTCCAATCAGTTTTGCAACAGCGACGTTGGGGGGCGAAGTTGAATTACCCACGCTGGATGGTTACGTTTCGCTAAAGGTCCCGGCTGGAACCCAGTCTGGCAAGGTGTTTCGATTGCGGGGCAAAGGTGTGACAACGGTTCGTGACTCTCGTCAGGGTGACTTGTTTGCCCAGGTTGCCGTTGAGACGCCGGTTAATTTGACCGCCGGGCAGCAGGAACTGCTTGAGAAGTTCGATGCGTGCGTGAAAACGGGTGGCGATAAACACAGTCCAAGAGCCGATGGCTGGCTGGATACCGTGAAACGTTTTTTCGACCGCATTAGCTAAGCGGAAAAGTAAAGAGCAGCCGTCGAACAGGGGTGCATCATCGAATCCACACGAATCGTAATCGCAGGTGCAGGCCGTATGGGCCAGGCACTTGCCGTAGCCGTCCTGGAGTGTGTTGATCTTGAGTTGCTTGGCATCTGGAAACGTGGCCAGGAAATCGGTGAAATAGTGCCCGAGGCGGACGTCGTGATCGATTTCAGTTTGCCTGAGGGTACCGAAAGGGTTCTGGATGCCGTGATGCGCTGCAAAAAAGCGCTGGTTTGCGGCGTCAGCGGACTGAGCGAGTCGACTTTGGCGCTGCTGGACAAAGCCGCTGCAAAGATCCCATTGGTTTACGATCGCAATATGAGTCTTGGTGTCGCGGTGCTTGAGCGTGCTGTTCGGGAAGCCGCAGCATCCCTGGGCCCGGAATATGAAGTGCAGGTGTCCGAAGTTCACCACGCGCATAAGATAGACGCGCCATCGGGCACGGCGCTGAAGCTGGGCGAAGCGATTGCGGCGGCGCGCGGCGAACCGGGCACGGGCGCCGTGCGATTTGAGGTAGAGCGTCGCGGTGACGTTGCGGGTGAGCATGGCGTCCTCATGGCTTCTGCGACGGAAAGACTGAGCTTCACGCACAGTGTTACGACTCGGCAGGTATTCGTTGACGGGGCACTGACGGCCGCGCGATGGGTCAAAGACAAGGCCCCGGGGCGGTATTCAATGCAAGATGTGTTGTCTGCAGACCTGATTTCGTAAATTAGGCTTAAAAAAGTAGTGCCAGAGTCTGGCGCGGACAGCCGCCCTTCAGTAAACTACGCCGGATCGCTGGGCGGTCAGCGAAGTCGCAGGCGGAAGGCAGTGTCCTTCCGCTTTTGTGCATCTGCAGCCAGCAGATACTTCGACGACCTGATCCTCAAACGGTCTGATATTGGTTCATCGTGAGGGTCGTACTTGGGCACGCCAGCAATACTTGCACTACAGGATGGCACGGTTTTTCACGGCACGTCGATCGGTGCCGAAGGTCGAACTATCGGCGAAGTGGTCTTCAATACCGCTATGACCGGTTATCAGGAAATCCTGACAGATCCATCGTATTGTCGGCAGATCATTACCCTCACTTACCCCCATATTGGCAATACCGGTACCAATAGCGACGACATGGAATCGAGGAAGATTCACGCGTCGGGACTGATCGTGCGGGACAGCACCATGCTAACCAGCAGTTGGCGATCCGAGCGAACTTTTTCGGACTTCCTGAAGCAGGGCAATATAGTCGCTATTGGGGATATCGACACTCGAAAGCTGACCCGCATGATCCGGAAGAAAGGTGCGCAGTCCGGTTGCATCATGACTGGCGAGCAGACGGTCGAAACAGCCATTAAACACGCCAGCAAGTTTCCTGGCATCGCTGGTATGGATCTTGCCAAATTTGTGACAACGGCTGACGCTTACCAATGGAGCCATGGCACAAGCTTCGGACGCAAACCGCGCATAATGAGCCGGCGCATAGCGCCGTACCACGTTGTCGCATACGACTTCGGCGTGAAACGCAATATCTTGCGTTTGTTATCGGATATGGACTGCCGTCTCACGGTGGTGCCGGCAACAACGACCGCCGGCGAGGCCATGGCCCTCAATCCGGACGGCATTTTTCTGTCAAATGGGCCGGGTGATCCGGAGCCCTGTGACTATGCGGTGTCGGCGATTCAATCGTTTCTGGAGTCCGGAATCCCGATATTCGGTATTTGCCTGGGCCACCAACTTCTGGCACTGGCCGCTGGTGCGACAAGCCTTAAGATGAAATTTGGGCATCATGGCGCAAATCATCCCGTTCAGGATATTGTGACAGGCCGGGTAATAATCAGCAGTCAAAACCATGGCTTTGCCGTCGATGAGACTACATTGCCGGATAATGTAGTAGCGACTCACCGCTCATTATTTGACGGGACGCTGCAGGGAATTGCCTTTAAGGATAAACCAGCCTTTGGTTTTCAAGGCCACCCTGAAGCGAGTCCGGGACCGCACGACTTGCTGCCGTTGTTCGAGCGTTTCATCCAGCATATGGATGAGCAGAAAAAAAGCAGTCTGAAAGCGATACTGTCTTCATAGATAAAACCTTATTAAACAGTTAGTAACAGCCGATACTTAATTTACTTTATTGTTAAAATACGCGTACACGAATGCCCAAACGTACTGACATAGCGAGCATCCTGATCATTGGCGCCGGCCCGATTGTCATCGGCCAGGCGTGTGAATTCGATTATTCCGGTGCCCAGGCCTGCAAAGCACTGCGTGAGGAGGGCTACCGGGTTATTCTGGTCAACTCCAATCCGGCAACAATCATGACGGATCCGGAGATGGCAGATGCCATTTATATCGAACCCGTACAGTGGGCAGCGGTGGAGCGAATCATTGCGAAGGAGCGGCCCGACGCGCTGTTGCCAACGATGGGTGGACAGACGGCGCTGAATTGTGCCCTCGATCTTGCTCGCGAGGGTGTGCTTGAGAAATACAAGGTTGAATTGATCGCGGCCTCGCGAGAAGCGATCGACATGGCTGAAGATCGGGACCTGTTCCGCACGGCGATGAGCGAAATAGGGCTGGAGAGTCCGCGTGCGGAAATAGCACACTCGATGGATGAGGCGCTCGATAAGCAGGCCGAAATCGGCTTCCCAACAATCATCCGGCCCTCATTCACGCTCGGTGGAACCGGCGGCGGCATAGCGTACAACCGGGAAGAATTCGAACGTATCGTCGCGCATGGTTTGGAAATGTCGCCCACGACCGAAGTCCTGCTCGAAGAGTCAGTCATTGGCTGGAAGGAATTCGAGATGGAGGTTGTTCGTGACGGGAACGATAACTGCATCATCATTTGTTCAATCGAGAATTTCGATCCCATGGGCGTGCACACCGGGGATTCGATCACGGTAGCGCCTGCTCAGACGCTGACGGACAAGGATTACCAACGCCTTCGTGATGCGTCTATAGACGTGCTGCGGAAAATCGGTGTCGAAACCGGTGGATCAAACGTTCAGTTCGCCGTCTGCCCGAATACGGGTCGTGTATTAATCATTGAGATGAATCCACGTGTTTCGCGATCTTCAGCGCTCGCGTCGAAAGCGACCGGATTCCCGATCGCCAAAATTGCGGCGAAACTTGCGGTCGGTTACACGCTCGATGAACTCAGGAATGACATTACCGGTGGTGCTACACCCGCATCATTTGAGCCGACTATCGACTATGTTGTTACTAAAATCCCGCGCTTTACTTTTGAGAAATTCCCGGGCGCGAATGACCGTTTGACCACGCAGATGAAATCGGTTGGTGAAGTCATGGCCATAGGCCGGAATTTTCAGGAATCGCTGCAAAAGGCCTTGCGCGGTCTTGAGACCGGAATTGAGGGGCTTGATGAAATATGCGGCCCGATTGCGACCGATGCGGATCGTGATCATTTGCGACATGAACTCAGGATGCCCGGACCCAATCGGCTGTTGTATGTTGCCGACGCACTTCGTCATGGTTATTCGTTTAAAGACGTTGCGAAGCTCACCGGAGTCGACCCATGGTTCCTGGTCCAGGTCGCCGACCTGGTGAATTCAGAAAGCCGTATCCGGGATGCCGGACTGGCCGGCATCGACGAGACTCTGATGCGTGCGATGAAGCGTAAGGGGTTTTCGGACGCGCGCATTGCGACCTTGCTCAATGTCAAGGAAAAAGCAGTGCGCAAACGCCGTCTTGAACAGAATGTCCGGCCGGTTTACAAACGTGTGGATACCTGTGCTGCCGAATTTTCGACTACAACAGCCTACCTGTACTCGACCTACGAGGAAGAGTGTGAGGCGGAGCCAACGACCAATCCCAAGATCATGATTCTTGGCGGTGGTCCCAATCGTATTGGCCAGGGAATTGAGTTCGATTACTGCTGTGTGCACGCCGCGCTGGCGCTCAAAGAGTCCGGTTACGAGACAATCATGGTGAACTGCAATCCGGAGACCGTTTCGACAGACTACGACACATCCGATCGGCTGTATTTTGAATCCCTGACGTTTGAGGATGTCATGGAGATCATTGACAAGGAACAGCCAAAGGGCGTGATAGTGCAGTACGGTGGCCAAACCCCGTTGAGGCTTGCACGCGACCTGGAGGCGGCTGGTGCGCCGATAGTCGGTACCTCACCTGACTCGATCGACCTGGCAGAGGATCGTGAGCGATTCTTGCAACTCGTTGAGAAATTGCAGCTTAAGCAGCCGCCGAATTGCACGGCGCGCAGTAAAGAAGAAGCCCTGCGACTGGGTGCGGAGGTTGGCTATCCGCTGGTCGTGCGTCCGTCTTATGTACTGGGTGGCCGTGCCATGGAGGTAGTGCACAGTGATGAAGACCTGGCTGTGTATATGGATGCGGCGATCAATGTTTCCAACAACAGCCCGGTATTGCTTGATCGTTTTCTCGATTTGGCAACGGAAGTGGACGTCGATTGCATTTACGATGGCGAGCACGTGCTTATTGGCGGCATCATGGAGCATATCGAACAGGCAGGTGTGCACTCCGGTGACTCCGGGTGCTCGCTGCCACCGTTTAGTCTCAGTCCGGAGATACAAGAAGAACTGGAAGCACAGGTCATTACACTCGCAAAAGGCCTGAATGTTGTCGGACTAATGAATACTCAGTTCGCGATACAGGGAAAAGTTGTCTATTTGCTCGAGGTGAACCCCCGCGCATCACGTACGGCACCGTTCGTTTCCAAAGCGACGGGCGTGCCTCTCGCCAAGATTGCGGCCAAGGTCATGGTCGGTGAATCGCTGGCAAATCAGGGTTTCGTAAACCAGCGAATACCGAAATACTTCTCGGTCAAGGAAGCGGTATTTCCATTCATTAAATTCCCGGGAAGTGACCCAATACTGGGCCCGGAAATGAAATCAACGGGTGAGGTCATGGGTGTCGGTCGTACCTTTGGCGAGGCGTACGCGAAGGCTCAATTGGCTTCGGGCGTGGTCTTGCCACGGCAGGGCACCGCGTTGATATCCGTCAGAGACCGGGATAAGGCGGGCGCCATAGAGCTTGCGAAACTGCTGTGCGACATGGGTTTCGATATCTTTGCGACTCATGGCACTGCCGAGAGCCTGGCCCGAGCTGGCGTACCATGCCGACGGGTCAACAAGGTGCGGGAAGGCCGGCCGCATATCGTGGACATGATCAAGAACGGTGAGATTGATATTATCGTGAACACGACTGAAGGCAAGCAGGCTATAGTTGAGTCACTATCCATTCGCGCCGAAGCGGTTCGCCGCGGCGTTACTTACTACACGACGCTGGGCGCTGCAGTCGCAACCTGTCACGCTATCGAGCATCTCGATAACGGAGACGTAAATCGACTGCAGGACCTGCATAACGAGGTGCTCGCATGAACAAGGCAGACAGATGAATAAGGAACCGATGACGGTGCGTGGCCACGAGCTGCTGCAGTCGGAACTGAAAAAGCTAAAAGGTACTGATCGACCCACGGTGATCCGTGCGATCGCCGAAGCGCGGGAACATGGAGACCTGAAGGAAAATGCGGAATACCATGCGGCGAAGGAACAACAGGGCTTCATCGAAGGTCGAATCAAGGAGCTTGAGGGTAAGCTGTCGCATGTTCAGGTTATCGACGTGACCGAGATCGACGCTGGCGGAAAAGTGATTTTCGGTTCGACGGTCAAATTACTGGACGACGACACAGAGAAAGAAATTACCTACAGGATTGTTGGCCAGGATGAAGCGGATATCAAAACCGGTCTGATCTCGTATACATCGCCAATCGCACGCGCCTTGATTAGCAAAAGCGAGGGCGATTCCGTCGAGTTCAAAGCACCCGACGGGGAAAAATCATACGAGGTTATTGAAGTCAGCTACAAATAATGCGACCGAACCCCACAAATCAAGGTGACAATTAAGGTCACTGTCACCTTAATTGCAGCGCGACGGAATCCTGAGTCGCTTCTCGGGCTTCTTGTCGGGGTTTGCCCGATACAGCAATGCGATGTTGCCGACGCGCTGAATCAGAGTTGCGCCATGCTCGGCGCATAAGCTGGCGATCATGGCATCGCGCGAATCACGGTCAGCGGCGCGCACTTTGACTTTGATGAGTTCATGGTGCGCAAGGGTTGATTCATACTCGGCCAGCAATGACTCTGACAAGCCGGCATCGCCGACCATGATCAGAGGTTTCAGGGCATGGCCGCGGCCGCGCAGGTATTTCTTTTGGGATTCAGTCAGGTCCATGGGCGCGAAGTGTAGCAGTGTGTAACAAACGAATCTTTATGGATGGAATTGCGAGTGAGTAAATCGCGCCGGGCAGGTGGCAGTTGGCGCGATCGCCAGGAGCGCGATCCGTACGTGCAGCAGGCACGTCGTGATGGCTGGCGTTCGCGTGCAGTATATAAACTTGAGCAGATCGATCAAAAGGAACATTTTTTGCGTCCGGACATGGTCTGTGTCGACGTTGGCTCGGCACCGGGCAGCTGGAGCCAGTACGTCACCCGGAAACTCAAGGGCAGAGCTCGGATTATCGCGATTGACATCTTGCCGATGGATTCGTTACCGGATGTGGAATTCATTCAGGGTGATTTTCGGGATGAAGTCGTATTTGAGCAAATGCTGCAGGCCGTCGGTGATGAGGGCGTGGACCTTGTAATGAGCGATATAGCACCCAATACTACGGGGACTCGTGTGGTTGACCAGCCGCGGTCAATGTACCTGGTGGAGTTGGCACTCGACCTGGCGCGCAGGGTACTGAAACCGGGCGGCAGCTTCGTTTGCAAGGTCTTTCAGGGCGAAGGAATAGACGAATTCGTAATCGATGCACGGAACTCTTTCGAGCGTGTAAAGGTCATGAAACCCAAGGCTTCTCGTGCCGGTAGCCGTGAGGTGTACTTGGTAGCGAGAAATTATCAATTGTAGTAGTGTCGAAACGTGAATGATCTAACCAAAAATATTTTAGTTTTTATTGTCATTATCGTCGTACTTTTGTCGGTAGTTCAGGGACTTTCGGGCGTCAGCGGTGTGCAGCCGCAGAAAAAAGACTATTCGGAATTCCTCACGCAGGTGCGCTCCGGTCAGGTTGCTGTCGCCGTTATCGACGACGAGAAAATTCTCTTTGGTCGGTCGGAGCCACTGGCGTTCTACACGATCAGTCCGGAAACCGATAACAACACGCTGATTGGTCTGCTCGACGAGCACCATGTGCGTTTTACGGCGGCTGAACCACAATCACAAAGCCTCATTGGACAGTTGCTGATCAGCTCTTTCCCAATCCTGTTACTCATTGGCGTGTGGATATATTTCATGCGTCAAATGCAGGGCGGTGGTGGCGGTCGTGGCGCCATGTCGTTTGGCAAGAGCAAGGCCCGGTTGCTGGGTGAAGACCAGGTCGGCATAACTTTCGACGATGTGGCTGGTGTTGAAGAGGCGAAAGAAGAAGTTTCCGAAGTCGTCGAATTTCTGAAAGACCCGAGCAAATTCCAGCGTCTGGGCGGGAAGATTCCCAAGGGGGTCTTGATGGTCGGGCCGCCGGGTACCGGTAAGACGTTGCTTGCGAAAGCTATCGCCGGTGAGGCCAAGGTACCGTTCTTCACGATTTCAGGCTCTGATTTTGTCGAAATGTTCGTCGGTGTTGGTGCATCGCGTGTTCGCGACATGTTTGACCAGGCGAAGAAGCAGGCGCCGTGCATCATCTTCATTGATGAGCTTGATGCGGTAGGCCGGCATCGTGGAGCCGGACTGGGTGGTGGTCATGACGAGCGCGAACAGACACTCAACCAGATGCTCGTTGAGATGGATGGTTTCGAAGGCAGTGAAGGCATTATCGTCATCGCCGCGACCAACCGGCCCGACGTCCTCGACCCGGCGTTGCTTCGTCCCGGTCGATTCGACCGGCAGGTTGTCGTGCCGCTACCCGATATTCGCGGGCGCGAACAAATTCTTAAAGTGCATATGCGTAAGGTGCCATTGGATGATGATGTTCAGCCGGGCATTATTGCCCGCGGGACGCCCGGGTTCTCAGGTGCCGACCTCGCCAATCTTGTCAATGAGGCGGCGTTGTTTGCTGCCCGGGAAAACAAGCGCGTCGTCAGCATGCAGCAGTTTGAGATGGCGAAAGACAAGATCATGATGGGCACCGAGCGTCGCTCGATGGTCATGAGCGAAGAGGAAAAACTCAATACGGCGTATCACGAAGCCGGCCACGCGATCGTTGGTTATCTGATGCCGGAACACGACCCGGTATACAAAGTGACGATCATTCCTCGTGGCCGGGCACTCGGGGTGACCATGTACCTTCCGGAGGAAGACCGTTACAGCACTTCGAAGCAGCGTCTTGAAAGTCACATCTCGACCTTGTTTGGTGGGCGCATCGCCGAGGAAATGATCAATGGACCCGAAGGCGTTACGACAGGTGCCGCAAACGATATCGAGCGCGCGACGGAAATCGCTCGCAACATGGTCACCAAGTGGGGCTTGTCGGATCGCCTCGGCCCGCTGACGTATAGCGAAGACGATGGCGAAGTATTCCTCGGCCGTTCGGTGACACAGCACAAGCAGGTTTCTGACGACACGGCGCACACCATTGATGAGGAAGTTCGCAAGATTATCGATAGCAATTACCAGCGCGCGGACGGAATTCTGAAAGAACATGTCGATAAACTGCATGCGATGGCCAAAGCACTCATAAAGTACGAAACCATCGATATCAGTCAGGTCAAAGACATCATGGAAGGGCGTGAACCGCAGCCGCCCGAAGACTGGGAAGACACGCCCGAACCAAAAGCACCGGGTGACGGATCTGCTCCGGCAGAGTCCGACGATGCAGCCGGTAAGATTGGTGGCCCTGCGCGAGAACATTAGCTTATCGGACCCGCTAGTCTCTTGCTACACATTGGTACTCTGAGATTCCCAAGCCCGTCGGTGATGGGCATACTCAATGTCACGCCCGATTCTTTTTCAGATGGTGGGCAATTCGTTGACATCGACACCGCGCGCCGCCAGGCCGAACGCATGGCCAAAGATGGTGCCGTGATTATCGATATTGGTGGTGAATCGACTCGGCCAGGCGCAGACAGCGTCAGCGAATCACAGGAACTCGACAGAGTTATCCCGGTAATTGAGGCTATGCGTGACACGACCGCGTTGCCAATATCCATCGATACCAGTAAGCCAGGCGTTATGCGCGAGGCTGTGAGCAGCGGCGCGGCGATCATCAATGACATATTGGCCTTACAGGAGCCGGGCGCGATCGAGACTGCCGTTGAACTTGGTATACCGGTTTGCCTGATGCACATGCAGGGCCGGCCACGCACGATGCAGGGAAGCCCGCATTACGATGACGTCGCCCTTGAAGTTTGTGCGTTCCTCGGCGACAGGGTGTCAAGCTGTGTTGCAGCCGGCATTGCCAGGGAAAATATCATTATCGATCCGGGTTTCGGCTTCGGCAAGACGCATGCTCACAATGTCGAGTTGCTCGCAAATCTGCGACAATTGCAGGATCTTGAGTTACCGGTATTGGTGGGCCTGTCGCGTAAATCGACTTTGGGTGAATTGACGGGCAGGGACGTATTCGATCGCTTGCCGGGGAGTATTTCAGCCGCGGTAGTGGCAGTTATGAAGGGCGCACAAATAGTGCGTGCACACGACGTCAGGGAGACCGTGGATGCGCTGAAGGTAGTAAGCGCTGTAATGGAAGCAAGCGGGACCATTGAAAATGACTAAACAATTTTTTGGAACAGATGGTGTACGCGGTACGGTCGGCAGTGAGCCGATGACCGCGGATTTCGCCATGCGACTGGCAAGCGCCGCTGCCCAGGTCCTGGTACCTGCGGGGGGTACGGTAGTGATTGGCAAGGATACGCGCCTGTCCGGCTATATGTTCGAATCAGCACTCGAGGCCGGATTCGTTGCTGCCGGGGCAGACGTATTATTGATTGGTCCGCTGCCAACACCGGGAATTGCCCGGCTGACGCAGGAGTTTGATGCGGACCTGGGCGTGGTCATCAGCGCGTCGCACAATGCGTATTTTGACAATGGCATCAAGTTTTTCGACCGCTGTGGTGCCAAGCTAAGCGGTGAAGTCGAGCGGGAAATCGAAGCGCAGCTCGAAAACCCGGCTATCACACTTGAGTCCAAGGCGCTGGGCAAGGCGAAGCGCATCGATACAGCACGGATTCGATATCAGGAGTTCTGTGCCGCCAGCATTCCGGACGGTATGGACCTTGCGGGCATCAAGATCGTATTCGATGGGGCCAACGGCGCAGGCTATAAGGTTGGCCCACGAACGTTGGGCAATCTCGGGGCCGACGTGATTCCCATTGGTTGTTCGCCCAATGGCAAGAACATCAATGATGGTTGTGGCTCGACGGAACCGGATCTGTTGCAGCTAACAGTTCCCGCGCTAAGAGCCGACGTTGGCGTCGCTCTGGACGGGGATGGCGATCGTCTCATTATGGTGGACGAGAGTGGCCTGCTGGTTGATGGCGACCAGCTGCTGTACATACTGGCAACTGCGCGAAATCGAGACGGTCAGCTCCAGGGACCGGTAGTCGGGACTGTAATGAGCAATCTCGGGCTGGAAAACGCGCTGAAGGGCGAAAATATAGCCTTCAAAAGGGCCAGGGTCGGTGATCGCTACGTTCTTGAGGCCCTGAGACAAACCGGCGGCGTCATCGGTGGCGAGACATCGGGGCACATGATTGTCCTCGACAAGACAACCACCGGGGATGGTCTCATCTGCGCACTGCAGGTACTGGCTATTATGAAGAGCAGCGGCAAGAAGCTGTCAGAACTTGCCGCTGGCATGGTCCGGTATCCTCAGATCATCGTGAATGTCCGCATGGAGAACGCAATAAACCTGGATTCGGCCGACGAGATTCAGGCTGCGGTGGCCGAAGCCGAGGATGAATTGGCTGATACGGGGCGTGTGGTTCTGCGGGCTTCCGGCACAGAACCTGTAATCAGAGTCATGGTTGAGGGGGTAGATCATGACCAGGTAGTGAGCATCGCCAACCGCCTGGCCACCGTTGTAGCCGACTCAGCGGCCTAAAGGCGCTGCGTCGACGTTTTTGCGCGTTGATTTGCCGCAAAAGCCCCGGTATCCTTGCGCGCCTTTCAAACTCGGGAAAACCTGGGCTATGCGTGAGTTTCTCATTGCCGGCAACTGGAAAATGAATGGCAGCGTTGCTGCCAGCGAAACCCTGGTCTCAGGTATCGTTAGCGGAGTGCCAGAGGGAGGCGGTTTCAGGCTTCTGGTTTGCCCACCGTTTCCCTATCTGGGCGGGGTCGCCGGCCTGGTGGCAGGCAGCGCAGTCGCGATGGGTGCGCAGAATGTCTCGGAATTTGAGCCAGGAGCGTTTACAGGGGAAACCGCAGCGTCGATGTTGGTGGACATTGGCTGTGAGTATGTGATTGTTGGACACTCGGAACGCCGCGCAATTTACGGCGAAACGAGCAAGCAGGTTGCAGCAAAATTTCTGGCGGCCCAGGCTGTCGGTTTAACACCGATACTGTGTGTTGGTGAAACGCTGCAAGAGCGCGAATCGGGAATGACGGAAAACGTTATCGATGAGCAACTTGATGCAGTCGTGGAAGCGGCAGGGGCTGGAGCCTTGGCGCCAGCAGTGATTGCTTATGAACCGGTATGGGCTATTGGTACCGGAATGACAGCGACGCCGGAGCAGGCGCAAGATGTGCATCGGCACATTCGGTCGCGACTGGCAGAGCAGGACAGAGATTTGGCCGAGAAGGTGCAGATATTGTACGGCGGCAGCATGAAGGGCGAGAATGCGGCTGGATTATTGTGTATGCCGGACATTGATGGTGGCCTGATAGGTGGTGCATCACTGAAGGCGAATGATTTCCTGGCGATTGCCGAAGCGGCGGCGCGGATTAAGACAAAGAATTGAGAATTTAATGGACACACTTCAAAAAGCAGTACTTATCGGTCACACGTTGATCGCATTGTTGATCATCGCGCTGGTATTGCTACAGCGTGGCAAAGGCGCCGATGCGGGTGCTGCATTTGGCGCCGGCGCATCGGGCACTGTTTTCGGTGCGCGCGGATCGAGCAGTTTCTTTTCCAGGGCGACCGCGGTCTGTGCAACGGCCTTTTTTGTGACCAGCCTGACGCTGGCGTATTTGAGCAGTCAGAGCACGGCGGCACCAAGTAGTCTGGTCGAAGACGATGCAGTGGCCGAGGAAGTGGTGGAAACACCGGTCTCCGACATGCCGGCTGTTGAACAAGCCGATGAAAAGGCGGTAGATGATGCCGATATGCCTGCTCTGGAAGATGCTGACGTCCAGGAAGAGCCGGCGGCGCAAGACCCGGATACGCAATAGATTTTCCGGTTTAAATCGACAGACGCTCTGGTGGTGGAATTGGTAGACACGCTGTCTTGAGGGGGCAGTGGCGCGAGCCGTGCGAGTTCGAGTCTCGCCCAGAGCACCAAACGATCAAATCGGCCTGCCAGCACGGGATGTGCGTCAGGCCGTTTTTTTGTGTCAGTCTGAACAATAAGCTACGCCAAAAAGCTTGTGTTTGGCACCGCATAGGCTGGTACAATGCCGCGCTGATTTGAAGCCAATATCAGTCGCAGAGCCTGCAAGGCAAAACTAGAGAACAATGCTGCAAGAATACCTTCCCATCCTGATTTTCCTCGGCATCTCGGCCGGAATTGGCATGCTGTTGCTGGGCCTTGGATTCCTGATTGGTAGCGGTCAGAAAGATGCGGAGAAGCTGTCTCCCTACGAGTGCGGTTTTGAAGCCTTCGACGATTCACGGATGAAGTTCGATGTTCGCTATTACCTGGTCGCTATTCTGTTCATTATTTTCGATCTCGAAATCGCATTCCTGTTTCCCTGGGCCGTCTCACTGGATACTGTCGGTAAATTCGGCTTGCTCGCTATGGCGCTGTTTCTGGCCATTCTGGTTGTTGGTTTTATCTATGAATGGAAAAAAGGGGCGCTCGAGTGGGACTAACAAGTACGACTGAAGCGGCAGTGCCCGAAGGCGACGCGGCGGCGGCAGGTGGCAGCCTGCAAGAGAAAGGCTTCGTTGTAACCAATGTAGATGCGGTCATGAACTGGGCACGCACCGGCTCATTATGGCCGATGACGTTTGGCCTGGCCTGTTGCGCCGTTGAAATGATGCAGGCCGGAGCGGCCCGCTACGATCTGGATCGCTTTGGAATTATCTTTCGACCGAGTCCACGCCAATCGGACTGCATGATCGTCGCAGGCACGCTGACCAACAAAATGGCACCAGCGTTACGCAAAGTTTATGACCAGATGCCGGAGCCACGGTGGGTAGTATCGATGGGTTCTTGTGCAAACGGCGGTGGTTATTACCACTATTCGTATTCTGTCGTCCGTGGCTGTGATCGCGTGGTGCCAGTTGATGTCTATGTCCCCGGATGTCCACCAACCGCCGAAGCCCTGATCTACGGCCTGATTCAGTTGCAAAACAAGATTCGTCGCACAAGCACCATAGCCCGATAAAATGATTGATCGTAACGACACTTTGGCGGCTAATATCGACGCACGGTTCGGCGAGCAGATGAACCGTGTTGCCTCGACCTGCCGCGAGCTGACCTACGAAGTCGATAAAGATGATCTGATAAAAGTAGCAACAGCTCTTCGCAACGAGGCAGAGTTTGGGTTTGAAATGCTGATCGACGTCTGTGGTGTCGACTACCTGAGCTACGGTAGCGATGAGTGGACGACAAACAGCGCAACGGGCACGGGGTTCAGCCGTGGTGTCGAGCGCGAACCGGTCATTCTGGATGAGGCCGACGAGTTTGCTGCCGAACGATTTGCTGTTGTCTACCATCTGTTATCGATACAGAACAACGTCCGGATCCGCCTGCGCGTCTTTACCGGTACGGCCAATCCGCCGATCATGAAATCGGTGGTGGATATCTGGAATAGTGCGAACTGGTTTGAGCGTGAAGTATTCGATCTTTACGGCATACTTTTTGAGGGTCACCCGGATTTACGTCGTATCCTGACGGACTACGGTTTTATCGGGCATCCATTTCGTAAGGACTTTCCGCTGGTGGGCAACGTCGAAGTCAGTTACGACGCCGACGAGGGGCGGGTTGTATACAAGCCGGTCAGCATAGAGCCGCGTACCCTGGTGCCGCGCGTTATCCGCGAAGACAACCGTTATCTGGCGGACCTCAGGGATACCGAAAATGGCTGAGATTCAAAGCTACACCATGAACTTTGGTCCACAGCATCCGGCCGCCCATGGCGTGCTGCGTCTGGTACTTGAGATCGACGGTGAAACCATTCAAAAAGCAGATCCGCATGTGGGTCTGTTACATCGCGGTACCGAAAAGCTGGCTGAGTCAAAACCGTTTAACCAGAGCATCGGTTATATGGACCGCCTCGATTACGTATCGATGATGTGTAATGAACACGGCTACGTCATGGCGATCGAAAAGCTGCTCGGCGTCGAGGTGCCGACCCGTGCTCAGTACATCCGTGTCATGTTTGATGAGATTACCCGCATTCTGAATCACTTGATGTGGCTCGAAGCGCACGGTCTCGATATCGGTGCAATGACAATGTTCCTGTATTGTTTCCGTGAGCGCGAAGACCTCATGGATTGCTACGAGGCCGTGTCCGGTACACGTATGCACGCGACCTATTACCGGCCCGGCGGTGTTTTCCGCGATCTGCCGGACTCAATGCCGAAATACGCTGAGTCGAAATTTCGTAGCAAAAAAGAATTGCAGCGCATGAATTCTGCCCGTGAGGGTTCGATGCTCGACTTCATCGAAGACTTCACGAACCGTTTTCCCGCCTGTGTTGATGAGTATGAAACCTTACTCACCGACAACAGAATCTGGAAGCAACGCACGGTAAATATCGCCGTTGTGTCGCCTGAGCGTGCGATGCAGCTTGGCTTTACCGGGCCGATGCTGCGCGGCTCCGGTGTCGAGTGGGATTTGCGCAAGAAACAGCCCTATGACGTGTACGATCGCATGGATTTCGATATCCCGGTTGGCGTGAATGGCGATTGTTATGACCGCTACCTGGTTCGTGTCGAAGAACTGCGCCAGTCAAATCGGATTATCAAGCAATGCGTCGATTGGTTGCGTGTGAATCCGGGTCCGGTGATAGCAGAAGATCACAAGATCACACCGCCAACACGCGTGGAAATGAAAGACGACATGGAGTCGCTGATTCACCACTTTAAGTTATTCACCGAAGGTTACTGTGTCCCCGAGGGTGAGTCTTACGCCGCAGTCGAGCACCCTAAGGGTGAGTTTGGTGTTTATATTATTTCGGATGGAGCGAACAAGCCGTATCGGGTGAAAATTCGTGCGCCAGGTTTCGCGCATTTGTCGGCAATGTCGGAAATGGTGGAAGGCCACATGCTCGCCGATGTTGTCGCCGTCATTGGCACACAGGATATCGTGTTTGGGGAGGTCGACCGATGAGTTACCAGCTCTCCAAACACGTTATCGGTGAGATCGAACACTGGAAGGCGCGTTTCCCGGAGGACCGGCAGCGCTCCGCAGTCATCAGCGCGCTGCATGCCGTACAGCACGAGAATCATGGTTTTGTCAGCGCCGAGCAAATGAACGCGGTTGCCGAGTATCTTGAGCTGCCGACGGTTCAGGTTTATGAGGTTGCGACCTTTTACTCGATGTTTCAGACCAAAGAAGTCGGGCGCAACGAAGTTTCGATATGCACGAATATCTCCTGCATGCTTCGCGGCGCTGAGGACATCGTCGACCATGTCGAAGATAAACTCGGTGTGAAGCTTGGTGAGAGCACCGAAGACGGCCGAATCTTTCTGAAAAAAGAGGAAGAGTGTATTGCGGCTTGCTGTGGAGCTCCGGCGATGATGGTGAACCACAAGTATCATGAGAATCTGACTAAAGAGAAGATCGATGAAATTCTGGACGGGCTTGACTGATGGCCTACGAACAGAATCTTGTCTGCTATAGCACCGTCGGTCAGGAGCGATCATGGTCGCTTGAGACCTATGAAAAAAATCAGGGTTATGAGGCCTGGCGAAAAGTCCTCGCCGGCAAATTGTCGCCCGCAGAAATCATCGATATGGTTAAGGCGTCAGGCTTGCGTGGTCGCGGCGGCGCCGGATTTCCGACCGGCCTGAAATGGAGCTTCATGCCGCGCGACGCCGATGTACAGAAGTATCTTGTATGCAACTCCGATGAGAGCGAGCCCGGCACTTGCCACGACCGTGACGTCTTGCGTTACAACCCGCATTCACTGGTTGAAGGAATGGCAATCGCCTCCTACGCGATGGGTGCGACGGTCGCCTACAACTATATCAGGGGTGAGTTTCTTGATGAGCCGGTGCCACGATTTGAGGCGGCGGTCAAAGAAGCCTATGACGCCGGCTTGCTGGGCAAGAATATTCAGGGCTCCGCTATCGACTTCGATCTGAACACCTACGTTGGAGCCGGCGCTTACATCTGCGGCGAAGAGACAGCATTGCTTGAGTCCCTTGAAGGCAAGCAGGGCAGGCCGCGGTTCAAGCCGCCATTCCCGGCCAATTTTGGCCTCTACGGCAAGCCAACAACGATTAACAACACACAGAGTCTCGCCAGCGTGCCGGCGATATTGCGCAACGGCGCAGGCTGGTTTGCAGGTCTCGGTCCTGAAGGCGCGGGTGGTACGGCACTGTTTTCAGTGTCAGGTCATGTCGAAAAACCCGGTAACTACGAATTGCCGATGGGCATTCCGTTCAAGGATCTGCTTAACGATATCTGTGGCGGCGTATGGGGAGGCCGCAAACTCAAAGCGGTCATTCCCGGTGGATCGTCGTGCAAAGTCTTGCCCGCTGAAATCATCATGGACTGCACAATGGACTACAACTCATTGCAGCAGGTGGGTTCATCGTTCGGCACCGGTGCCGTAATCGTGATGGATGAGACGACCTGCATGGTCAAAACGCTGCGCCGTATTTCGCGTTTCTACATGGCGGAATCTTGCGGTCAGTGCACGCCGTGCCGTGAAGGCACCGGGTGGCTGTATCGCGTGCTGACTCGCATCCTGGAGGGTAAAGGTGTAGAGGCTGATCTTGAGAAACTGGTTGATGTCGCCAACCATATCGAGGGCCACACAATTTGTGCCCTGGGTGACGCTGCAGCGTGGCCCGTACAAAGCTTCCTGAAGCACTATTTGCATGAATTCGAATACATGATCCGCAACAACGGGCGAAGCATCGTTGACGATCCGACGGAGGCGGCTGCGTAACCGTTATGAGTGACGATACCGTAAACATCGAGGTCAACGGCAAGCCCGTCGTGGCTCGCAAGGGTCAGATGATCATCGAGGTGACCGACAACATCGACGCCTACGTGCCGCGTTTCTGTTATCACGAAAAGCTAAGCGTCGCGGCGAACTGCCGTATGTGCCTCATTGATATCGAAGGCGCACCGAAGCCGATTCCGGCCTGCGCCCAGCCGGTCAACGAAGGCATGAAGGTTTTCACCCGCTCACCACGGGCGCTCGCCGCACAAAAAGCGACCATGGAGTTCCTGCTGATCAATCATCCGCTCGACTGCCCGATCTGTGACCAGGGTGGCGAATGCGAGTTGCAGGATCTGGCAATGGGATACGGCCGTGATGTATCGCGCTACAACGACAGAAAACGGGTCGTAAAAGACAAGGATATCGGACCGCTGGTCTCCACCGACATGACGCGTTGCATTCATTGCACTCGTTGCGTTCGTTTTGGCGAGGAAATTCAGGGCAATCCGCAGCTGGGCACTATGGGGCGCGGTGAGAACGTCAGGATCTCGACCTACGTTGAACAGAGTATCGATCACGAGCTGTCGGCCAATATTATTGACCTTTGCCCGGTCGGTGCGTTGAATAACAAGCCGTATCGCTTCAGTGCGCGCGCCTGGGAAATGCTGCAGCACGAAACGGTGTCTCCACACGATTGCGTTGGTTCGAACCTCTACGCACATGTACTGCGCGGTACCGTCAAACGCATCGTTCCCCGGGATAACGAATCGATTAACGAAGCGTGGATTTCGGACCGCGACCGGTTCAGCTACGAAGC
>Ga0114931_10002971_pt1 | contig 21504 bp, 16 predicted proteins | sample 2SBtaG_FD_89579 | JGI IMG/M metagenome (GOLD analysis project Ga0114931, IMG submission 89579) | Deep subsurface microbial communities from Kolumbo volcano to uncover new lineages of life (NeLLi) - 2SBTROV14_V59a metaG | ecosystem: Environmental > Aquatic > Marine > Volcanic | place: Kolumbo...
GGTTGATGGTTGATGGTTGATGGTTGATGGTTGATGGTTGATGGTTGATGGTTGATGGTTGATGGTTGATGGTTGATGGTTGATGGTTGATGGTTGATGGTTGATGGTTGATGGTTGATGGTTAATAATTGATAGTTAATGATTGATGATTGATGGGAAAATGGGATTGGGACGACTTTTAAAAATAAAATATTATTTACCGATAGTTGGGTTTGTTTGCAGCTTTTTTGTTTTTGTGGGCGCGGCGGACTCTTTTGCAAAAATTTCTTCGGGGGGATCAAACATCTCTCCCAGGCAGGTGGCTGTAATTAAAATGGCGCTGCATCAGTTTGTAAAAGACCGGGCAACAGACGAGGGGAAAATTGAAATTGATTTGGTCTCTTTTCCCGAGAATTTTCCGCCGAGTGTCAAGCCGCCGATTACTGTTTCGTGCAGAAGACGGGGCGAAATTCTCGGGCGAACGGTTTTTATGATTTCTTTGACAAAAGGAAACGGCCTCCAGTCTTCTTTTCCTGTGGTTGCAAATGTACGTCGGTTTTGTAAGGTTTTTGTGTTGAATTCTGATGTGTCCCGTCATCACATTTTATCCGGAAAAGATGTTCATTCTGAAATACGGCAAGTTATGTGGGCGAGATCTGAAAAGCCGGCTGACAATTCTTTCATTATTGGCAAGCGTACCAAACGGAGGCTGGAAAAAGGACGTATGATAACCCGGTCGATGCTGGAGGATGTGCCTGTTGTTGAAAGAGGTGAACCCACCAATATGCAAATTCTCTCGAAAAATCTAAGTATTACCATGCCCGTTGTGGCATGCCAGGACGGCATTGTTGGTGAAGAAATTAAAGTAAGAAACAAATCGAACGGTGCCTATTACATTGCGCGGGTTCAGGATGCGCAAACCGTTATTTTTAAATATAACAAGAGATTAAAATGAAAAGATTATTGCCTTTATCATCGCTGCTTTACATCATCATTCTGATGATTCCTCTTCCAAAACTTTGTCAGGCGCAGCAAGCTTATGCGTCATCTTTGTTTACAGATCATCGTGCCCGGCAGGTTGGTGATATTGTCACTATCCTGATCGTTGAATATTCCAGTGCCCAAAGCGAGGCGAACTCCAAATCGAGCAAGACCAGCGATCATGGTTTTTCGTCCACGGGTGGAGCCAAATCGCTGGCGTATATGCCGCTTTACGGATTGAAAGGTCAATTTAAAAACGGGTTTGATAATGGTGCCGCTACTTCGCGCAAAGGCAGCCTGACCGGTAAGATTACAGCAACAATTACCAAGGTAAATGAAAACGGAAATCTTGTCCTCAGCGGCTTGCGCGAGGTAACAGTGAACGGCGAAAAAGAAAAGATCGAGATCTCCGGCAGTGTGCGCCCCGAAGATATTAAAAGTGATAATACAGTTTATTCTTACAATGTTGCAGATGCGAAAATTCTTTATCAGGGAAAAGGCCTTGTTGATAAAGGGCAGAAACCCGGACTGTTGGATAAATTGTTGGGATGGATTTTTTGAGAGAGGGTTGATGGTTGATGGTTGATGGTTGATGGTTGATGATTGATGGTTGATGGTTGTTCTGTTCATCTTCCGAAATCCGTTATCTGTTATCCGTTATCCGGCATCTGTTAATATTTAATTTGCTATCCAATTGTGTATGGGATGTTCAGAATGTATTGTAGAATAAAAAGTTTGAAAGGTTCGCTTTGTTTTCTGGTTTTGGCGTTTTGGCTGGGCACAAGCCATTTGGGTGCAGCGACTCGGATCAAAGACCTGGTGGATATAAAAGGCTTGCAGTACCGCCAGCTTATCGGCTACAGTCTTGTGATCGGACTAGATGGCACAGGTGATTCGCGCCGTGCGGCCATGACAGTCCAGGCGGTGCGTAACATGCTGACGAAAATGGGGATGAATCTTCCGCAGCGCAATTTTAATGTGCGCAATGTCGCTTCTGTAATTGTGACAGCTAAGGTTTCTCCCTTTGCCAAGCCCGGAAGCAATGTGGATGTTTCCGTCTCGTCGCTCGGCGATGCTTCAAGCCTTGAAGGAGGCACACTTTTGTTGACGCCTCTGGCTGGGCCGGATAACCAGGTCTATGCTCATGCCCAGGGGCCGGTGAGTGTTGGCGGCTTTAGTATTGAAACGATGAGCGGGGAGAAAACTCGGAAAAACTATACTCTTGTCGGTCGTGTTCCGGGTGGGGCAACGATTGAACGGGCTTTTGAATTTAGTTTTGTGCAAGACCAAAAAATGGAAATGCTATTGCGCGAACCGGATTTTACATCTGCAACGCGCATTGCGGATGCAATTAATAATGAGCTTGGCAGCGGTGTGGCAAACGCTGTTGACCCCGGTCGGGTGGAACTCAAGTTAGCCGATCCGACGAAAACAGTGTCGCTTGTTGCGAGGATTGAAGGGCTGGAGGTGGACGCTGATCAAGAGGCGAGGGTTGTGATAAATGAACGCACAGGCACTGTAGTTGTCGGTCAGCAAGTTCAATTGTCGCCCACTGCCGTAGCTCATGGTAATTTGACAATTAAAATAAGCTCCATGCCGTATGTTTCGCAACCACCTGCTTTGTCGAGCGGTTCGACTGTCGTGGTGCCGCAAACCAGCACGCAGGTCACGGAAGACAGAGGCGGCAGCGTTGCTGTATTAAAGGGACAAACCAATGTAGAGGACCTGGCCTCAATGCTGAACACCTTGCAGGTTTCGCCAAGAGATATTATTGCTATTTTTCAGGCCCTTAAAGCTGCGGGTGCATTGCAAGCTAAACTGGTCATAATGTAAGGACTCCGGTGCGAAAATGAGTCTTCAGGAAATTAAACCCGATTATATTCCGGTCAAAAAAAGTCAGCCAAAGCAGGCCGACCTTGAGCGACTGCGAAAGATTTGTTCTAATTTTGAAGCGATTTTTGTGGAAAAGCTTTTGAAATCCATGCGCCAGAGCAGCGGCAGCGATTCACTCTTTGGCGACGGGCTGGGTGCGCAAACGTATCAAAGCATGTTTGACTCGAAGCTTTCTGAAAAGATTGCTCAGGACGGCGGCTTTGGCGTGGGTAGATTATTGTTCAATGAATTATCTTCGCGCCTTCATTTGTCGGAAGACAAAAATAAGGTGCAGCCGGTCTCGATAAAAAAACTGGTCATGCCTCCGGCAAAATCTTTTAGCGGGAAACCGATCGAGCAAACAAAGGGCTTTCATGAAATTATCAAGCAGGCTGCCGAGAAATATCATTTACCCGTTCATCTGCTTTATGGCGTTATTGCTCAGGAGTCCAATTGGGATCCCAAGGCTGTTTCCAAAGTCGGTGCGAAAGGGCTGATGCAGCTCATGGACGCTACCGCTGCCGACATGGGAGTGAGGAATCCTTTTGATCCGGCGCAAAACATACACGGCGGCGCCAAATATTTACGCCGGCAACTGGACCATTTTCAGGGCAACATCAAGCTTGCCCTTGCTGCGTATAACGCCGGGCCTGGAAACGTTGAAAAATATGGCGGTGTGCCGCCTTTTAAAGAAACGCAGGATTATGTTGAAAAAGTGCTTTCGCATTCAAGAAAATACAATCAACTATTAAATAACATTGATACCGAATCCGATTAATTTTATGGATGAACCGATGCCTGAAATAATTGAGAAAAAGCCGACCGAGATTGACGACACCTGGGTTGAGGAACTCATCAGTTTGACTCAAAAGGAAATAAACTCTTACCGGATGTTTTTGAACCAGCTCAAAGCGCAGCAAAACGCCATCATTGACCGGGATGTACTGCAAATTACCGAGAGCAGTGAACATGCTGAAGCATTTATGAATAATGCAAAGCAAGCCTCTATCGAGCGGCGCAATAAAATGCAGAATATCAGCGCGAAAATTCGCCCGACAAAAGAGCTTCAATCTCTGGAACAAGTTATACCGATTGTGAAAAAACAATATGCTGTGCGCCTGAAAGAGTTGCGGGAAAGGCTGAGAGGCGTGTTGAATGAAATAAAAAGCTCAAATCAAATAACAGCCTTTCTTTTGACACAGTCTATAAATTATGTGAACAAGAATTTGCGGTTGATTTATGATGCTGCCGATCAAGCCCAGGCTTATGCGGCGAACGGTGAAAGGCAGCATGCAAAAAAATATTCTACGATGGTTCAAGTTGTTTAATTATCCTTTACTTTTTAATCAACAGAATCGTTTGAACAGGAAGAAATCAGGAGAATACAGTGCCTTCAGTAGGTAATTTGATGGAAATTGCGCGACGTGCTTTGTCAAGCCAGCAGATTGCTTTAACGACGACAGGACATAATATCGCCAATGCCAATACGGAAAACTATTCCCGGCAAAGGGTTGTTATGCAGCCAACCAACCCGTCACCAAGATATGAATTTTTGGTCGGTACGGGCATAGACGTTAACGCTATTAAAAGAGTCAGTGATCAGTTTATTAATGCACAATTAAATCAGCAGCAACAATCTCTTGGCTGGTTTGAAACTATGGAATCCAAATATTCACAATTGGAAGAAGCCTATGGCGAACCTTCGGAAATGGGCCTGAGCAATGCAATCAATATGTTGTTTGATTCGTGGAATAACCTGGCCAATAACCCTGATGATTTGAATGCCCGGGATATTGTTTTGCAACGTGCGCAAAATCTGGCACAGCGGTTTAATTCCACGTCTGAGCGATTGACAAATATCCAAACGAGTGTGAAAAAAGAGTTTTCCAATTCAGTCGACGAATTCAATAGCCTGTCCAAACGCATTGCCGATATTAATTCTCAAATCGTGTCAAGAAGTGGCGGCAGCAATTCCGGCGATCTGCTGGATCAACGGGACGCGCTCCTCCGGCGTATGAGCGAGCTTGCCAATGTCAAAATATCCGAAAGTGACAACGGTCAGGTTATGCTTAGTTTGAACGGCAAAGTTTTCCTGCAAAGAAATAACTATATCGAAATAGAAATGCCGAAGGAAAGCAGTAATCTATCGGATTTGAAATGGTCGGACAGCAACAAAACGGTCAATCTGCAAAACGGCATCATGGCCGCCCTGGCAAAGTTTCACGATGAAATTATTCCCGAATCTATTAAAGAACTTGATTCTCTGGCAGTCAGCATTGCGGAAAATATTAACAGCATTCACGAGACAGGATATGGTCTTGACGGCAGCACGAGCAACCGGTTTTTTGATTCGGCAACGACAAATGCTGCAAATATTAAAGTGGATCAAAATATTGTTGCTGATGTAAACAAGATTGCCGCATCGAGTGATCTTCATACCGGTAACGGCGATCTTGCGCTTCAGATCAGCCGGATTCAGGATAAAACGTTTAGCATTAAAAATAAAACGGCTACTTTTAGTGATTATTTTGGCGATATGATAGCTTCCCTAGGGATCGCAAAGCAGGAAGCGACAGTAAGTAAACAGGGACAGCAACTTTTTGTCGGTCAACTGGAGCAAGATCGTCAGGCGGTTTCCGGAGTATCTCTTGATGAAGAGATGACGAACCTTGTGAAATATCAAAAAGCGTATCAGGCCGCTGCCCGCCTCGTCACTATGGCCGACGATATGGCGGATACCGTGCTGAACATGGTGTAAGAAAAAGAGACAAAGGATAACAATGCGAATTACAAGAGCATTAGTAGATAACACTCTGTTAAAAAGTCTGAGTAATAGCAATGATCTCCGGGTTAAATACTTTAAAGAGATTTCCACGGGCAAGCGCATCAACATAGCTTCGGATGATCCTCTCGGTTCCGCCCGATTGATCGACCTGAATAAAATGCTGTTGCAAATGGAGCGTTATCAAAAAAATATCGATGATTCCAAAACCTGGGTGCAGTTGACCGAGGGCGCACTGGACAGCATGAATGAAATCATGCAGCGCGCTATATCCGAAGCAATGTCCGGCTCGAATGATACCTTGGCTAAAGACGCGCGTGAGAACATGGCGGCCCAAATACAAGAGTTTTTGTCTTCGATGGTTGAACAGGCGAACACCAAAAACGGCAGCAGGTATTTATTTGGCGGAACAGTAATTGATAGTCCCCCGTTCACGATCACCAATAAAGTTGAGAATGAAAGTTTTACTTCTTCGCTTGATGCAGCAGTGCAACTGGATCAGACAGATATTTCAAATGATCCGATAATCGTCACCTCGTCGGACGGATCGGTAACTTTTGTAGAAGGTACGGATTATGAAATCGACCGCAAACGCGGGACGATCACAGTGCTTTCATCCGGCAGTATGGCAGATAGTACGAACTATTCCGTTTCTTATACAACCAACGACGCGAGCGTTGTCTCGGTCAATGAAAAAGGCACCGATGGCAAAATAGTTCGCGAAATTGGTAAAGATCAAACCATGCAGGTGAATATATCAGGATCGAAGGCTTTTACCGACGGCAATAATATTTTTCAGTCTTTGGTTGATTTAAAAAATGCCTTGATGAGAAATGATGGCGATGAAATTCGCAATACTACGGAAAAATTGCGTCAGTCAGATGATCAGATTGTTCGCTATTTGGGAAAAGCAGGCTTAAAGTACAATCACCTGACAGATACAGAACAGGCATTGACAAGTTATTCTTTACAAATAAGGAGCATGAAATCCTCAATTGAGGATGCGGATTTGGCCGAGGCCAGTGTGAACCTCGAAGTTCAGGATAATGCTTATAATGCGGCCCTGAAAGCCGGAGCAAAGATATTGCAGTTGAATCTGTTGGATTTTTTGGGATGATTCAGGGGGTGGGTAAAGCAAGCTAATAAAAAGGTTGAAAATTTCTAGCAAAAACACACATTTTATGAATAATACCAGAGAATTAAATTTCGGAGTCTATTTTTAAATGATTTCAGTAGAAGTTGAAACTGAAAAAATGGTTTTCTCTCCCGTGCTCGGTGAGACAAGTTATCAGGAAGATGAAGTGGTCCTTTTTCCTGAAGGTCTTATCGGTTTTGAGAACAACAGGAGATTTATCATTAAAACAAAGGATGGCTTTAAACCTTTTCATTGGCTGCTATGCCTCGACGAGCCGGGTCTGCTGTTTCCTGTTATCGATCCCTTTTTGATTATGAAAGATTATCGTCCCAGACCATCGGGCAACGAGTTGCAAAGCATTGGCATCGAAAACAGCCATGACGCCCGTTTTCTGGCTGTGGTCACTGTTGGCCAGACTGTTGACCAGGTCTCTGTCAATTTGAGGGGACCGATTGTTATTAACACATCGAGAAATTTGGGAAAACAAATCATATTAATGGAGAGCCAGTATCTCGTAAAACATCCTATCAAGGCAGGACGCCACAACAATTAACACAAAATGCCAGGGAAGGCAAACATGCTTGTATTGACAAGAAAACCGGGGGAAACGATTGCGATTGGCAAGGACATTCGTATTTCGATTTTTGAAATTGATGGACGCAGCGTTCGGGTCGGAATTGAGGCACCAAAGTCTGTGAGCATTTACAGGGGGGAAATTTACCAAAAAGTTCAGGAACAAAACCGCCAGGCCGCTCGCCAGGGGCTTAACGCCGACATGAAATTAATAGCCAGTAAACTCTCAAAAAATATGAGCGGTAGCGCAGAGAACCCACCTTTTATTCAAAACGGCAATAAAAAGGAGCAATTTGATGAGCAGTAACGTGGGAAGTCTTGGAGAAAACTCAAACGCCAAAATGAATGCTGTAGAGGGAAATGATCCGCTGCAACAGGTCGATGAATTGATTGTATCCGGCAGGGAGGATGAAGCATTAGCAATATTGAAAAAGCAAGTTGATGCGGGAAAGGAGCCGGTTGCAAAAGCCTGTTGCCAAATAGGCGTTGCTTATAGCAGAAAGAATGATTTTGTGCAAGCTGAAAAATATTTTATCAGAGCTGTGAAAGAGGATCCCAAAATGAGCGAAGGATTCTACAATTTGGGATGGATTTATCAAAGAAAGGGCGACTATAACAGCGCGCTCGCATTTTACAAAGAAAGTCTCGTGGAGAGAGGAGACGACGGCGAAATTTATGAAGGAATGGGTGATTGTTGTCTGTCCCTGGAAAAATACGATGATGCTCTTGCTTTTTTCGATGCCGCGTTGCAGCTTTGCCCGGATTCCATTCATGCTGCGTTAAATTTGGCAAAAATTTATTTGATGAAAAATGCTCCAGATAAAGCCCAGGATGTCCTTAATCTGGCTCTCATCTCAAATCCCAATGCGCCCGAGCTTCACTTTTCCCTCGGAGCGATTCAAAAAGAGACTGGAAATTACGAGCATGCGCTGGCGCATTTTCATAAAGTGGTTATGCAGGATGAAACAAATGCCATTGCATTCAACGAACTGGGGGAGTGCTGCCTGGCGCTGGGACTGGCAAAACAGGCCGAACCTTTTTTCGCCAAAGCGGCCAAACTGGATGAGACGAACTTGAAACCAAAGTTAAACCTGGGCAAACTCTATTATAAAAAACGTCGTTATGACCAGGCTGCGGTTATTTTGCAGCAGTGGCTGGATGACTCCAGGGATCAGATCGAACTTGAAAACGGAGATATTGATCACCACGATGAATGGGTACCGACCTTAAATATGCTGGCAGATGCATACAACAAGTCGAAACAATTGAGCCGGGCAAAGGAAATCTGGCAGCTTTCCCTGGAAATCGATGAAAACCAGGATGAAATACAAAAGCTAATGAATCAATCTGATGTGCATAGCTATGATAAAGTCAGCTTGAGTTTGGAATAGGCTTTTTCGCAATAATGATGTGATTAAAAATCGAGGATGTTTTGAAAAAAGAATTAAAAAAATTATCATCTTTTCAAAAACTCGTAAAAGAAGCAGAATCTCTGAGAGAACAAAATCAATTCGTTGCTTCTCTATCCAGGTATGAACAAGCTCTTGAAATCGATTCGCAAGGTACATCTGCCCTGTATGGAAAAGCGGTAATTTGTTCTGTGCTGGGAAGGCTGGATGAAGCAATTCGAATATTTGAAAAAGTCGCGGTTTTGGAGAAAAACGATGCTTCGATATACAATAATCTCGGCGTCCTTTGTTTCAAACTCGATCGATTGGATAAAGCTAAAGGACATTTTACCAAAGCGCTGCAACTGGACGAGAATTATCAGGAAGCGCTCTATGGCCTGGGAAAAGTTTTGCTAAAGCAGGGACAGAAGCAGGAAGCAATTGCTGCGCTGGAAAAATGCAAACATTACAAGCCTGCACAAGCAGAACTGGCCAGGCTCGTGCGCAGCGGTACGGAACCGGTGCAGCAAAAGCCGCCGGAAAGCATTTTAATTGTCATGGAGCAGGGCATCGGCAATATGGTGATGATGACCCCGGCGCTGCGCGCCATTCGTAATCATCTGCCGCAAGTGCACCTGTCCGTATTGGGAACTGAGCCGGCAATGCAGGTTATTCGCGGCTGGCAGGTTGTGGACGAAGTGTTCACTACGCTGCCGCAGAAAAACTTTGATTTGACAATGTTTTCGATCTGGTCACAAAATGTTAAAGCGCAGTGGGGAGATCATCTGAAAATATTATCGCGGGAAATCTATTCCGCTCCAGTTCCAAATTTCGATGTGCATGAAAGCGATCTGCATTTGCAAATGGCGCGGCACATTGGCTATGAAGGCCCGGCTCCTGCGCCGTTTTGTATGTCTGCCGAAATCACCTTTGATTTACCCAAAAAGGGGCTGGTTATCGGTATTGCTGATACGGCATTGGATGTAAAAGGCTGGGAAAGAAAGCGCTGGCCGTACTATCCACAGTTGGCAGAAAAGTTGATTGAAAATGACCATACGGTTGTTTTGATTGGCGGAAAAGCCGAGGCGGCAAAGTTCCGTCCTGAGGCCTGGCCTCGCCAGGTGCAGAATTTTATGGGAAGATTGAGCCTGCAGGAAACTGCGTCTTTGATCCAAAGATGTGATGTTGTGGTTACCAACGACAGCGGCCCGGCACACGTTTCGGCGGCACTGGGTACTCCGACGCTGGTTCTGTTCGGCCCAACTAAAATGTCCAAAAATATTCCTCTTGGCGAAAAAGTGAAAGCCGTTAGCCTGAATTTGGAGTGCAGCCCCTGTCAGTACACCGGACGCTGGGAGGCGTGCAGCGACTGGCGCTGCATGAACGAGTTGACGACGGATCGCGTTCTGCCGTTTCTTTTTGAAAAGGAAGAGTATAAATCAACGCGTGTCAGGATTAAAACACGAGGGAATGAAAAGCTTTTACTGGTTGGGAAGAGCTATGCGGACTGCCGGATCATAGAAAAAGACGGCCGTTTATTTGTGACAAAAGACGGGATAGAGGAACCGCTTACGGTTCATCTTGTCGGTGCGGGAAAAGCAAATTATCCCTGGGGTATGGAAAATGAAATTTCCCGTGCTCTCAAGGAAATGGGAATTCAGGTTATTGAAACCGATTATCGCCTTGATCGGGAAAATTTTCCTGCCCTTTTTATGCGGCCTGCGCATTTCATGCTCGTTTGCAAAGGATCAGGCATTTCACCTGACCTCATCGGAAAATATCCCGGCCGCACGCTTTTGTGGTACCAGGATGATGTTTTTACTACGGCGCATGCTCCCAGGGATTTGGCTTTTAACGGCAGCGCTTTTGATACGGTCTATTCTTTTGACAAGTCGGCTGTGGATGAATACAAGAAATTCGGCATAAAAGATGTGCGTTGGCTTCCCCTCGCAGCCAGCCCGGCTGTCCATCGTAAAATGGATGTACCTAAAAAATATGATGTTTCCTTTGTCGGCAATATTCATCCCAACCGCAAACCTTTTCTTGAGAGATTACAGAAAAAGTTTAATGTACACATTGAACGCGCTTTCATGGATGACATGGTGAGAATACTCAATCAGTCCAGGATTGTGCTTAATCTGGGGATTGGCCCCACAGGAATTCAGCAGAGAGTTTTCGAGGTGCTGAGTTGTGGATCTTTCCTTTTGACAAACGAGATTCCGGAAGCCGACCGGTTATTTGAGAACCATACACACCTTGTCTATTTTAATGATGAGAATATCGAAGATCTGATTTCCTATTATCTTGAACATGATCAGGAACGCGAAAATATTGCTTATGAAGGTTATCTGGAAGCGCATGAAAAACATACTTTTCATCAGCGCATGCATGTCTTGTTGGGACAGGTTTTTCCCGATTACCTCGCGGAAACGACAAGGCCGTCGAGTCTCGATGATACAGTACAGCGCTCCCCTCAAAAGCGGCCACAAAAGCGATTGCTTGTTTTCTGGCATGGGATCGGAGATAATGTGATGGCAACCCCGGCGCTGCGCGCATTCAGGAGGAAGCATCCCCATGATTTTATAGGCTTTATGTATCTTGAAAGAATTCACAAAGACGGACTTATGAAGGGCAATCCGTACATTGATGAACTATACACGTGCAGTGATGCGTGGGACGATTATCCGAACTATGAGACCGGTGTTACCGCGGTGATGGAAGAAGCGAAGGCTGTTGCCAGGCGCGAAGGCTATGATGAGATTATCCCCATTACCATGCGCGCCTGTTCTCTGGAGCGCCATCGTATTGATCGGATTGCCTATGAACTTGATGTCGAACCGGAGAGTTGTGAAACGGAACTTTATGTTTCCAATGCCGACCGCAGACGCGCTGAGGAAATTTTCCGTCAGTGGGGAATTAAAGAAAATGATTTTGTTATTGCCATCCATCGCCGTGGAGCGAATGTTAATAAATTTTGGGATGTTGAACAAGCTCAGGAATTTGTGGACGCGATGAAAAAAAGCGTCAATGCCAGGTTTATTGCATTTGAAACGCACACGGATTTGGACAGGGAAACGGGGCCGCAATTTCGCGGGGACGGGATTTTCACCACAGCGGAACTGGACAATGTAACATTAAGACTTTCTGCGGCTTTGATCGATCGCTGCAACCTTTTTGTGGGAATCGATTCGGGCCCGATGTGGCTTGCCACCACAACCAGAACACCTATTATTGCTCTTTTCACATTGACGTGGATGCACCAGAGCGCACCGCTGAATACAAATAGTTTACTCATTGCTTCCCAAAATGCCTGGGAAATATGCAGCGATGAATTTAAGAATGAAAACCAGGTTCGGATTATTCATGATGCAGCAGGAGGAACGACGATTCGTGCCGAAACCGTACTGTCTGCTGTTAACCGCATTTTTCCGCAGATCGGGGATGTAACGCCTCTGGAAAAAGTAGCGAAAACACGTCTGCAACTGCCGCGCGCATTTCATTCGCAACGGGCATACTGGGGAGCTTTTCTTACTTTGGCGTGCACAGCAAATTGTTCTTACTGTATTCAAAAAATGGACTATGCTTCATTCCAAATTGCCAGGCGGACGAACATCCTTTCCGGCAGACAGTGGGTTCATTTTTTAAATGCCATTGAACATAAACAGAATCAACCTATCGCTTTGATCGGAGGTGAACCGTCGCTGCATCCGGATTTTATCACGATCCTGAATAATTTAGAGGGATATGTGGTCACCGTTACCACAAATCTGATCTCCAGGCATTTTAGTAATGTCGATGAATTTGTGAAAAAGTTGCACACAAAATCTCCGGTTCGTTTTAACACGTCGTTCCATCCGGGTTTTATTTCTGCCGAGGATTATATCGCAAGAGTGAAGCGGATGCGGGAACTGGGATTGTGGGTCGACCAGGTTGCCATGGTCGATCATCCGAATAGTGATTATCAAAAATACAGAGAGGTTTTTGCCCGTCATGGACTGGCTTTGCGTTCACAGACTTTTCTGGGCTACTGGAAGGGAAAACTTTACCCGACACCGGATGATCCCTATGTGACGAACGATCCGAGAGAACACGGTATTTATGATTTACGCCTTTATAAGGAAGGATTTTCCGCCCGGCAAAAAGCGTCCATTTATTGCCAAACAAGAAGATTTCTGATCGCTCCGGACGGACTGGTGTACAATTGTCACTATCATCTTTACAGTAGAACAAATCCGGTCGGCGATTTGCTGAAAGACGAACTGAATCTCAAAGAAGACTATTACTATTGTGAGGATTTTGGGTTTTGTAATCCATGTGATTTTCCTAATGTCCGTTTCAGGCGTATTGATGAAACAGGACTGCCGGAAATGGAGGGGGAAGAAACAATGGCTTTTCGGAATGTTTTGCACGGGATTGATTCATAACTCTGTTAATTTAATCCTTTAGTGCCATTTAACCTTGCGAAGGTTTTGAAGAACACAACATATTGTATATTGATCATAGTTTTTTTATATATTGATGTTTGTAATGGACATAACCTTCGCAAGGATAGTTTTTCAACAGGGTCATTAATGACATAGCAAATACAATTTTATGGTTGTCGCACTTAAAAAAAAGCCGCCCTCCGCGGGTGTAAATATGGAGCGGAAAAACAGAATATATGTAACGCATTGATAAAGTACGCAGCGAAATGCGTCGCATATTTTGATGTGTCGGGTGAATACGACGGACAGCACCCGCGGAGGGGTTTGCCTGATTTGCTTTATACGGTTATATAGAATAAATATTGTACGCACAGGAGAATAACAAATGGCCCTTAAATTAATTACAAGCTCTGAAGATGTTACCAAAATCAAAGATAATAGAGAGTACTCTCTCATTACATTTGATGATCGCCTGACTCTTAATGAAAGCAGAGAGGATACAGCCAATATCGTGTTTAATCCGGCGGCAGGCAATTCGACTGGCTTTGGAGTGCTTTCAGGAAAAATGTGGGAAACAAACCAGGGACAAAAGTTTGCTCCTGTGGCCAGGGATTCAGATTTGAGTAATTTTTTTTACCAACCGCGCTTTCGTATTTTATTCGATCATCTGCTCTCCCGCCCATTAAACACAACACGCTTTCTTGATGTTGGCTGTTGCGACGCGAACGTGGCAAAAAGGGCTATTGAACTGGGTGTGCGGGATGTAACGGCAGTTGATCTACCGGAAATTATTCGGGAGATTAAAGCGGAGAATGGTCTGAAACTTTTGTCCGCGAATCTGAATAAGGACTTTGTTGATGGAGAATTTGACGTCATCTATGCCGGTGAAGTGATAGAACACTTGTACAATGATTTTGCGTTTTTGCAACGCTGCTACGAGCATACTGCTGAGAATGGTGTTCTTATCATTACTACACCTCAGGACCCGCCGGTGAAAAGATGGTATGAACAAGGTACTCACATTCGCTGTTATCCGGATCATACTCTTGCCGGACTTGTTGCGTGTGCCGGATATAATGTCGAACGCTTTAAGGTGCAACTCAACTTTACGAATAATGGTTTGCGAACTGTTGCCATTGTTTTTGCGCGAAAAGGCTCAATGTAGCAGCTTACTTTTTATTGAGAGCAAGGAAAAATGAGCAGAAATAAAATCACCGGAGAAAAGAAAGCGAGAAAAGAATTAAATGTTGCCACTCTGACACTTTGCATGATTGTCAAAAATGAGGAAGAGCATATTGCGCGTTGTTTGCAAAGCGTAAAAGGTGCGGTGGATGACATTGTTATTGTTGATACCGGCTCAACTGACCGAACAGTGGAAATTTGTAAAAGTTTTGGCGCCCGCGTTTATCATCATCCGTGGCAGGACAGTTTCAGCATAGCGCGCAATCAGGCGTTAAAATATGTGAAAACAGAGTGGGCGCTGCAACTGGATGCGGACGAGGAACTGGACCCAGCGGATATTCCATTGTTGCGCAGGGCACTCCATGAGAAGCGATTTAACAGTATCTGTGTAACGATTTTTAATAATTTGCCGGAAGGCATTGTTTCGAAATTTTATTACCGGCGAGTGTACCGGACAAAGATGGCGCATTATGAGGGACGTGTGCATAACCAGATTGTTGTTCCGGGAGCAGTGGGGATGAGAGACATTCGAATATATCATCATGGTTATAATCTTCCTCCCGAAAAAATGGCTGCGAAATATGAACGAACAGAGATACTTTTACTCAGGCAAATTGAGGAAGAACCGGCTAATATTTTCTATCGTTTCAATCTTGTCAGAATTTATCGTAACAAGCAGGAATATGACGGTGCAATTTCTACGGGACTGGCGGCGCTGCAAATGCCAAATGTGCGCTCACGTGTCGGCTACTATCTCATGATCGTCAATGACATCTGCCACAGTATGCTCCTCGCACAACGTGCGCATGAAGTATTTCCTCTTTGTGCGGAAGCGCTTAAAACTGATCCGCTAAATATGGACTTGTTGTTTGCAATGGCCGGCGCTTATGTGTCCATTGGCGCGTATAAAAACGCGATTCTCTATTATCAAAAATGGCTAAAAGCAAAACAAAAAACAGACGGCAAACCAATCGATCTTGCGATGAGCGTCGATACCTATTCGCTGGATGCTGTTGTTTTGGAAAATATCGGCAAGTGTTACAAGTATATCGGACAATATGATCCGGCTATTGAGAATCTCGAAAAAGCAATTGCCGCCAACCCCGGTCGTCTCTCTCCTTATAAAGCTCTGGCTCTCTGCTATATTGAACAGCATGATTTGGCCAAGGCCACGCACGTATTGGAGAGGTCGGTTTCGAAAAATATTGCCGATAGTTTTGTTTTCTACAAACTGGGTGTTTTGCTCCGGGAACTTGGCCATTTCGATCAGGCGCAAAAATATATGCAGAGATCGTTGCAGCTTGATGAGGACGCACCTGATGTCTGGAATGCGAACGGCCAGTTGCTCCTTGTGCGAGGCAAAACCGTTGAGGCTCTGCAAAATTTTAATCGATGTTTGCAAATAAATCCAAATCACTTGGGAGCCAAATTAAACAGATCTCACGCGCTTTTACTTCTTTCAAAAAATCAGGAAGCGCAAAAAGAGTTGATTGCCATCCTTTCATCCGAGCCGCAAGATTATGGAATTTTCAGCGAGGCAGGAGAGCTTTGCTGTACGCACCACTTGTTCGTTCCGGCAATTTCTTTTTATGAAAAATATCTGCAACAAAACCCTGATGATGTGAAGGCATTGCATAATCTGGCATCGTGCTACGCGCAAACGGGAAATTTCGACTCGGCACGAATTGGTTATAGTGCTGTTCTAAATATTAATCCCTCTTATCAGCCAACAATACAAAGTCTTGAATACTTGCAAAAAATATCAGCTTTGGTGGAGTGATGACCGAAAAATCCAAACCTTCAATTTCCTTATGCATGATTGTGAAAAATGAAGAACATTTCCTTGGCCAATGCCTGGAAAGTGTTCGCGAATTCGTTGACGAAATGATCATTGTTGATACCGGGTCAACGGATAAAACTGTAGAGATTGCCAAACAATTCGGAGCAAAAGTCCATTTTCACCAATGGCAGAACAGCTTTAGCGAAGCAAGAAATTTCAGCCTGCAGTTTGTGAGCGGAGACTGGGTTCTGCAACTGGACGCCGATGAAAAGCTGGAAAGAAAAGATATCCCTCTGCTCAAAAAAGTGATATCCGATCCGCACACGAATGCCGTTTTTATGCCGATTTTGAATGATTTGCCCGGAGGAGGGATTTCGAAGCATTACTTCCCAAGATTGTACCGGCGCGGTTCGGCGCATTATGAAGGTATCGTTCACAATCAATTGGAATTCACCGGCAAGTCGGTTACTGCCGAAATCAGGATTTACCACTATGGCTATAACCTGATGCCGGAACAAATGGCGAAGAAAAACGAACGCAGCGCTCGTTTACTGGAAAAGCAACTAGAGGAAAATCCTGATTTTCTTTTTGCCTGGCATAATCTCATTCGTATTCACAGAAACGAAAAGAAATACGATCTTGTGATGCAGGAAGCGGATGCTGTTCTTAATCGAATTCCTTACGAACAGGATGTTGCTGCTTACGTGATGATTGCTTACGATGCTGCAAGTAGTGCTTATCAAAAGGGACTTTATCAGCGCGCTGAAAAGTATTGTCTGAACGCAATAGAAAAAATGCCTGACTATTTAGACATATTTTATGTACTGGGCTGCGTGCGAATGGGTATGAAAAGGCATAAAGCGGCTATTGTGGAATTTAAGAAAGCACTGGCTATTCTTGAAAATTTGCGCCAAAAACCCGCATTAACGCAGTTGAAACTGGATGTATTCAACAGTGAGCATTTGATACACAAACATATAGCTATATGCTATTTTTCGCTTGGGAATAAAAAGGAAGCCCAAGATTCGCTGGAGCAGGCAATACAAAAAAAACCGGAATATTCTGAAGGACATTATTTGCTTGGCGCGTTGTTTTTGGAAGAGAATAGTTCGGAATCCGCAGCACGGGAATTTGCCCGTGTTCTGGAAACAGATCCTGAACATATTGGTGCATTGGTCAATATGGCTGTTGTCGCGGTGCGCCAGGATCGCTTTTATGCTGCAAAACAATATCTGGTTAAAATTGCTGATCGCGACGACATTGATCCTGATCTTTACCATGTTTTAGGTGAATTATGTACGAGGATTAAAGAATTTCGCCTGGGGATAGACTTTTATGAAAAATATTTGCAAAAGAGGCCACAGCAAATCGGTGTGCTGACTAATATTGCATCCTGCTACGCGCAACTGGGGAATTATCAAGCTGCGGTCCTGGGGTACCAATCTGTTTTGGAGATAGACCCGGGTAATGAGTTGGCGAGAAAAAATCTCCTTGAACTCGGACGCTATTTGCAGAAACATAAAAGTGAAATTGTTTTTGCATAATTGACAATCCGGATTAAAGTTTGCCAGATCACGTTTCTTAATAAATCAACCGGCTATCCTGTGATCGTTTACATCGGGTTGTGTTTATGTTCTTAAATTATTAGAAAATAATGGCATCTTACCGAGTTGTTTGCATAATCAAAATAAGGATTAAATTTCTTCGAAAAAAAATATCGGGATTTTCTAAAAAAAAATTAAAGAAACGGACCATTTTGTCGATATTGTTTTATGAAAGCCGAAGAATATATTTCGCGGGAAAGAGAGGAGGAGGTGATGATTGGGATAAAATAGCAAGGCTGCATTGTAAGGAGTTTTGATTTACCCAATGAAACGTATGATCAGATGGGCAAGGAAGCCCATGAACAAAACAAGGAGGTTTTACAATGGCACAAGCAGATCTGGCTCGAATTAACACGAACATAGGTGCCTTGCAGGCATTAAATTCTTTGTCATCAATTAATCGGCGGATGAATATCCACTCGCTTCGTCTGGCAACCGGTAAAAGAATTAACCAGGCTGCCGATGATGTCGCCGGTTTTACCATTGCCACCAAACTCCAGGTGCGTACACAAGGCCTTGGTGTGGCGTTGAACAATATTGGTGACGCGAAAAACATGATGTCTATTGCTGAAGGTAACCTGACAAAAATCAGCGATATTTTGCAGCAAATGAAATCCAAAGCGACGCAGGCTGCGAATGATGCGTTGGGAACTGAAGAACGGACAGCTATCAAAAATGAATTGGAAAGTCTGACAGCACAAATCAACGATATCGTCGGACAGACAAAGTGGAATAGCAATCCACTTTTATCGGGCTCCGGGCTGAATACCGGTTTTACGTTTCAAACCGGCGCCGGTGTAACCTACAGTGATCTCGATTTCAAACTGGATGCGACGACTGTCGGTTTGAGTCACATTACCGCCTATACAGCGGGTGGGATGGGGGTTCAAGTGCTCGATACCGCAAGTGTGGCGACAAGCTATAATCCGTCGTTATTCTCGGTTGCAAGTCTTGCAACGTCTTCGACCATTGGTTCCGGCTTAACAAGGCTTGCCACCGGCAATTATAGCGTTGAAGTAACTAATGTCGCTGCCGGCGGTGGAACGGTAACGTTTCGAGTCCGTAACTCGGCTGGCTCTTTGGTTGCGATTGATGCTGATGGCGACGGAGCCGGTGGTACCGGAGCAACAGCCACTAGTGTGACTTTTGCATTGTCTTCGGGCGCAACCGCTACATTTGATACCGGTGTTGGAATCAAATTTGCCTTGAGTGGTTTGGCGAGCAATGAAACCGGTCAGTTTGGTATTTCCTATACCGGCGCAAACCGCGTTGATTCACACTCTGATGCGAATTCGTATATGACGGCTATCGACAACGCGATTAGCGACGTGAGTAAGGCCCTGTCGTATATCGGTGCCAATGTCAATCGACTGTCCTATCAGGAAGAAACACTGACCGTGGCGCAGGTCAATACGGATGCCGCCCGATCGAGAATTCAGGATGCTGATATGGCATACGAGCAATTGCAGGAAACCAAGCTGAGAATTTTGCAGCAAACTGCAACAGCAATGCTGGCGCAGGCAAATACTTCGCCGCAAGCTATTTTGAGTCTGTTCCGTTAATAAAATGAATGTGCTGCGCGTCCATTTGGACGCGCAGTTTTCGTTGTTTTTGAATCTATAGCAAGGAGTAAACATGTCATTGGACTTTTCGCAAGCAGGCATGATGAATAGCAAGTTAGCGTCTTACAAACAAAATGAGGTTCTTACTTCTTCACCGGAAAAACTTGTTCTTTTACTTTATGATCAAGCTATCTTGAGTTGCAAAAAACAGGATCAGGAAAGAGCCTCTCTCGCATTGTCCGAACTTATTAATTCATTGAATTTTAATTACGCTGAAGTAGCAACAGGCTTATTCAAGCTTTATGATTATCTGTTGCGAGATATCAAGCAGAGCGAGTTTAATCAGGCTTTGGATATTCTCACTGAACTCCGTCAGACCTGGAGTTCAGCGATTCAAAATCTAAAAGCTGCATAAGAAAGCCATTCAACCAGGTGTTTCAAAATGAATATTTCCTCCACAGGCGGCTCGGGTAGTCTTGAATCGTTGATACAGCAATACATGGCGCTTGAGCGCAGGCCATTAACTCAAATATCGAGGCAAATTAGCTCTTTGAAGAGCCGGAGTGCATTGTTCGATCAATTAAAGACCCAGCTTTCCGGGCTCAAAGACAAGGCCGATGATTTATCAGAGACGGATGCCAGCAAATCGCCTTTCAGTGCTGTGCAGGCCGCATCAAGCGATACGGATGCTTTGACAGTGAGTTCCGGAAACGGAACGACAGAGGGAACGTACGTTTTCCGCATCCGGCAGCTCGCTACTTCAACAAATATGCGAAGCACGGCACAAATGAATACCGCTCCATCCACAATCAGTGATTCTCAAGTTGCTGCCGGCCTGGACAGTCTGGATACCAGCAAGAGCTGGGCCAACGCTGGTTTTGACGTTGAACCCACAGGAACGGTTTCTTTTGATACCGGCAGTGGTTGGGTTGAGTTTACGCTTTCTGATTATGCTACAGTGGATGACTTTATCGATGCTGTAAACGGCGATGCAACCGCCGGAGTAAATATTTATTACGATGACAATCGAGATAAATTTGTCATAGAAAGTGATACCTCCGGCGCAACGCTAAAAATGAAACAATCCGTTAGCGCTGGATTTTTATCCCAGGCAAAGATTGCTGATGAAACAACAGGGCAAGTTATTGCAGATGCGACTGAGCACGACTATACAACCAATCAAACGGGTGTACAAGGCGATGTTCTTTTGTACAAAGCAAATTTTGATAACTCTTTGACTTCTTCTGATTCAGGCAGCTTTAAAATAAATGGCGTAACGATTAGCTGGGATGCGGGTAATGATACGCTTGATGGCATAATCAGCGATATCAACTCTTCCCAGGCAAATGTTACGGCTTTTTACGATCAATCGTTAGATAAAATTACAATCACTGCAAATGATACCGGAAGTGAAGCAATTCAATTTGAGGATGTGAGTGGAACGTTTTTAGCGGATACACTAAAGCTCGACAGTGCCACGCAAAGCATTGGCCAGGATGCCAAATTTACGATTAATAGCAATGATTCTGGTGATGAAATTACTAAATCTTCAAACACTTTTACAATAAATGATCTTACATTTACTTTAAAGCAGGTAACTGTCGCAAACGATAATTATGCGGATTCGAGTACAAGCTCTGTTACTGTTTCCGCAACGCGTGATTCCGAATCCATCACTTCGGATATTGAATCTTTTCTTACAACTTTTAATGCTGTTAGCGACTATTTGAAAACACAAACGGCGGTAAATCCCGTAACTTATTCAAGAGCCGCTCTTGCCGGAGAAAATCTTTTCCGTAGCTTGCGATCTTCTATGATGAATATCCTGATGTCTGAAGTTTCAGGGGTCGATAGTGGAGACCCGGCAACATTGGCAGAAATCGGCATCACTTTTGATTCAGATCTTCATGCCTCGGTGAGTGATGCTTCCGCATTAAGCACTAAACTCTCGGAGAATCCAAGTGGGGTTGCTGCTTTATTCAACTCTACAAATGGCGTTGCGACACGAATATTTGATCTTTTGGATACTTATACAGAAACTGATGATGGTATTATAGATGAACGCCAAGATGTTATTGAGAATCAAATTTCCGATTTAAACGACAGATCTGACCGACTGGAAGAAAGACTCAATCTAAAAGAAGATCAATATCGATCTCAGCTTTCACAAATGCAGGATTTATTTATTCAACTTAATCAGGAACAGAGTTTAATGAATAGTATCCTTGGGAGTGTCAGCCAA
>Ga0114931_10002972_pt1 | contig 21502 bp, 16 predicted proteins | sample 2SBtaG_FD_89579 | JGI IMG/M metagenome (GOLD analysis project Ga0114931, IMG submission 89579) | Deep subsurface microbial communities from Kolumbo volcano to uncover new lineages of life (NeLLi) - 2SBTROV14_V59a metaG | ecosystem: Environmental > Aquatic > Marine > Volcanic | place: Kolumbo...
GGCGAATAGACGCCGAAGGCCGGTTCCTGACCCGCCTGGTTGCGCACAAAACTGGCCATGTCGAAAAACTGCTTGTGCAGGCGCGAGCGCAGCTCAGCGTCGATTGACATCTCATTCAAGGCCTTGTCCATACACAACATCCACTGATCACGCTCGGCATCACCTATGGCCACGTGCAGGTGCCGCGCCCGCAACCGCGGGTGGCCATATTGCTGAACATAGAGATCAGGCCCACCGAACCAGCCGGATAAAAACTGATAAAGTTTTTCTATAGATCCGGACAGATCCCGGGGATGCATATCCCGGATCGGCCGGGCCTCGGGGAGGGTGTCCATGTGGTGGTAAAAGCGCTCCACCAGTTCCCGCACGCGGGCGTCTCCGCCGATCAGTTCGTAAGGGGTGGTCTCAGTCATGCTAACCTCATCATATCTGGGGAAACTCTGAGTAAGTCTACAATTGTTATCCCGGCGTCCCCAGGGCCAGATAATCCAGCGCAATCCCGGCGAACACGGCCATACCCAACCAGTTGTTGTTCAAAAATGCCTGGAAATACGTCTCGCGCTTAGGCTCCAGCAACAGGTATTGCTGATACAGCGCGAACCCGGCCGCCACCAGCAGGCCCAGTCCATAATAAGCGCCCAGACCGGCGGGCCCGGCCAGCAGCGACAGCCCGGCCAGGACCAACAACTGCAACAGGCCGATCACCAACCGGTCGGCGGCACCAAACAGAATGGCGGTGGATTTCACCCCGGCGCGAAGATCATCCTCGCGGTCGACCATGGCGTATTCGGTATCGTAGGCCACGGTCCACAACAGATTGATCACATACAGCAGCCAGGCGACCTTCGGCACCGCCCCCGTCTGCGCCGCAAAGGCCATCGGAATGGCCATGCTGAACGCCGCGCCCAGTACCAGTTGCGGCAGGTGGGTGACCCGCTTGGTCAAGGGATAGATCACGGCCAGCGCCAGCGCCGCGAACGACAGCCACAGGGTCAGCCGGTTGAGCAGCAATACCAAGCCGAAAGCCAGCAGGCACAGCAGCCCGAACAACACCATGGCCTCGCGCGGACTGACCCGGCCGGCGGCGACCGGCCGCTCGCGGGTGCGCGCCACCAGCGGGTCGAAGCGCCGGTCGGCGACATCGTTGATCACGCAACCGGCGGAACGCATCAGCACCACGCCGGCCACGAAGATCAGCAGAATAGCGATATCCGGCACACCCTGAGCCGCAATCCACAGCGCCCACAGCGTAGGCCACAACAGCAGCAGGATGCCGATCGGCCGGTCGAGCCGCATCAACAACGCATACTGGCGCAGTCGGTCTTTGATACGGGCAGGGTTCATGGAGCGATTATACCTGGCCGAAGCGCTCGGCCTGTCCCAGCCAGCGCCGCACCAGCGGCCCCACCCGCTCCGGATAGTGTTCACTGATCAGGCGCCCGGCTTCCGCCACATCCGGCAACAGAGCCTCGTCGCGCAACAGATCGGCAAGCCGCAGATTGAGCATGCCGGTCTGGCGGGTACCCAGCACTTCACCGGGACCGCGGATTTCCAGATCCCGTTGCGCAATGACAAAACCGTCATTGGTCTCGCGCATCACCGCCAGTCGTTCCCGCGCCTGCTGCGACAACCGGCCCTGGTACAACAACACACAGCTGCTTTGCACCGTTCCGCGCCCGACCCGGCCACGCAGCTGATGCAGTTGCGCCAGCCCCAAGCGCTCGGCATTCTCGATAATCATCAATGACGCATTGGGCACATCGACCCCGACCTCAATCACCGTGGTGGCCACCAGCAAATCCAGCTTGCCGGCCTTGAATGCCTGCATAATCTGTTCTTTTTCCGCTGCTTTCAGACGCCCATGCACCAGCCCGACGCGCAACTGCGGCAAGGCCTCGGCCAATGCTTTCGCACTGTCCTCCGCGGCCTGGCACTGCAGGACTTCGGACTCTTCGATCAATGTGCAGACCCAGTACACCTGGCGCCCGGTGGCGCCGGCATGCGCCACCCGCTCGACAATTTCCGGCCGGCGGCTGTCACTCATCACCACCGTGGTCACCGGGCTTCGGCCCGGCGGCAGTTCGTCGATCACCGAGGTATCCAGGTCGGCATAGACCGACATCGCCAGGGTGCGCGGAATAGGCGTGGCGGTCAGCGTCAGCTGGTGCGGGTAGCGGTTGTCGCCCTGCTGGCCTTTGTTGCGCAGCGCCAGACGCTGATGCACGCCGAAACGGTGCTGTTCATCGATGATCACCAGCCCGAGGCGTGGAAAGATCACGTCGCCCTGAAACAGGGCATGGGTGCCCACCGCCAGTTGCGCCTGTCCGGCCGCCAGCTCAGCCAGCCCGGCGCGGCGCTGGCTGGTTTTCATTTTTCCGGACAACCAGCACAGTCTGACCCCGAGCGGTTCGAGCCAGGCGGCAAAACTGGCATAGTGCTGCTCGGCCAGCAATTCCGTCGGGGCCATCAATACCGCCTGGCAGCCGGCTTCCAGTGCCTGCAATGCGGCCAGGGCGGCCACCACCGTCTTGCCCGAACCCACATCGCCCTGCACCAGCCGCAGCATCGGCCGGTCCTGGCGCAGATCCCGGTCGAGTTCGTCCGCCACGCGCCGCTGCGCGGCCGTCAGACTGAAATCCAGCCGGCCGAGAAAGCGTTGTCGCAAAGCGCCATCCCCACACAGCGCCGGCGCCCGGTGAGTCTGGTTACGCTGCCGCAGCCGCTTCAGGCTCAGATGATGGGCCAGCAGTTCTTCGAACACCAGGCGTTGCTGGCAGGGGTGTTCGCGCTGCTCCAGTAAATCCAGATCGGTGCCGGGTGGCGGACGGTGCGCCCAGTGCACGGCTTCCGGCAGGGGCGGCAGACGCAAACGCCGGCGGACGGCTTCCGGCAACCAGTCCGGGAGCAGGTCGGGTTCCTGTGCCAGGCGCTGCAGGGCCTGCTCGGTCAGACCACGCAGGGTCAGCTGGTGCACGCCCTCGGTGGTCGGGTAGATGGGTGTAAGGCTGGCTTCGGCCGGCACGCTATCCCCTTCCGTGAGCAGCTGATATTCAGGATGCACCATTTCCAGGGTCGTGGCGCCGCTTCTGGCTTCGCCGAAACAGCGCAGCCGCGCATGACGCCGGAAGCTTTCCTGTTGCTGTCGGCTGAAATGAAAAAACCGCAGCGTCAGCTGGCCACTGCCATCATTGACCCGCACCAGCAGCATCCGGCGGCGGCCGAACTTGATCTCGGCCAGCTCCACCTCGGCCTAGATGACCACCTGCATACCCGGCCGCAGGCTGCCGATGGGTTCGACCCGGGTGCGGTCCTGGTAGCGCAACGGCAGATGAAACAGCAGGTCCTGCAGACTGTGAATATCCAGCCGGGCCAGCTTTTCCGCCACCCGCGAGCCGACCCCCCTGAGCACGGTAACCGGCTGGGTCGAGAAATCTTCTTGCAGGTTTGCCGCCACAACGCCGGGCTTACAACACCATGATGGCGTCCATTTCCACGCCGGCGTCCCTGGGCAGGCTGGCCACGCCGACGGCGGCGCGCGCCGGATAGGGTTCGGCGAAATACTCCGCCATGACCTGATTGACCAGCGGGAAATGCGCCAGATCGGTGAGAAAGATGTTCAGCTTGACGATGTCCGCCAGATTGCCGCCGGCGGCTTCACACACCGCCGCAAGATTGTCGAACACCCGCCGGATCTGCGCCTCCATGTCGCCTTCGACCATGTCCATGGTCTCCGGCACCAGAGGGATCTGTCCCGACAGATAAACCGTGTCGCCGGCTCTGACCGCCTGGGAGTAAGTACCAATCGCCTGCGGCGCCCTGGTCGTGGAAACAATGTCCTTTGCCATCTGATGACCTCGGTAATAGTGGTTCTGGAAACAGAAGAAAACCCGGATCAGCCCTTGTTGCGTGTCACCTTCAGCACCAGAGGATTCTGCCGGATCTTGCGCATGACCTGCGCCAGATGTCGCCGTCCCTTGACCGTGATGCTGAACAGAATGGAGGTGTTGACGCCATCCCGGTCTTCAATATTGACATTTTCAATGTTTGAATCCGTGTCTGCAATCGCCGCGGCGATAGTCGCCAGCACGCCGCGCTGATTCTGCACCAGCACCCGCAGATCGGTGAGGTATTCACCCTCGGGCTCGGCTTCCCACTCGACATCGACCCATTTTTCCGGCTGGCTGCGAAAATCCGCCACGTTCTTGCAGTTCTCGTTATGAATGACAATCCCCCGCCCGGTACTGACAAAGCCGATGATCGGGTCACCCGGCACCGGCCGGCAGCATTTGGCGAAACTGACCACCATACCTTCAGTACCGCGGATCGCCAGCGGCCGGGCCTGCTCGGCCTCCAGTTTCCCGGCATCCGGCTCCACAGTGCCCAGCAGCTGCCGCGCCACCAGCAGGGGAATTCGGTTGCCGAGGCCGATATCCTGAAACAAGTCATCCAGCGATTCGAGCCCGCATTCTTCCAGAAAATCGATAACCAGCTGCGGCGGCAGATCGTCCAGCGACGTGGAAAAACCGGCCAGCGATTTTTCCAGCAGCCGCCGACCCAGTCCCAGGGCCTCCCCCTGGCGCAGGCGTTTCAGGTGACTGCGGATATTGGCGCGCGCCTTGCCGGTCACGACAAAATTCAGCCAGGCCGGATTGGGATGGGCTCCCGGCGCGGTGATGACTTCCACGGTCTGACCGTTCAGCAACGGACTGCGCAAGGGCGCCAGATGGCGATCGATCTTGGCGGCGATGCAACTGTTACCGACTTCGGAATGCACATGATAGGCAAAATCAACCGGCGTGGCGCCGCGTGGCAACTCCACGATGTCACCCTTGGGCGTGAATACATAGACCTCGTCGGGGAACAGGTCGATCTTGACGTTCTCAAGAAACTCCAGGGAATTGCCGGCGCTTTTCTGCATCTCCAGCAACTCCCGCAGCCATTCGCGGGCGCGGGCCTGGGCGCTGTTGCCGCTGCTTTCCCCGGTCTTGTACAGCCAGTGCGCCGCCACCCCGGCCTCGGCCACCTTATCCATGTCTTCGGTGCGGATCTGCACCTCGATCGGCACCCCGAAAGGACCGAACAATACGGTATGCAGCGACTGATAGCCATTGGCCTTGGGAATGGCGATATAATCCTTGAACTTCCCCGGTACCGGTTTGTACAGATTGTGCATCATGCCCAATACCCGGTAACAGGTATCGGCCCGGTCGACCGTAATGCGAAACGCGTAGACATCCGATACATCGGAAAACGACAACCGTTTTTCCCGCATTTTACGGTACAGGCTGTACAGATGTTTTTCGCGGCTTTTCACCTCGGCCTCGATGCCTTCCTGCACCAGCCGCTGGCGGATGGCCGACTCGATTTTCTGCAGAATCTCCTTGCGATTGCCGCGCGCCTTGCGGATCGCCTCGGCGAGCACCCGGCTCCGCATGGGATACAGGGCATTGAGGCCCAGATCCTCCAGCTCCAGGCGGATGGTGTTCATGCCCAGACGGTTGGCGATCGGGGCATAGATGTCCAGGGTTTCGCGGGCGATGCGCCGGCGTTTGTCCGGGCGCATCACGCCCAGGGTGCGCATATTGTGCAGACGGTCGGCCAGCTTGATCAGGATGACCCGGATGTCCTTGACCATGGCCAGCATCATTTTGCGGAAATTTTCCGCCTGCGCCTCGGCCTTGCTCTCGAACTGAATGTGAGTCAGCTTGCTGACACCCTCGACCAGTTCCGCCACCTCGCCGCCGAAATGCTGTTCGATCTGCTGTTTGGGAATCTCGGTATCTTCGATGACATCATGCAGAATGGCGGCGATAACGCTGTTGGAGTCCATGCGCATGTCGGCCAGGATGTGGGCCACCGCAATGGGGTGGTAAATATAGGGTTCGCCGGATTTGCGATGCTGCCCTTCGTGGGCCTCGGCGCCGAGCAGATAGGCGCGATAGACATCCCGCACCTGTTCCGGCTCGAGATAGGTTTCCAGCACCCGGCACAGATCGCTGATCAGAAACCGGGGCTGATAATCCTGTTGTTGATCTGGACTGGCCGCCATATGCCCTCGGCCCCGATCAAGGTTAGGGTAGTGCGCACTACGCATGGGGCTCATCCTGATCTTAGGGCCAGTCAGGAGGGATTGCAAAAAGAGGTGGGAATCGACCTTCCCGCCGCAACCGGAAGACCGGGAGCCCTAGTTGCTGCCGGGCGCCGCCGGTTCGGCTGCCAGGGCATTCATGGCCTCCTCCACCGCATCGGCCAGTTCTTCGGCCGGTTCCGGCTTTTCATCCAGGATAGAAGGTCCGACGATGCCCTCGGCAATTTCCCGCAGCGCCATGACCGTGGGCTTGTCGTTCTCCCAGGGCAACTGGGCTTCCTGGCCGTTGGCCAGCTGCCGGGCCCGTTTCGCGGCGACCAGCACCAGCTCGAAACGATTCGCCACATTATCCAGACAATCTTCTACCGTAACGCGCGCCATGGGATTTTCCTAATCGGATAAATCAAGGGCGGCAGAGTGTAGCGGATTCACGCGCCGTTTTCCAGTAATCCCGCCAGCAGCTGCGCATGGCGTTGTTGCTGGGGACCCAGACGCAGGCGCGCGGCGCGCACCAGACACTCGAGTTCGTCCAGCGCCTGAGTGAAATCATCGTTGACAATGAGATAATCATACTCATTGAAATGACGGCATTCGGCCACCGCGCCGGCCATCCGCCGGGCGATGGTCGCGGCATCGTCCTGGCCACGCCCCCGCAGGCGATCCTCCAGCGCCTCCCGGCTGGGCGGCAAGACAAAGATCGACACCACCTCCGGCCACAGCTTGCGGATCTGCCGCGCGCCCTGCCAGTCGATATCGAGAAATACCTCGTTTCCGGCCGCCAGCTGACCCTCGATCCCCGAGCGGGCCGTACCGTAATAATTGTCGAATACCCGGGCATGCTCGATGAAATCCCCGGCGGCCAGCATGGCCTCGAAGGTGGCCAGGTCGACAAAATGATAGTCCCGGCCGTTCTCTTCGCCGGGGCGCGGGGCGCGGGTGGTGTGCGATACCGAAAAAGTCACCTCCGGCAGCCTTTCCATCAGCGCATGCACCAGGCTGCTCTTGCCGGCGCCGGATGGGGCCGAGATGATGAACAGATTACCGGGCGTCGTCATCGCGGGCTTAGTCCTTTCCAGCTTCTGCCTGTGCCTTGAGCCGGGACGGCGCCCATTCCCGGGTATAGCCGTACTTTACCAGCAGCGGATAGGCCAGCAGCGTCAGCCAGCGGCTGGTGACGGGTTTAAGCTTGCCGATCCAGGCGCTATCGAGCCGGATCCGGGTACTGCCGCTGTGGAAACGGTCCGGGTTGCCACCGATGGAATGCAGGCTCGGCAACCGGATGGCATGCTCATCCTCGAAAGGCAGCGGCTTGTCCGCCAGCGGCGGGATCTGACCGATCAGCCGCTGCATGACCGTGCGCGGATGACTGGCGAACTCTTCATAGTTGACCCGCACATAGGGCAGGCGCTTGCCCAGCCAGTCGCTGAACACATTGTGGGTGTACCACATATGCAGCACCCGGCGCGGGGAGAAGTTCAGCATCATCTCGCCGGTGGTGGGATCGAATTTCTGCTTCTGCCAGGAATAGGCCACGGCGCGCACATCCCGGACCAGATGCACCACATGCACCCGGATACCGGGGATCCCGGCCAGCACCAGCGCCCGCGACGGCACTTTGGAGGAATCGACAATGATGCGCTTGCCGGATTCCTCGGCCATCGCGGCGTACAGCCCACCCAGCCAGTGCCGGTATTCTTCCAGCTGATGCCGCGCGCGGGGCTTGAGCCGCTCCCGATACAGTTTGGGGAAATCCCGCATTTGCGCGACCTTGAAATTCAGGAACTCGATGCGCCGCACATCCTCCTGATCGCGGATCACCCGGCCCATCACCTGCTCCCAGAACTCACAGCCCTGGAACGTCTTGCCACAGGCGCACATTTCTTCCTTGGATACCCGGGTGCGGAACAGCCGGTTCAGCTCGTTGAACGAGGCCACTCCGTCCAGCGTACCGAACACCCGGTCGAGAATAGTGCTGCCGCAGCGCGGCGCCCCGGCGATATAAATGACATCGATCGGATTATCCGGGTCCGGCCTGGGCATATCGGCCGGCGGCTCCCGCCGTTCGGGTGCCGGTGGCCGGCCGGGAGGGTCGCCCGGGCCGCGTCCTGCCGCGCCAGACCCGCCACCCGGGCGACCTCCCGGACCCGGCCGCCCGCCACCCGGTCCCGGACGACCAGCCCCGCCGCGGCCCAGACCAGGCAGGCCGGCGGGCGGCTTGAGGGAGAATTTCACATAGGTTTTTATGCCGAACTGCTGATAACAATAGATGGGCATAATCAGGTTGCGCAACAACACGGCGCCGGCAAACGCACAGGCCACGCCCAGCATGCCAAAATGGTCAACGCTGAAATAACTGCCGCCGATGGCCACCGTCAGACACACAATATTGGTGACCATCAACGCCCGGTCCCGACCGGCCATCAACATCAGGTGATAGGTGCCGCCTGCCCAGACATTGCCCAGCTGACCCAGGCTGAGAATGACCAGCACCCATTGCGCGCCGGCGTAGAATTCGCCGAATACCCGCTCCAGCACCCAGTCGCCATAAAACAGATAGACAGCCAGCAGCACGGTGGAAGGAATCGCCGACACCGTAGCGGTAAATCGCATCAACCGCTGGATCTGCTGCTTTTCGTCCTTGGCATACAGTTCGGCGATGATCGGCGGGATGACCGCACCTAGAATCGTCATGGGCATATTGATCAGCAGAATCAGGCGCGCGGCGGCGCCATACAGCGCCACTTCGTCATCCGGGCGGAACATGCCCATCAGCCACACATCGGCCCGCTGCAACAGTACGAACAGCAGGCTGCTGAAGATCAGCGGCCAGGCGATGCGCAGCGGTTCGACCGGCGTGTCGTCCTCACCGTCCGCGCGCAGCGCGCGCACCCGGGGCAACAGAATCAGCCCGGCCAGCAAAATCGTGATGGCACTGGCGATCACCGTCACCCACAGCACTTGCTGCAGATCGGAATGGCCCTGACTTTCCAACAGCCACCACAGCATCAGCGCGGTCAGCGCCAGGGGGATGAAGTTGCCGAACGCAGCGGCGGCCCGGATATCGCTGAAGCCGCGGAAGATCTCCTGCAACAGGGATTGCAGGGTGATGACCATCACCCACAACGCCAGCAGCGTGGCACTGGCCGCCATCAGCGAAGAATCGAACAGTGTATCCGCCAACCATTGCCCCACACCGGCATAAATCAGGCCACCCACCACCACGGCGCCGACTACGCCGTGTTTCAGTACCGCGACAATGGCATGATAGGCATGGGCTTGTTTGCCCATGACGATGGACTGGGCCACGGCCCGCACCGCAGCCCGGTTGAAACCCAGCTGGGAGAAGATGATGGCCACCATCACCACGGAGAACATCAGAAAATACGTGCCCATCTCGTCCGGTGACAGCAGGCGGGCAATGAGACCGCTGACCGCCACGCTGACGATGCTGGCCAGGATCCGCATACCTAGTGACCAGGCGGCCCCGGACATCAGACGGCGGCGATGGGGAATGGCGGCGAAAAGTCGACGTAACATAATTATACTTTATTTCAGAAAGGGGCAGCATACCCCAGTAGCGGGACTGGAATCCAGACAAGCAAACCTGTGAAAAGGATCATAATTTTTTCACGGGTGTTATGATAACCTTAAAGAGAAGAACGAATGCGCCGCCATAATTGCCAATGAACCGCGGCCTGTTGCCCGTGACAGATATTTTCATCTCATGCGCTTGTAACTTTACTTTATCAGGGAGATCTCAATGAGCAGTCTGGACGATACCATGAGCCGCATACGCACCATCATGGAACAAAAACTGCAGCTCACCATTCAGCCTGAGGCGGTGCAGGACGATCTGCACCTGGATTCCATGGCACTGCTGGAACTGGTCGTGGGTCTGGAAAAAGAATTCGCGGTCGAAGTGGATGAAGATGAACTGGATTCCCCCGAACATTTTAAAAGCGTTGAAAGCATCGCAAAATTCGTGCTACAACAAAGCTGAATGTTGTTGGCGCATTCAATTTCCAACCTTCTTTAGAATTCAGGATCTTGCAATGGAAGCAGGCAAGGAAACACCAAAAAACGATAAACTGGGGCTGTTACGTATCGACCTGCAGGATTCCCTGCGTCAGAGCGCCGTGGATCCACGCAAGCTGTCTTCGTTTCAGCGCATACTGCTGACCACCGATGGCACCGTCACCGAGATTCTGGAAGCCCAGCTGTGGGAAGCCATTCATATCGTCAAAATCGATCAGGGTATTTTCGATGCCGATACCGCTATCCCTTACCTGGACATCGGCCCCGGCACCCAGGTGATGATGCGCAAAGTAATGCTGCGCGGTAAATACAGCCATAAAAACTACATCTACGCCGAATCCATCCTGGTGCCGGACCGGCTGCCGGACGTGATCCGTGAGGCATTGATGGAGACTCAGAAACCCATCGGCCAGCTGATCATGCAGAACCGCATGGAGTCGTTCCGCGAGATTCTCAACTGCCGTCTGGAAGAAGCCGGCGAACTGGCCGAGTACTTCGACATCCAGCCGGAAGACAATCTGGTCTCGCGCACCTACCGGGTGTTCGCCAACCGCCAGCCGATGATGCTGATCACCGAAAAATTCCCGGAATCCGCCTTCCAGTCATTCGATTAGAGTCACCGCCATGCTCTACCACATGCTTTCGCAAACCGTTCAGCGCCTGCCGGACCAGCCGTTCATGGAATGGGGCGACGAGTCCCTGAGTTATCAGCAGTTCCAGAACGCGGTCGATCGTTTCGCTGCCGCCCTGGCCGCAGACGGCATCGGGCCGGGTGACAAAGTGATCGTGCTGCTGCCCAACGGACCGGAATTCGCCGTCAGCGTGTTCGCCATCGTCAAGCTGGGCGCTATCGTGGTGCCGCTCAACACCGCTTTCCAGGACTCGGAGCTGGAATATTATCTCCAAGACAGCCAGGCGCGGATCATGATCACCAACCCGGCCATCGAGGCTTCACACGGGGAACTGATTGCCGGCAGCAGCGGCTGCCGGCTGCTCACCGAGGTGCCCGTCGATACCCGCGACGTGCCACCGGCCGAGCGCAGCCCGGTCAGCGGGCCGGTTATCTACCAGTATTCCTCCGGTTCCACCGGTACCCCGAAACGGGTCACCCGCTCCCAGGAAAACCTGGTGACCGAGGCCGATAACTTCCTGGCCACGGTCGACACCAGCGAAGCCGACCGCATTCTGACCGTGGTGCCCATGTTCCATGCCCACGGCTTCGGTAACTGCCTGCTGGCCGCGACCCGCTCCGGGGCCACACTGGTGGTACTGCCGGCCTTCAAGCGCAAGACGGCACTCAAGACCCTGACCGAAAAACACATCACCATCTTTCCCGGCGTGCCGTTCATGTTCAGCATTCTGGCCGACTCGCCGTCGATACAGGGCCAGCCGTTGCCGGAACTGCGTCTGGCCTTTTCCGCCGGCGCGCCGCTGGCACGCGAGACTTACGAAAATTTCCGGGACAAATTCAACGTCCCCATCCGCCAGCTGTATGGCTCCACCGAGACCGGTTCGGTGGCCATCAATACCGGCTCCACCGAAGGCGAGCGCTGGTCATCCATCGGTCATCCGATGAAAAATGTCAGCGTGACCATCATCGACGATGCAGGTCACGAACTGCCGCCGGGCGAATCGGGTGAACTCAAGATCTGCACCCCGGCCCTGACCAGCGGCTACGCCAATCTCGACGAGGTCAATGCCGAAACCTTCCGCGACGGCTGCTTCTGGTCCGGCGATGTCGGTCATCTCGACGCCGAGGGCAACATTTACATCACCGGGCGCACCAAGCTGTTCATCAATGCCGGCGGCAACAAGGTCGATCCGGGGCAGGTCGAGGAAGTCATCGGCCGGCATGTGGCCGTGGAGGAAGTGGTGGTGGTCGGCATCAAAGGCCAATACGGCCAGGAGGTCATCAAAGCCGCCATTGTCAAAAAGGACGATCAGGAACTCAGCCCCGAGGACATCAAGAACTGGTGCGACGGCAAGCTGGCCGAATTCAAGGTTCCGCGCATTATCGAATTCCGCGCCGAAATTCCGCGCAGCCCGCTGGGCAAGATCCTGCGCAAGTACCTGCAGGAAGACGCTTCTTAGGCGCTGGAAGACGGCAGTTCGCCGGCCAGTGCCGCGTCGATAAAGTCCTTCATCTGCCGCTTGAATACGTCGCGATCGAACTTGCGAGCGTGCTCGATAATAGGCTCAACCGCGAAACCCGGCCCCATGGCTTCGAAACGCTGCACGGCTTCCATCAGGCCCTCGGCGGTCTGCTCGTCGAAGAACAGACCCGTCACCCCGTCGACCACGGTCTCGGTCGCACCACCCCGACGGTAGGCAATGACGGGACGCCCGGCGGCCATGGCCTCCACCGGCACGATGCCGAAATCCTCGGCACCCGGAAACACCAGCGCCTTGCAGCGCGCATAATGAGACTGGATCTCGGTAAACGGCTGCCAACCCAGAAAACGAATATTGGCTGCGGCCTTCTTTTCCAGCGCCTCGCGCATCTCGCCTTCGCCGATAATCACCAGCGGCAGACCCAGGCGGTTGAAAGCTTCCACCGCCAGGTCGGCACGCTTATAGCCCACCAGCTGGCCCATCATGAGATAAAAATCCCCCGTCTCCCCGCCCGGACCAAACTCGTCGGTATCCACCGGAGGATGGATGACCTTGGCTACCCGCCGGTAATATTTGTTGATGCGCGCCGCGACATAATCGGAGTTGGCCACGAAATGATCCACCCGCGGCGCCGTCGTGACATCCCAGGTCCGCAGCTTGTGCAACAACGGCGGCATCAGCAGGCGGGTCAGCCGGCCGGCGCCTTCCAGGTAGTCGTGATACATGTCCCAGACATAACGCATCGGGCTGTGACAGTAGCAGATATGGGTCGCTTCCGGTGGCGGGATAATGCCCTTGGCGGGGCCGGATTCACTGCTGATCACCAGGTCGTAACCGCGCAGATCCAGTTGTTCCAGCGCCATCGGCATGAAGGGGAGATAACGCTGATACCACTGTTTCGCACGCGGCAGCCGGGCGATAAAGCTGCTGTGTATGGTATGCCGGCGCAAGGTATCGGATATCGACTCCGGATCGCACACATGGGTGAAAATATCCGCCTCGGGATACAATTCACACAGCGCTTCCAGAACCTTTTCGCCGCCGCGCATGCCCACCAGCCAGTAATGTACCAGCGCTACCTTCATCTGTGTTTACCCCGTTATTTCCAGTGATCCAACGCCACGTCCAATAATTGTTCAAGACTTTCGATATCCGGCCTGAAGGTATCTTTCAAGCGCGCCGCCGTCGCCGGATCGAGGGTCGGTTTTTCATCCTTGGCGTAGTTCTGATACAGCGCATCTTTGACCACGCCGCGCTTGATGACCCCAACCAGCCGCGCCATCCCCAGGTCGCGCGCCAGTATGGCGCCCTGCTTGGCCAGCCTGGCCAGCCAGTAACTGCGCGGCTTGCTGGCTGGCAACACCTGCTGTTCATACTGAATGTCCGCGTCGAACGGCACCTCCAGAAAATCGAAGACCTGGGCAGCAAAAGCCCGCGAGTCGGCCTTGAGCTGATCGAAGAACAGCACCCGGATGTCCTCCCTGGGAAACATCTCGAAATAAGGTTTCAGATGCCGGGCATACTGACTGTTGTTGACCAGTTCGGGAAAGTCTTCCAGCGCCTGCTCGAAGGGCGCGCGGGTCAGGCCGCTGCGAATCAGGTACAGATAATGCGAATGCGTGCGCTCGACCGGATTGCGCAGGCAGGTCATCAGCTTCACGCCTGGCAGATCCCGGTGAATCCGTTCCGCCACCTGAGGCGAAAACAGATAATCGTGCGACAGTTCACCCACGGCCGTGGCCGCGGCCGGCGCCTCTTTGAAAAAATCCAGATACCAGTCGAGACCCCGCTCGTAGTAGCGATCGAAAAAATAGATATCCTTGATCGTCGGCACACAGCACTGCGGATGCTGGGCCAGTACCTCATAGAGCCAGGATGAACCGGTCTTGTCGGGCCCGATAAACAGAAAATTGGGGCGCACAGGCGCGGTACTCATGATTTCATCTCGTGTTGTTATTGAAGAAATACCACAGCCGTCATTGCCGAACTCAGCTCAAGCGCCTGGTCAGTGTTCAGTTGCACAATGTCGTCCTTGTTTTCCACCGACAACGCAACAACCCGGTGCGCTCCCTGTTGAAACAAATGCAGCTCAGCCTGACTGATTTTTCCCGCATCAAATCTCAGTTTGAGCGTCTTGAAGCTGACCGGTTGATCGTTCCGGATTGGAAAGAACGTAACCATGTGTCGGCGGTTATCGGCCGTACTGAAGCCATAAGCTTCATACGCGTCCGGCGCAAGTTCTATCCGGGATCTTGACCAGTTGCTGAGCGGAGTGGCCGGCAAATGATCAACGATGAGCTGCATGGCAAACTCACCCTGACTGCCGGCCGAACCCAGATCAGCCCCCCAGAAATTCACCTTGCCATATTCCGGTGCCAGACCATGCTGCGCGGTCCAGTCAACAAATCGCGCCATGACCCGGGCCGCGGTGCTGGCGCCGAAACCGGCAATGCCGCGCCGCCGGCCGATTTCCTCGGTCGACCAGATACCCTTTATTCTTCCCTGGCCGACCCACTTGTCCTGGATGATGTCCAGTACCCGCCGCCAGTTGTCACCCGGATAAGAAAGCAGATAGTGCACGGCAATAATCTCTACCAGCTCGCTGACCGTCCTGCCTTTCAAACCAGGCGCATACGTCCCTTTCAAGCGGTAAGCCAGCAGCTTATCCAGCCAGGGGCCGGCGCCCGGCGAACCGGCCCCGGCCAGCGAACCGAGCACGATATGAATCCGGCCGGGCTGGCCAAACACCTCCCGGCTGGCGCGATCCAGCGCCTCAACCGTGGGCGCGAGAAAATACTCGGCATAATAAGGGATGATAAAGTCATCATTGGGCGTTCCGCCAAGACGTCGTTCCCGGCCACCCGGGCGGCCCTTACCGACACCGTCCGGCAACCCTTCGGCAGAGCGCCCTTCACGCATCATTTGCTCGCGCCTGGGATTCTTGAAGCGGGGTTGCGCCGCCTGCCCGTCGCCTTGCCAGGCCTGGTCGTCACCGGCCCAGGTATGCAGGCTCAGACTGTAATGCCGGCTGTTGATCTCGTTCCCGATCTGCCAATAAACCCGTTCGCGGCCACCCGACAGGCGCGCCATTTTCACCGCCTCCTGGTAAACCAGCTGTTTCCAGGCTTCACCCCGGTCGCGCTCGATGCGGCGTAGAAAGTCATCGACATGCGACTGACGCCGGCCCGAGGCCAGGCCACCCACCGGCATAATGACCGTCTTGTCGGCTATGACCTGCTGCACCTTCGCCGCCAGATCATCCAGCCGGGACGGAATCAGCCGGAGACTGTCGTCACCCGTTTCGGCCAGCGACATGCCGGTATGACGAAGTCCGACACCCCGCACCAGCCCCGCCCAGTCGGCCGGCGTGGTCTGGTTGCCGAAATAATCGGTCCAGACCGGCTCGGCCCCGTGGGCCGCGATCACCCCCAGCCATAGCCACAACAGCAAAAATAATGAACCCCGGCTGCGCATGTACCCTGAAATCTCCCGATGATAAGGATTCGTTGGCCTATCATAGCCAAGAACTGCTATCATTGCCGGAGAAAATCGCCTGGCCACTCACATTGTCGAACAACCACAAGAAACTGGAAATACTTTCTATCTTTATCCTGACCACGGTATGTTTCACCCGCGCCCGCTAATCATTCTGGCCATTGCCTGTTGTCCGCTGCTTGCCCGCGGCGATACCAATATCTTTGGTCAGTCGGGTCTGGTATCGCTACCCGATGCACGGATTTCCGAAACCCCCGTGCTGCGGCTGGGCGTCAATGCCGGCAACAGTCATGTCCGCAGCTGGGCGACACTGACGCCAGCACCCTGGTTCGAACTCACCCTGCGCCAAGCCGATCTGGACACGGGCGCCGCTGCGGTTGACCCTGCTTTTGCCCATGACCGCTACCGGGCGGCGGACATCAAGCTACGCCTGCTTGAGGAGACGAAATTTTTGCCACAGGTCGCGATCGGCCGTCAGGACTTATTCAACAATTCCCGTTTTTCCAATAATTACCTCGTTCTGAGCAAACGCTTCGGCATCGTGGACGTCTCGGCGGGCATCGATGACAGCAATGCCAAAAACCTGTTCGGCGGCCTACGGGTGCGGCCCTTCGAGGATATACCGGTCGGCCTGATGGTGGATTACAAAAAAATCAAATCCACTCCCGCCACGAAAAACGCCCTGGACCGTATCGGCTATCATGACGGCGTTGCGTACGGCATCGAATTCCGCCTCCAATGGCTGGTCGGCCAGTTGAGTCGCGATGACCAGGAAACCCGCGTCGGCACCTATCTGCAGATTCCCCTGGAAAAAACCTCTACCGCACGCAAACTCCAGCCGCTTCCGGCCGACGCCGTGCAAAGCTCGCCGCACAGTGACCAACAAGCAGCCGCAGCGCCAGGCCTTGCCGGGCAATCGCTGCAGCAGATACAGCAACAACTCATCGAACAGGGCTTCACGGACATTTCGCTGAGCCAGGAGGCCCATGAAATCACCGTCAGCGCAAGCCACCCCTATTTCGAGGACATCAGTCGCAGCGTCGGACGCATTGCCCGGACCCTGAACCGCTATGCCCCGGCTTCCGCTGAACGTTTCGTGATTCATTACACCGAGAACAGCATTCCGGTGGTCAGCTACCGGATCCAGGACCGGCACAGCCTGGACCGCTATTTCGCCGGTCTGAAGTCGCCCCACCAGTTACAAGCGATTGTCGCGGTGGAATACCCGGCTTCGCCTGTTGCCACGGCCGGGGATTCAGCCGCCGCCGCCAACGTCTCAAGCCGCGAACAGGACTGGTTCCATATCAGCTGGAGCGATACCAGCGGCCGCCGCCTGACCCTCATCCCCATCGACCTCGACCCCTATATCTACGCCGATGACAAGCCGCTGCAGTTCGAAGTCTATTCCCTGCTGACCGCCCAGCAACCGCTGACCCGCGGCCTGTACCTGGATGGCGGCCTGCGTCTTACCTGGTGGGAAGATGTCAGCGATGCCGCCGGCATTTCCAACAGCCCACTGCCCCATGTCCGCAGCGATATCGGCCAGTACAAAGACAACGGCCGGCTACAGATCGATTCTCTGCTGCTGAACCAGTATTTCCAACCGGCCCGCAACTGGACCGCCCGGGCCTCGCTGGGTTATTACGAAGAAATGTTTGCCGGTCTTGGCGGCCAGCTGCTGTATCGTCCCGAGTTTCAGGACTGGGCGGTAGACGTCAGTGCCGACTGGCTCCGGCAACGCGACACCCATGGCGGACTGGGACTGGGCGATTATTCGGTATTCAGCGCCCTGCTGGGACTGCATTACCAACTGCCCGGCACCCGTCTGGCCGCCGACCTCAAACTGGGCCGTTTTCTTGCCAAAGACGCAGGTGCCCGGCTGGAGGTCAGCAAGACCTTTGCCTCCGGCATCCGGCTTGGCGCCTGGTATAGTGTCACCAATGCCGATGATGACACCTTCCCCGGCAACCCGGACCAGCCGTATCATGACCGGGGCATCCTGTTGAGCATCCCGGTCAGTGTTTTCACCGGCCAGGAAACCCGCCTGCGCAAGGACATCGAACTGCGACCCTGGCCGCGCGACGCCGGCCAGATGGTCCGTTCACCGGATGATTTATACACCAGCACCAGACAAGTTCTGCCAGCTTGGCGTCAACGATCCGGCTGGCTGACCAATTTCGGTCAGTAGCCACCGATGACCGATAAATTATCTGTTGACAATCAATAGCCTGGCGTTTAGAATCGGACTAAAAATACAGATTAATGAAACCTTGCCGATGTAGAATTCGGTGATCGATGATGAATGGATTTTTCTGGGGACTTTATTCTTTCCGTTCAAAAACATTCCTCATTGTCATCTTGCTAGAACAGTGAAGTTAACCGAATCGAATCGGCAGCAGCGCAGGTGGACCTTGCCATGAAAACAAGCAGCAAAATCTGGACCCTCTTCTTTCTGACCCTGATGGGCACCCTGAGTCTGGGAGTCAACGCGCAAACCAGCAGTGGAGATTCGCGCAACCCGATTCCTGCCACACTGATCACCCAGTCCGGTTATGACTCCGCCACCGGCACGTCGGTCGGCGGCAGTTCCAGCTCCGGGAGCACCAACACCAGCAGCAGCGCCGAGACCAGTGATACGCAAAGCGACACGGCCAGCGACACGCAGAGCAGCGAAGAAACCCCCACCGAACCGGCGCCAGAAACGATTACTCTGTTCCAACCGGGCGACACCCTGATTATCACCTTTTCACTGCCTGATGACACCAGCAGCGACACGGTCAACACCGTCCAGTACATACTGGGCCAGCGCCTGTTCACACTGGACAAAAACGGTCAGCTGAATCTGCCGGTGGTGGGCAAGGTGCAACTTAACGGACTCAACGAAACCCAGGTTGCCGACCGCCTGCAAGCCGAACCGGCGCTGGAATCAGCCGAACTGACGGTTACCCGGCTGCCGGTTTCACCGCTTGGGGTCAATGCCCTGCAGCCCTTTGGGGCCGGGTTGTTCTCCGCCGCCAATGGCATCACCTCCCAATACGAGCCAGCCGCCGGTCTGCCGATTCCTGAAGACTATATTGTTGGGCCCGGTGACAGCATCAAGATCCAGTTTTTCGGCAAGAACACCAATGAGTACACCCTGGAGGTCACCCCCAACGGCGCCATCAATATTCCCGAATTGGGTGCCATCCATGTCGCCGGCGAGGATTTCGCGGCCATCAAGCAAGACATCAAAAAACAGGTTGAGAACCGTCTGATCGGTATCACTGCGGATATCTCCATGGGCGACCTGCGCTCCATTACCGTCTATGTCGTCGGGGATGTGGAACAACCCGGCTCCTATACCATGAGCGCGCTGTCCACGATCGGTACCGCCCTGGTGATCAGCGGCGGCGTCAAAAAAGAAGGCTCGCTGCGGAGCATCCAGCTGAAACGCAACAACCGGATTATCTCCACTTTTGACCTGTATAACCTGCTGCTGCACGGCGACCGGGCTGCCGACAAGCGTCTGCAAAGCGGAGACGTGGTCTTTATTCCTCCAGTCGGAGCCACGGTCGGGGTGGCTGGCGAAGTGGTCCGCCCGGCGATTTACGAGCTGAAGAATGAAAAAAGTGTCGCTGATGTCATCCAGATGGCCGGCGGCCTGAAACCGGATGCCTATCGCTCCGTGGCCCGGCTGCAGCGCATCGAGGGCAATTCCCGGACTATCATCAATATCAACCTGGATTCCACCCCGCAACTGGCCCGTTCGATACTACCGGGTGACACTCTGATTGTTCCCACCCTGCCCGGTCTGCTGACTGAAACCGTAAAACTGGAGGGGCATGTCAAATATCCCAATGACTATCAGTGGTACGAGGGCATGCGTCTGACCGACATTCTGCCCGATCGCGACGTCCTGCTGCCCCATGCCGACCTGAACTATGTGGTCGTGGTGCGCAATAATGCTGACGGTGACAGGATTTCGGTCCTCGACTCCAATCTGCGTTCCGCCTTGAATAACCGCAGCAACTCCAGCGACAATCCACTGTTGAAAAGCCACGACCGCATCGTTGTATTCCGCGATGACCTTACCGCTGACCGCCAGGCCTTGCTGGAACCGATTCTGAATGAAATGCGCAGCCTGGCGCGCGCCGGCGCACCCACCCGGGTCGTTAATGTGGTTGGCATGGTTCGCGCGCCCGGTGACTATCCGCTCACCGACAACATGCGCTTAAGCGACCTGATCGATGCCTCGGGGGCTTTGCAGGAATCCGCCTATACCCTGCAGGCCGAGCTGACCCGTTATCAGTTGAATGATCGGCATGAACGCGAGGTCAACCACCTGCGCATTGATCTGGCCGGTGCGCTGGGAGGCAACCCCGAGCAAAACCTTCTGCTCAAACCCGATGACCACCTGGTCATCAAACAGATCCCGGCCTGGGATTCGGTGCAACTGACCGAAATCCGTGGCGAGGTCCGCTTCCCCGGCACTTATCCGGTGGCACGTGGTGAGCAACTCAGCGCCCTGATCGAACGCGCCGGCGGCCTGACCGACCTGGCCTTTACCAACGGTTCCATCTTTCTGCGCAAGGATCTGGCCGAGCAGGAGCAGGAACAGCTCGACCGGCTGACCAGCCGCCTGGAGGCTTCCGTTGCCAGCGCCACCCTGAACAAGCTGAGCAATCCGGATCAGGATGAAACGCTCGGTGTGGCCAGCCAGATGATCGCCGAACTCAAGGACATGAAAGCCACCGGCCGGCTGGTCATCGATCTGCCGACCATTCTGAAAGAAACCACGGATGGCCGGCGCAGCAATGCCGATATCACATTGAAGGATGGTGACTCGCTGTACATCCCTCCGGCCACCCAGGAAGTTTCGGTCATGGGTGAGGTTTATTACCCCACCTCTCATGTCTGGAACCCGAAGATGACCCGGGATGACTATATCAATCTCAGCGGCGGTATCACGGAGAAATCGGACGATGACCGCATCTATGTCATTCGCGCCAACGGTCAGGTGGTGTCTTCATCCCTGTTCAATAAGTCCCGCTGGCACTGGGCGAGTGCCGTGGACAAGCAGGCCCGTGGCACCATCCTGCCCGGGGACACCATCATCGTGCCGCTCAAACCCGATCGCCTCAAACCCCTGGAACTGTGGACCAGTGTCAGTCAGATCTTTTTCCAGATCGGCGTGACCATTGCCCAGCTCAATCGTTCAGGTTTTTAGAAGGCTTTAACCGTGTAACTGGATAATCCCCGCGCCATCCATATTATGAGTCCAAACCGTATGCACATGTCAGAACAGAGTGGTGACAACACCCGCTATATCTATCTGCCGCTGGCCAGCAGCCTGATCGAGGAAGAGATCAGCCTGCTGGACTATTGGCGCATGATCAAGGCCCGCAAATGGTTTATCATCCTGTTCACCCTTTTCTTCACCCTGCTGGCGGCCGGCGGTATTTATCTGATCCCCACCAGCTACACCGCCGAAGTGCAGATGGTGCATGCCGGGGACCAAATATCCAGCAGCTCGGATACCAGCGACGACCGCAGCACCCGCGACTCATCATCCAGCAGCGCCAGCAGCGGCTCTTCCGAAGAAGCCGTCGCCATACTGCAGTCGCGGGCCTTCCTCAGCAAGTTCATCAAGGATGAAAATCTGTTACCCGTTCTTTACTCCGGACGCTGGGACAAACAACACCAGCAGTGGAAACAGGAAAAAGGCACCAAGCCTCCCACCATGTGGGAAGCCACCAATCAGTTCCAGAACAAGATTCTCACCGTTGAAACGGA
>Ga0114931_10002973_pt1 | contig 21501 bp, 21 predicted proteins | sample 2SBtaG_FD_89579 | JGI IMG/M metagenome (GOLD analysis project Ga0114931, IMG submission 89579) | Deep subsurface microbial communities from Kolumbo volcano to uncover new lineages of life (NeLLi) - 2SBTROV14_V59a metaG | ecosystem: Environmental > Aquatic > Marine > Volcanic | place: Kolumbo...
GGTTGATACTCAGAAGTTGTTGAAACTCTAACAAGAACGATGGCTCTTTCCTTATCCGATTGTGAAGCAGTCGTCACTGAGCTGGCGGCAGCGCTCACCGGTGGTTGGATTCAAAAGATCCATCAACCGCGACCGATGACGGTGACGTGTGAGATTCGTGTGCCTAGTGAAACGTTCCTTCTTTTGATCTGTGTGGAACCACAGGTTGCCAGGCTCCACCTGTCGTGGCAAAAAGATCCTCATCCTCCCTCTCCTCCCTCTTTTTGTCAGTTCTTGCGGGCCAATCTGGAAGGGGGACGGATTGAGCAAATTATTCAGGAGCCCGGAGATCGGGTGGTGTATGTGACGATTTCTGCTCACGGCAACCAGTATATTCTCACCATCGCCTTGACGGGGCATCAGGCGAATGCCTATCTCCTGAATGACCAACGGGTGATTCTTCAATCATTGAGGGCCTCCCGATTTCAACCAGGGGAACACTATGTTGTTCCTTCTGGCACACAGAAGCCAATCCCTGTAACGCCTCGACTGTTTTCCGTCAATCACCGGTTTCCGGTTTCCTTCACCATCGAACACACCTTCCGGCAGCAGGAGGAGGACCTAGCCCGCGCGGCCGTCGTGCAAAAGCAAAAATCGCAGACGCAGAAGGCTTTACGACAGACACAGAAAAAAATCGTAGCCTTGCAGGAGGCGTTTACCAATGCTGAGCGTTATCAGGGATACGCCCGATATGGTGAGCTGCTCAAAGGGGCGCTTGGTACCATGACAAAAGGACAAGCTTCGGTGACGGTGGTTGATTATTACGACCCCCTTCTGCCTGAATTGACTCTTCCCCTGAACCCGTCAAAGGATCCTGTGGAAAACATGAAAGATTATTTTCGAAAATACCAGAAATATATCGGAACCCAACAACACCTTCGCCCTCGGTTGGCGGAGGCAAAACAACAGGCGTCGCACTTACAGGAAACGCTCCAGGCACTTGAAAAAGGCGAGGTACAGCCAAACCTCGACAGGCAACCATCTCAACGGCCAAAGGCCTCTCACTCACCACCTCAAGGCACTTCTCTTCCTCGAACATCCACCGCGACAGGCTATCGCCAATTTGTGTCTTTTGATGGACTCCTCATTTTGGTCGGCAAGAACGCGAAGGAGAATGACCATTTAACGCTGAAGGTCGCGAAGCCCGACGATCTCTGGTTGCATGCGCGTGGCACTGCCGGTTCTCATGTGGTCGTCCAGTTGGAAAAAAATACCCCCGTTCCTCAAGAGACCCTGAAGGACGCGGCCACGCTCGCGCTATGGTATAGCGATCTGAGGAAAAGCGGGAAAGGGGAAGTAATTTATACGCCGCGAAAGTTTGTGAAAAAGTCCAAGGGGCAAAAGCCGGGAGCCGTGCTGGTCACGAGAGAAAAGAGTGTGTGGATTGCCTGCGATGCCGATCGTCTTGAACGGCTGAAGGATCGTTCTTGAAATCCTGTTAGCCCCACAAATCCGACAACGAAATATGAAGCTCCGGCCAATCGGGATGGAGCAGGTTCTCAGCCTGGCCGGCTTTGATAATGAGGGTATAGGCGGCATTGGAGGCACGGTAACATTCCACCCAATGCTCATCTGGATCGACCATCCAGTAATGCGGCACGCCCAGGACCGCATAGCGTTGCGCTTTGGCTCTTTGATCATAATTTCTGGTCGAAGGTGAAAGAACTTCTACGAGCAGCAGGGGAGGACCTTCAATGCCTTGCGAGGAAATCTGTTCCGGATTCGTGACGAGAACGAGATCCGGTTGCACGACATCCTGGTTTGTGAGAATGACATCAAGCGGTGCGTTAAAGACTTCACCAAGGCCCTTTTCTTCGAAATAGGCTTCAAGAATCCGCTGAAGCCGTTTGGAAACACGCTGATGAAGAGGACTGGGGGCAGGGGTTACGTGAAGTGCTCCTTCCAATAATTCATATCGATTCCCATCGGACGGAATGTGTCTGTAATCCGAATAGTCCAATTTATCTTGTATGGTTTGGCTCATCACGGCATTTCGCCCCTGAGGAGGATTATACGCTTCTTTTGACCGGCGAGAAAGGATTCATCACCATCACATCTCCAATGTCAAAATGACTGGCGGCATCGGTGTTTATTCTCCGACTCTGACCAGCATGCCCCGCTCTTTGCACACTGTGAAGGTATGGTAGAACCACAACACGATCAGGATTAAAAATCCGATATTGAGCATGGTCGCCCAGATGAGGTGCAGAACCGGCATGCTCCCTGTTAATAAGACGCTTCGCATCCCTTCAAAGATATGAGCGGGGGGAATGATCCAGGCTATGTGCTGCAACACGTCCGGCAACACTTCCATGGGATAGAAGACACAGGCAATCGGTTGGAATAAAAACACCATGCCCCAGGCCAACACTTCGGCTTGTTGCCCGAAGCGCATAATGATCGACGTCGTCAGGACACCGATGATCCATCCTGAGAGCAAGAGATTCAACACAAAGGGAACCAGGGACAATCCCATCATGAACATATCGTATGAATAAAACAGCAAGGCGAAGAGGATCATGAGTGATCCCACGGCCATTACTTTCAAGACGCTCATGGCCATGGTGGCCACCAGATATTCCCCAATAGTCAGAGGACTGGCAAATAAATTCATGAGGTTCCGCGCCCACATTTCCTCAAGAAATGAGAGGGCAATCCCCTGTTGCGCTCGAAAGAGGACATCCCACAAGATCAGGGCGCCCAGGAAAAATGTCACCGCGCCATGAAGCTGAGAACCTTGTTGAGCCAGGTACAAGGTGATGAACCCCCAGACGACCAAATCCAAAAACGGCCAATAGAAAATTTCCAGCAACCGGGCAAAGCTCCGCTTATAGAGATAGAGATGCCGAGTCAAAAGCCCGCCGATACGACCAACATTCATCAGAATTTAGCTTTCTCTCGCCAATTTCAAAAAAACGTCCTCTAAGTTGCGTTGTCCAAATCGGCTCACTACCTCCGCGGGAGTCCCCTGGGCGACAATTTTTCCCCGCTGCAAAAAAATAAGCCGGTCCGACATTTCTTCCATTTCACGCATATTGTGCGACGTATAGAGAATACTCAATTTTTCTGCATCTCGATATTCTTTCAGGAAAGATTTTATCTTATTGGCAATATCCGGATCGAGGCTCGCCGTCGGTTCATCCAGAAATAAAACTTTCGGTTCAGTCATCACGGCTTTTGCAAGGGTGAGCCGTGACATTTGCCCTGATGACAGTTTTCGGGTCAGTTTGTGCCGGATGTCTCCCATTTCCAATTTTTTGACGACATCGTCGATGCGTTGGGGAATGTTCTCCACACTATACAATTTCGCCATGACTCTGAGATTTTCTTCAACGGTGAGGGAATAAGGCATGGAAATATAGGTTGATGAAAAATTGACCTGCTGAAGAATGGTTTCCCGGTGATGCGCCAAATCAAGGCCAAACATTCGAATCGTGCCGGCCGTCGGCGTAATGAGCCCCAGCAACATGTGAATGGTGGTGGTTTTCCCTGCGCCGTTGGGTCCAAGCAATCCAATGATTTCCCCTTTGTGAATGGCAAAGGCAATGTCATTCACGGCGGTAAAATCACCAAATTGTTTTGTCAGGTGACGAACTTCAACAACAGGAGGGGACATGGGAGTTGAACAGCCGATTAAAAAAGAAAGTCACCGATTTTATCTGCCAGATGGCAGGTTTCACATCGCTTATTGAGAACCTTGCCCTTGTAGGTCGTGTTCCCATCATGGCATCGCAGGCAATCCACCATGGATGAGTGCCACAAGCGGGAATCTTTCGGCAAATCAGGTTCATGTGGTTGATCGTCCAACCTCGCATGTCCGCGTGGAATGACGATGGGATAGCCCTTAATCGGCGTCCCATGGACCACGCGAGCATGACACGTGGTACAGCCTTCCCCTTTCCCTCGTTGGGCAAAAGCTTTCATGTGGAGACGGTGACTCATCTTTAATCCCACACCGTTCACGGGTGCGGGCAAATCTCTTGCTGCGACTTCAGAAATTCGTAATACGGCCCGATGGCAACTGACACAGACCGACGAATAGACCGTGGCATGCAAATTTTGCGGCTCCGTCGGCGTCCCCAAAAAGGTGATCGCGAGGTCCCCAAGCCCCGCCAAGACCTTATCGTGGATAAATCCGTTGATTCCAGGTCGGACGTGACAGGCAACGCACGTCACATCTTTATGCGACGAAACCTTCCAGGAATCAAAGGCAGGACGAATGGTATGGCAGGTGGCACAAAACGTGGGCTTATTGGTCAAAGGAATGGCCACGATGCCCGCTATGGCCATGACCACCACGATGGCCCCTGTCAGAATCAACGACTTACTGAATGACGTCATGACTCCGAATGACGAGGAAATTTCTTGATAATGATGTTCGTTAATCCCTGAATATCATCCCGATCTACCCAGGGGACGGGAACAGCAATGGGTTTTGGAGAAACCACCGCCAGCAAGCCATCCAGGGAAACCGTGACTTCATCCAGTTGTTCCCGAACCACCACCACTTTCGGATATTCCTCACTTTTCCACCCATCCGCGATAATCAGATCAATCTGATCATCCAGAAACCGCGCCCGCACTTCCTCCACTTTCATTTCCTCAGACACATCGGCAAACATGGCCAGACTCCCTTTGGACAGCACAATGACCGCGCTGGCCCCCGCCCGTTTATGCCGCCAACTATCTTTCCCTTCCGTATCCAATTCAAAACCATGCCCGGCGTGTTTGATGGTGGCGATACGATAGCCGGCTTGCGTGAGTTCAGGAATCAGCCGTTCCACCAAGGTTGTTTTTCCACTATTGGAACGACCGACAAAACACAAAATGGGAGGCGCCATGGGTGATATTCCATTCATGAGGTCAGGTGATGTTCAACGTCGGATCGATTGAGATACTCAGGAACGAGAACAACGAATCCGCTAGAAATTTCGAGTGAGGAGTTGCACATTCACGACATCGCCGGGGTTCAGGCGTTCCACTTCCACAGGTATGTCAATGAACCCATTAGCTTTGACCATCGAGGTTAAGATGCCGGACCCCTGTCCTCCGGTCGTTCGAACCGTCAGCACTCCATCTTCATGATGGAGAATCCCTCGGAGAAAGTGACGGCGATCCGATCGCTTGGAAAATTTCTCTTGAAAAACCGCTTGCACCACCGGCCTGGCATAGCTCACGTGCCCCCCCATCTTTAAGATGGCCGGCCGGACTAATTGGTCACAGGTCACCATGGATGACACGGGATTTCCCGGTAGACCAAACGCCAACACACCTTGAATTTTTCCAAATGCTACAGGCTGCCCTGGACGGATCGCCAATTTCCAAAAATTCATTTCCGCCCCTAACTCAGCAAAGACAGGCTTTGTAAAATCATAATCACCCATCGAGACGCCACCTGAGAGAACCAAGGCATCGCAGGTCAGACCTTCCAGAATTTTTTCTTTCAGGGCAGCAGGGTCATCTCTCGCAATCCCCAAGAGGACAGGAATCCAGCCAGCCTACCGCACAGCCGCTCCAATCCCATAACTATTAGAATTGATGATTTTATTATCATCAAATTGCTCATCGAGGTCAGCCAGTTCATCGCCGGTTGAAAGAATCGCTACCCGAGGACGTTGATGAACCAACACAAAGGATTTGGCCAAAATGGCCAACATCCCCACCTCAGCCGGACGCAAGACCGTTCCCTTGGGAATAATACATTCGCCTTGTTGAACATCCTCTCCTTTGGGGCGGATATTGGCGCCTTTTCCATGCTCCACCTTTAGAATCCGAACCCGGTCTCCAGATGGTTCGGTAAACTCAACCCGGACCACCGTATCCGCTCCCGCCGGCATCGGAGCCCCCGTCATAATACGGATCGCTTCACCAGCCCCAACGGTTTTGGCCGCCATTTTCCCTGCCGGCACATCCTCAATGATGTTCAGTTCTGGAATTTTGATAATCGCCTGCTCTTGTTTGATATCCTCCCATCGCACCGCAAACCCATCCATGGCTGAATTGTCCCATGGCGGATTATCTCTCGGCGCAATGATGTCTTCCCCCAATACCCGGTCAAGAGCTTCCATCAACCCGATTTTTTCACGACCCATGGGCCGGGCCGCGTCAAGAACAATCCGTTGCGCTTCTTCCAGGAGAGTTAATATGTTCATGGTCGTTTCCAATTCACACGCGGGAGAGTCACATAAAAGGGTTACTTCCTCTTAAAGGGGGCTTGACGCACAGGGACATGGGATAATGATCCCTTGCGCTTACAAAAATCTTCGATTTTATTAGCAATGGCATGGATGGCATCCGCCGTAGGAAGATCGGAATGAAACAAAGCATAGGGCTCACCAAAATCGCATTGTGTCACCAGTTCAGGATCCAGCGGCACTCGTCCTAAAAACGGAACGCCCATATCTATGGCCGAGGCCTCGCCCCCGCCTTTTCTAAAGACCTCAATCGCTTGATGACAATGAGGACATTCCAAACCACTCATATTTTCTACAATACCGATAATAGGAATTTCACTGTCTTTCGCAAAGGTCACGGATTTTCTGGAATCGAGCAAGGCAACCTCTTGGGGAGTGGAGACAATGACACATCCACTGACATCTCCAATCAAATCAATCGTAGTGACGGATTCATTGCCGGTGCCGGGCGGAAGATCCACAAATAAAAAATTGAGATCCTGCCATTCCACGCCGCCCAGTAATTGATTAATAAATTCATATTTGTAGGCATCCCGCCAAATAATAGGATCATCGGAATTCTGAAGAAGAAAGGACATGGACGCAATTTTCAGATTGTAGACCTGATAGGGAATAATCCCCCCGCCGGTGCTGATTTTCAGCCGTTGCCCTTCCGCTCCGACCATTTTAGGAATATTGGGACCATGAATATCCATATCACAAATCCCAACTTCAAAGCCCTTTAATGCCAGGCTGACAGCCAAATTGGTGGTCATGGTGCTTTTCCCCACACCACCTTTATTGCTCATCACTAAGACTTTATAATCTATCCGTTCCATTCGCTTGGTGACCAGCCAGCGACTGTGCCCTTCCTTATCCTTCTGGCAGGATTCATTTTCATCACAGATGGCACAAGCCCACATATAGGTGCACACATCCCCGCTCCCTGAGTGGGATGGTTGGATCATTTTCAACTCACTTGCCATAACACCTCCAAACACTTACAACATGTATTGTATTCCATCCCTTGCCCATGAGTACGACCTTTCGACCCGTCACCGTTAAAAGTTGAACGCTTCACGTTAGTGCGCCAAAGGAAGAGACGTTCCCGTGATTTTTTCCACCGTGTGTTCGACAATGGGAAAAAGCACTTTCAAATTGTCACGCGTCCCTTTGGGACTTCCTGGTAGGTTGACGATTAATGTCTGTTTCCGTATGCCTGCGGTCCCCCTGGAGAGTATCGCCGTTTGCACTTTTTTCAAACTCTCAGCCCTCATGGCTTCTCCAATGCCCGGTATTTCTTTTTCCACCACATCCTTTGTGGCTTCGGGCGCCCAATCAGACGGGCGCACCCCAGTCCCCCCAACCGTCAGAATGACATGAGGACTTGTCTCCGCGCACAGCTCTCGTAACCGTTGAGCAATCGTACTCCGATCATCTGCAACCACTTCATAGGACGTCACAGTCATATCCCCCTCCTGAAGCATTCGCAGGAGGTCGCGTTTGCCGGTATCCTCTTGAACACCCGAAAGAATTTTATCGCTGATCACCACAATCGCCACATTCAACATAACCCGTGTCATTCCCCTTTAGCGAGGACCACCATCCGGCACACTCACATAATCATCATCACCTCCCGCGACTCCACCAACCGCCTGCGAAGCCGGCTTCAATTGACCGGAACCTGAGGCCGTTGGAGCGGGGGCAGGAGATGGGGTCGACACATCCTTGGCTTTTTCTTTTCCAAAAATCCCCGCACTGATAATGCCAACCTCATAAAAGAAATACATGGGAAGAGCCATAATACATTGATTGAACGGATCAGGCGTGGGTGTCAGGATGGCCGCGAATAAAAAGGCTCCCAGAAAGGCCCATTTTCGGTAGCGCTTCAACGTCGGCGCATCCACCCAACCCAATTTGGCCATCAAGGTGAGAGCCAAAGGCACCTCAAAAATCAGACCGAAGACCAGCATAAACCAAAGGGCGAATCCGACATAATTCGCAATAGAAATTTGTGGAATAAAGCCGGAGGTGAGCCCATAGGCAATCAAAAAATGCAAGGCGAACGGAAGGACCACGAAGAAGCAGAAAGCCAACCCAAAATAAAACGCGAGGCTGCTCACCGCGACAAACGGCCCCACAAACCGCCGTTCCTGCGCATGCAGGCCCGGCACGACGAACTGCCAGGTTTCCCAGAGCCAATGAGGAGTGGTCAGCACAACGGCAAACAAGGCCGCGACCTTCAGATTCTGCCAGAGCGCCTCTGCCGGAGAGAGAAATACAAAGGGAATTTTCGGAAGATCCGACGGCACCCATTCCATCGAATCGGGGGCAAAATAGTTTTGAAGCGGGACCCGCAACCAATTCACTAAGGTATCAGCATAGAAAAACGTCCCGATAAAAAAGCAGGCCATGACCAGGACTGCTCGGGTGAGCCGCCACTGAAGCTCATACAAATGCTCCATGACAGGCATTTTTTTGTCTTCCAACGGTTTGAAGACCTTTTCTTCAAACCATTTGGACCACCCGGATTGGCTAGCCATGCTTCCTCACAACTGTTTCATGCCTTCTAATCAAGGCGACTCTCGTGGCGGCCAAGGGGGAATGCCTCCCCCATGGCCGGTTGGATGTTCGTTCACAATACTGATCAATTTATTCAGGATTCACCGCGATAAAGAGATTGTTGCCCCGACGGTTCAGCAACAGCACGACCATTTCCCCTTTGGGAATCTGATTGGCAATTTCCTGATAATCCTCCATGTTTTTAATGGCTTGACGACTGATTTCCTGAATCACATCACCGGCACGAACGCCGGCCGTTTGGGCAGCGCTCCCACTTTCCACTTTGGAAACGACCACCCCTTCGAGTTGTGGAGAAAGATTGAGCTGTTTCCGTTTTTCATCAGTCAGCGCTTCAACGATTACCCCCCCCAACACATTATCAGGAGGTTGAATGGCCGAGGGAGGAATTCCAGGCGCGCCACGTCGAGCCAACACTTCATCCGAGGGACGTTCACCAAGTTTAATGAACAATTGTTTTTCCGCGCCGTCACGCAAAACGGTAATGTTGACTTCTTTTCCCACTTTGGTACGCGCGACGATATTTCTGAGGTGATTGACATCCTTCACTTCTTCACCGCCATAGCTCAATATCACGTCTCCTCGCTGAATACCGGCGTTCGCCGCGGGCCCTTGCTCGCGCACTTCACTAATCAATACCCCCCCACGACGGCCTTCCGGAAGATGAAAGGACTTGGCCAAGGCTGGGGTCAATTCTTGAATGGCTACTCCCATCCAACCCCGCACTACTTTTCCGGATTCCATCAGACTTTCGGCGATATTTTTGGCAATACTCACCGCAATGGCAAAGCCGACACCTTCAGATCCGCCCGTCCTTGAAAAGATGGCGGTATTGATGCCGACCAGTTCCCCTTTCATATTCACCAATGCGCCACCGGAGTTGCCGGGGTTAATCGCCGCATCAGTTTGAATAAAATCTTCATATTCCGTGATCCCGACACTGCCTCTTCCCAACGCGCTCACAATCCCGAGGGTCACAGAAGAACGAAGGCCAAAGGGGCTTCCCAAAGCCAGCACCATATCACCAACATGAATATCCTTGTATGATCCCCAGGGAATCGTGGGCAACGTTTCTCCATCGGGTTCAATTTTAATCACCCCTAAATCCGTTTTCGGGTCTGTTCCCACAACGGTAGCCGGAAATTCCCGTTGGTCATGCAAGGTCACCGTAATTTCCCCAGCATCCTCAACAACATGATTATTGGTCAAAATAAATCCTTGCTCGTTGATGATCACCCCTGAACCCGCACTCATCCCCGGCGAACCAGGAGGCCGCCCTGGAGGTCCTGGAGGTCCCGGAGGCCCGCCAAAAGGACCTGGGGGGAGTTTTCGGGAAGAGGGTTTTTTCCCGGTCACTGTCACATTCACAACCGCCGGCCCCACTTTTTGAACAATTTCCGCAAACCCTTGCAGAAATGCCTCGGGAACCGCTGCTCCCGACACAGAAGGAGCCAACAAACCCATACAGACCAAGAGACTGAGAGGTAGCAGGGTGACTTTCATAAAAGACTCCCGTGAAAGAAAAGAGAGGCGGATAAAAGGTGCAAGCGCATTCTTTAACCATATCAGCATAACGTAATCCATCCTTCCTGAAGGTGAATATGAGGTAACTACCAGAAAGAGCCTGCTTCTGTTCATGGTTCATTCGTAGAGAGGGAATCCTTACTATATCATGTCATCCCTCGCTCCAAAAACCATCAAGCCGATTGATTTTACACTAATCCCTCCCCTACCTTCAAAGCCATCGGCATCAATGTGGATATTTTTTATTGATAAGGTCACCAATTATCCATGATTCACCCTGCACGTACTTCACTTACGCTTTTCCCATTGTAACAAAAAACAATTTTTCAGTCTCACCGCGGAGAATACGAATAGCAATAGGTTGACCGGGGCGCGTGTATTCAATGAGATAGTTTTTTAACTGAGCCGCGGTGGTCACCGGTATCTCTTCAATGGCAAGGAGAATATCACCTTTGCGAAGACCGCCCTTACGCGCCGGCCCAGTGGCTTTGGCAATCGCGACTCTCCAATGCGTTCCCACTTTCACGGTTGTGAGTTGCACTCCAAGCTTGGAAAAGCCAGGATGCTCCCCATGAATGAGTGCGGCGGACATCCGCTGGACCAACGAGCCAGGGACAACAAAGGCAAACCGGCTGCATCGTCGCTCTCCTTGAGTCGTTTCGGTTTGAATAATGGCATGAAGCACCCCCACGAGAGTCCCTTTTGTATTAAAGAGTCCCCCACCTGAATTGCCGCTGCAAGCCGGCACATCAACCTGCATCAGACGGGATTGCGCCGTAGGTAAAAAGGCCTGTGTGTTTCCGACATGCCCAAACCCGATGGCCGGTCCCCATCCAAGTGGATACCCCACGGTAAAGACTGCCTCACCGGATTGCGGTTCCAGGTCTCCAAACGGCACAAAGGCCATCAGGGAGGAAACAACGTTACTCTTGACCCGATAGAGTGCAATGTCTAAAAATGTATTGGCCCCGATGAATAAAGCCGGAAGTTCATCCAAATCACCAGTCAAAACCGCAATGGTTTTTGGGATAACTGTCTTCCCTCCTTCCGTACGTTCAACGGCATGACGGGCGGTCAAGATATATCCTTTTCCAATATGCACCCCTGTTCCCCGGATTGAAAAATGTGTTTTCGTTGGGTGACTGCCCGCATCTTCCGGCGATTGCAAAATCCCCACTGTCGCCTGTTTCGCCCGTTTAATCACCTGCGCCAACGGCTCATCATCAGCATGACCCTTGACCGGCAAGAGAAGGGAAAAAGCCATTGCGACCGTCAAGACGAATACGCTTCTCAAAAATTTTGGCATGCTTCACTCCTGTTTCATAGTGGAAAGACGGTGTGGATGACAAGAGAAGGTTCCATACAGGACTCAGGGTACCGTACCTGACACAAGAGTAGCGATTTCACATGCAATGGTTCAAATGGTTTCTTCTCGCACTGTGGCTTATAGGACTTCCATTAGTTGGGGTGCTGCTGGCCGGTCATCCGCTTGCTCCTTTCCTCGCCTTTCCTCCCATCCCTCAATCACCTCACTCCTTTCCGGTTTCATGGGTCTGGTTTGGTCTGCTGGTTGTTCTCATCCTTGCGGTCCTTGCACCGTTTCTCTATCGGATGATCCTATTCTCCATTCATCCCATTCCTTCTTCTTCTATGACGGGTTCACCAACATCCCAAAGGTTTCCCTGGTGGGGATGGCTCGGAATCTGTCTTTTACTTCTATCATGGATATTGGCCTGGACACGGTTTCCATGGTTTCATTTCATGCAATCTCATACATTTACACCTCTTTGGCTAAGCTATATTCTGCTAGTCAATGGTCTCACTTGGAAACGAACCGGCCATTGCTGGATGGTAGGCCAAACAAAGAAATTTCTCGCGCTTTTTCCCCTCAGCGCTGGATTTTGGTGGTATTTTGAATATCTGAACCGGTTTGTTCACACGTGGCATTATGTGGGAACCCAGGAATTTAATGCTGTCACCTATTTCTGGTTCGCCACGATATCATTTTCCACCGTTCTCCCATCCGTTGCAGCCACCCATGAGTGGCTACAGTCATTTCCACGTCTATCGGCCCCTTTCCGACAATGGAAACGGGTTCCCCTTCCTCAGCAAGCATCCTTTGGATGGGCATTGCTTCTCCTTGGTTCTCTGACTCTCCTGGGGTTGGGCCTTTGGCCGGAAATCCTGTACCCCTTCTTATGGATCTCTCCCCTCCTCATTCTGTTTGGGCTCCAACAGATCCAGCGCGATGCACCGGTCCTGGCCAGCCTTCGCGCCGGAGACTGGCGTCCAGTCACCTTGCCGGCCCTGGCAGGTCTTCTCTGCGGGGGCTTTTGGGAAATGTGGAATTTTTACAGCCTTGCTCATTGGGAGTATACCATTCCCTATGTCCATAGCATGCAAGTGTTTGAGATGCCGTTGCTGGGCTATGCGGGGTACCTGCCGTTTGGCCTGGAATGTCTTGCGCTGATTCAATTTGTCACATCCCCTACTAAAAAAGGGGGTCGGGAGTGCCTAAACATAACCCCATGAATAATTTTGATGCTCTACTCTAAGTAAAGGTTCCCGACCCCAATTTTCGACAATACGGGGTCGAGTAAAGACATGGGAGTAATGTGAAGGGGCAGGTGAGCGACTGTCTCGAATGTCTAGTGTTAACAGTAGGTGTTGTCCAAGGTTTTTGCTCCTGGACCATTGCGTTGAGGATGACCAATAGTTTTCTCATGGCGGCAACGAGCGCCTCCATTTTTTCTTCCGGTAGGCCACCAGGCGTTGATCCTGATGGGTGACTGGTTTGCGACTCAGGCCACGAAGTTAACACCGCAACAAACGAAACCTCGAACACAGAGAGAAGGGTTCTTCCGCAGCGGTGCAGGAGAAGAGAGCAATGAGGAGAAAACCGTTCAAAATGAGAGGAGACAGACGCCCACTTGACCGGAGCCTTCTAGATGGGCGATTCCTTTTTACCGTTTTTACTCAGAGGAGTTGTTGCCCACGAAGACATGCTGAACTTGCTGGACGAGAGCAGCGGCGGAGGCCTTTGGCGCAAGTTGCCCTACACTTACAGCAGGTAAACCACCGCAAACCAGCCCGTAGCGCTCATGAGGACGGTGTAGGGAAACTCCATGATCACCATTCGGCTGTAAGTCAGCCTCACGAGAGGGGCGATGGAGGAGGTCAACAAGAATAAGAACGCCGCTTGACCATTGGGCGTGGCGACGCTGGGAATGTTGGTGCCGGTGTTGATGGTGACCGCGAGCAGTTCGAAATGGTCTCGCGCGATTTGGGAGGCGTCGAAGGCGGCCTTCACCTCGTTGATGTATACGGTGGCGACGAATACGTTGTCGCTGATGGCCGACAAGACCCCGTTCGCGATAAAGAACAGCCCCGGCTGCACCGAAATGTCCTGGCTCAGCACGTAGGCAATCACGGGTTCGAAAAGGTGTTGATCATGAATCACTGCGACGATCCCAAAAAACACAACCAAAAGAGCCGTGAAGGGCAGTGCTTCCTCGAAAGCCTTGCCTAGCCGGTGCTCTTCGACGACGCCATTGAATGCGGTCTGGATGACGATCACCATCAGACCGATAAGACCGACCTCCGCCCAGTGCCACGCCAGGGCGATCACCAGCAGCATCACCGCGATGGCTTGAATGGTCAGCCGAGCCACGTCCCTGCTATGGCGCTCGGCGGCCTCCGCGCAATCGAAATCCTGGAGTATCTTGCGCACGGGGTCCGGCAACGGCGCGCCATAGCCGAATTTCTTGATCTGCTCGAGCAGCAGGCAGGTGCTGAGGCCGACAGCGAAAACCGGCATGGTCACCGGTGCCATTTTGAGAAAGAATTCTACGAACTGCCATTCCATCTTGCCGGCAATGAGCAAATTCTGCGGTTCGCCCACGGTGGTACAGACTCCGCCGAGGGCGGTGCCCACGGCGCCGTGCATCAGCAAGCTGCGCAAAAAGGCACGGAAGTTTTCCAGATCGCCGCGGTGAAGGTCGGGAACTTGGTCGTCTTCTGAATGTTCGTGCTCGTCTGCAAAGCCTTTGCCTGACACCACCTTGTGATAGATGGAATAGAATCCCACGGCAACGCTAATGATGACGGCGGTCACTGTCAGCGCGTCCAAGAAGGCTGACAGGATCGCAGCCACCGAGCAAAACATAAACGAAATGAAAGTCTTTGAGCGTATACCGAGAATGATTTTGGTGAAGGTAAAGAGCAAAAGCTCCTTCATGAAAAAGATCCCGGCAACCATGAACATCAGCAGCAGGATCACCGGAAAGTTGCTGAATACCTCCGTCCGCATTGTGTCCGGCGAGGTCATGCCCACGGCTACCGCCTCCAGCGCCAACAGTCCCCCAGGCTGTAAGGGATAGCACTTGAGCGCCATGGCAAGAGTGAAGATGAACTCGATGACCAGCAGCCACCCGGCCCAGAAGGGCGAGATCAGAAACAAGAATGGGTTAATGACCAGGAACGCGACGATCGCTGTCTTGTACCAGTCTGGTGCCTGCCCCAGGAAATTTTCCCAGAAGGATCGTGCTGACATTTTACCCATATTCTGGCCCGGCTGTGCCGAACTCGCTCCTCGTCAAGAACTGAAAATCGGGGGACACAAACTAATTAAATGGGGAGGCAAAAGTTTTTTTTGAAAATAGGTATTGGATTTTGGGGTCAACGGTTAACAATCGACAAATGGAACAAAAAAGTAAGACTACTTGTCAATAGTCAAGTGTTGACCCCCAATACTTGTTTTGGACCAAACTGGCATGAAAGGGCATCGCAATGTCTGGTGTGATCAGCGGGTTAGAATCTATCGAGTTTTCTGTATATCCTTCAAAGCGTCATGATCTATACCAAAATGTCGGATCATACAGAATGGATGGTTTTCGTGTCGTCGTTCATACCTTCGTTTTCTGATTGGATGGCAGACGACCGTTGCCCTTTCGACCATTTTTTTTGTCATTTCGACCAACGGGAGAAATCCGGCCATACTCGATGGAGAGATGGCTCCCATCCGTTCGACATGACACCAGTGGTACCCACCCTACACAATCCTCCGATAACAACCATGAATTCTGTATGATCCAAAATGTCCCTGAATTCTCAATTAATTCCATTACTATTCCATTGGAAAAATTGTTTTCCGCAATGCGATTAGATACTATCCAGAAACCAGATACTAACTTGTTGGCTGCCGTACGCGGCAGCCAACGGGCGGTTGAAGAGCGCGCAGCATTGCCCCCCAACGCGGGGCTCCTCATGTCCGCCAACCAGCGGTTTGAGACAGACGCGCAAAAGGCGCGCTCCTCAACCGCACGTTAGACTCGAACCTGACTCATGCCCAGTGCAACGATCAAACTGTTCTTGGTTAACGGAGAGTCGAAACGTCTCCGAACCGCCGAGCTTTCAAACTGGACCGGCAAGGCCGTCGCTGGTCCGCGGAGCGAGTTGGAAAGCCTGCTCGCTCGTGAAGAATCGCAGAAATCCGGCATATACTTTCTCACCGGTAACGACCCCGAGAGCGGGAAAAATGCCGTCTACATCGGCGAGGCCGAATGTGTTCGCGACCGACTGAAGAGCCATCTCGACAAGGACTTCTGGAATCAGATCGTCTTCTTCACGAGCAAGGATGAGAATCTTACGAAGGCGCACATCCGATACCTCGAAGGTCGGCTAATTGAGCAAGCCAGACATGCTGGTAGAGCCGTTGTCCAGAATGGCCAAAGCAGCGGTGCACGCCTTCCTGAATCAGACCGGGAGGATATGGAGATCTTCCTCGAGAAGGTTCATCAGCTCTTGCCGGTACTGGGTGTCGAGGTGCTGGTTCCAGTTGCAGGTCCGGCTACCGCGACAACCGAGCGCAAGTTGCTCTTTTGCGAAATCAAAGGGCTCAAAGCGACCGGCCACTTGACGCCCAACGGGTTTGTAGTGCTGGCCGGCTCCCAGGCTGTTCTCACGGAACGCCCGTCATCGCAGAAGTATCCTTGGCCGCTCAATATGCGCCAGAAACTAAAAGAGGAAGGTAGTCTTGCGGCGAAGCCCGATCACCTCGTGTTCAGTCAGGATGCGGAGTTCTCCAGTCCCAGTGCCGCGGCTGCCGTTATTCATGGCGGGCACGCGAACGGGCTCATCGCGTGGAAGAACAAACATGGCAGGACACTGAAGGAGCTTGAGTCCGCATGAGAAGCGAGATCGGGTCTAACCATCGGGTTGAGAAGGACGCGGCGGACCGCGCTTCTCACCCTTGGCGTTCTCCCCTCCGCTTCGCTCCGGGGAGAACGGGGCAGTTGAGCGGGGCACTCCTGATTCCCCCTCCGCTCCGCTGCGGGAGAACCAGGAGTTCGAGACGGATGCCCCTCCGGGGCACCGCTCAACTGCCGCGTTCGATAAACACAAGAACCGAAGAATAGCCGAGGATGGACGCGTACAAGAAAATCGAAGACATGATGGCGGCCAAATATGGCAGAAGCACTACTACCAGGAAAGCCATCGGCGATTTCATGCTGTCAGATGACCATGCCGTCAACGTCAAGAGCAACAATGTAGCCAAGCAGAACTACTCACCCAACATAATATCGATAAAGAAGATGCATGAGTGGGTATTCGAGAACCGCAAGGAGCTTAGCTTTATATTCGTTGATTATGAGGAGGAAGGTGACGACTTGAGAGTACTGAACGAAACCGAGCTCATTCCCATTGAACACATTAGCTGGGACTGCCTCTCGATAGAGGCACAGGGCTACGGCGTCATTCAGAAGATTGGCGTTCTCAAAATGATTCCGACCCAGACTAAACGGGACTTCTACAAGGGGTTTCTGTCAGCATACGAGAAGTACCGCAGAAAAGAGCACAAGAAGCATGAGGACTTTGCCAAGCGGTTCATCCAGGACCCAGATAGCATTGACTGGTGACAAAGCAGGAGCCAGAAGCTGTGAGCCCTAGAAAGGAATTCGGAGACTTCCAAACTCCTCTGTCGCTCGCGCGACGCGTCGCGGCACTGGTTAGGCAAGACGTCAGACATGTTGGCACGATCGTCGAGCCAACGTGCGGAGTTGGTGCCTTTCTGCAGGCGACTTCCCAGCTTTTTGGCAAGTCGCCCAACTACTGGGGATTTGATGTCGACGCTGACTACGTCAAGGTGGCAGGTGCTGCCCTCACGAAGATCGGACCGCTCGCAGCCACCGTTGAGCGACGTGATTTCTACACTATCAACTGGCGAGAGTTTTTTTGTGAGCAATCCGGACCTCTGCTCATCATCGGTAATCCGCCATGGATCACAAATGCTGGAATGGGGGTCATCGGGGGGAACAACCTTCCCGAGAAGTCTAACTTTCAGGGACTTGGCGGTTTTGCCGCCAAGACTGGAAAGGCGAACTTCGACATTTCCGAGTGGATGCTTGTGAGGCTATTGGAGGCGATGCAGGGAACACGGGCTTCCCTCGCCATGCTCTGCAAAACAGCAACGGCGCGAAAAGTCCTTCGGCATGCGTGGCTCAACCGGCTCGACGCCGGGCCATCTTCACTTCACCTGATCGACGCCGCCGCAGAGTTCGGCGTGTCAGTGGACGCATGTCTGCTGTACACACATACCGGTACAGGAGCGACCGAATCCACGGCTACAGTCTACCGCACCCTATCCTTTGATGAGCCTTTACAGACCTTCGGTCTGTTTGCCGGAGAGTTGGTCTCAGACATAGATGCCTATCGTGCATTACGCGACCTTGACGGCTTGGCGTACCGAAAGTGGCGCTCCGGGGTGAAGCATGATGCGGCAAAGGTGATGGAGTTCACGCGAGACAATAGCTCGTTCGTGAACGGACTCGGGGAACGTTGCGACCTGGAGGACGACTATATCTTCCCCTTACTCAAGTCCTCTGATCTGGCGAATGGCAGACTGCGGCCTACACGATTTGTGCTACTAACGCAGCGTCGGGTTACCGACCCGACGGACGAGATCAAACGTACTGCCCCTAAGACTTGGCATTACCTTCTCGACCACGCGAAGCAACTCGACAAGAGAGGCAGTTCTATCTACACGAAGCGCGCGCGGTTCGCCGTCTTTGGCGTAGGTGACTACTCGTTCTCGCCCGCGAAGGTCGCCATTTCGGGGCTGTACAAGAATCTTCAGTTTCAGACAGTGGGGAGCGCTGGCGGCAAACCTATCATGGTCGACGACACTTGCTACTTCATTCCTTGCGACTCCAAGTCAGAGGCCGAGTTCTTTGCGAACCTGCTGAACTCCGAAACGGCTCACCGATTCATATCAGCGTTGGTCTTCACGGACGCTAAGCGGCCCGTCACTATCGACGTCCTCAAGCGAATTGACCTCAAGAAGTTGGCGGAACACGCAGGACAGGAGACGACAGCCGTTGACTACCTGTCCTCACCGTCGCTGGAGTCTATCCATCAACGGCTTTTGGTCTTTGAGGAGAGCGAAGAATATCGAACAACACCATCCACTTGACGGTCAAGGCCTGTGGCCTTTCCCGCAAGTGATAGTGGGCGTCCGTTCGGCGTCACTAGCGTGAGATCGAGCAGACCAGACATCGGGTCGTTTTTATCGAGTGAGCAAGCACTGTAGCCAATGAAGCGATTAGTTGAACTTACATAGGAAGAGGCGCGAAAGCACTTCTTGAAGGGGAGCAGTTACTTCAATGGCGACCTTCCCAATTACATCAGCTTCGAGCCTATCCTAACCGAAGTAAATGGGGTCTTAAACGGGAAGAGCTATTCTGATTTCAAGTCGTCGGACCCCAATGATCTCCCAAACGTAAATTACAACTTCATAGCAAACAAAGATGGCAAGCTAGCCTGGCGCCCATACGAATTGATACACCCGGCTATCTATGTCTCCTTGGTGAATGTCATCTGCGACGCTGACCATTGGGCATCCATCACTAAGCGGCTAGCGGAATTTGAGGGCCGCGCTGTGGACTGCTGCAGCGCACCGGTCATGTCCCTAGACGAACAAACAGACGTTGCAACGCAGATTAAGTCTTGGTGGCAAAAAGTCGAGCAACAATCGCTCACCTATTCGCTAGAATTTAGCCACGTTCTTCACACCGACGTGACAGACTGTTACGGCTCTCTATACACGCACAGCATTTCTTGGGCGCTCCACGGCCTAGAAGAGGCGAAGAAAAATAAGAGCAAAAATTCTTTACTTGGCAACAAGATAGACTCACATATCCAAGCTTGTCGGTATGGTCAAACCAACGGCATATCTCAAGGCTCCGTATTGATGGATTTCATTGCTGAGATGGTACTGGGATATGTCGATGAATTGATCAGCGCTGAACTCGGCGAACCAAAAGATTTTCGAATTCTGAGATATAGAGACGACTACAGAATATTTGCAAATAGTGACGACCGAGCAGAAGCAATACTAAAAATTATTAGTGACAAGCTGCGCTCTGTCGGAATGAAGCTCGGCGTTTCAAAGACATTCTTAAGTAGAAATGTGGTGGAGGGGTCGATCAAGCCGGACAAGCTGGCAGGGATTGACCTGCAAGACCTCGGTAAGGCCAACGCAAAGACGATTCAGAAACAACTTTTAAGGCTTCATTCCTTCGGACAGAGATTTCCAAATAGTGGAGCGCTTCGGCGTTTGGTTGCCGAGTTTCACTCTGAAATTTTGAAACAGATAGAGAAACCTGACGACCTGGAAGTGCAGGTTGCGATTGCGACAGACATCGCATTCTTTTCCCCGGCCACATTCCCTGCTGTAGCTGGCATTTTGAGTCATCTCATCTCACTCGCCCCTGCGGGCGAGAAGGCGGCCCTATGGACCAAGGTGCGAAAGAAAATGGGGCGCGTTCCGTATAACGGGTATCTTGAGGTTTGGCTTCAACGGGTGACAAAGCCCAAAGCGGTTGGTATGACGTTTGCCAGTGACGAGCCCATTTGCAAGATCGTAAATGGTGAAAGTCCGGTTCTACGGGAAAATTGTTGGATCTCGAGCGCCAAGCTGAAGGCTGCGCTTGATGTATCAAAGATTATCGTAGGGTCGGCTTCCGAAGCTGCAGAGGTGGTCAAGCCGGAAGAAGTCGAACTCTTCAAACAGAATGCTTGGGCCTATTGATATGGGCTGCCGAGATTGACGGGTGCAGTGTTCTTCATGCCAGCATTCTTCGCCAAAGAAACAAATAGGGACAGACACTCTTTATCTTGACCATTTCATGGTGTTCGCTGTCATGATCCGGCATGCCACGGATTGCTCGAATCGTTGCCCCCGGTCACCCGTATCATGTCACGCAAAGAGGGAATTCTCGCCAGGCGATCTGTCGGAACGACGAAGATCGTGCTCAATATTTATCCTGGGTGAATGCATACAGCCGCACATTTCATCTGTCGGTATGGGCCTCTTGCTTCATGAACCATCATGTGCATTTTATTGTCCAACCGCGGGAAGAGGCATCGTTGGCGAAAGTATTCAGCGTGGCTCATAGGCGATAGGCTCAATAGTTCAACAAAGAGCGGAAGGCTGCCGGGCACCTGTGGGAGGGACGCTTTTATTCCTGTCTGCTCGATGAGCCTTCTCGCATGGCGTCGATGCGGTATGTCGAGAGAAATCCGGTGCAGGCCAAGATGGTCAACAAATCTTGGCAATGGAAGTGGTCCAGTGCCGCCGCTCACATCGGGGGAACGGCTGAGAGCGTTGCTGTCGTCGAGCTAAAGGAATCCGTGGGCGTTTCCACGGGGGCATGGAGAGCATACCTCGATTCGGACGAGCAGGCCCCGGAGGTGGAAGCGATTCGAAGGCACACGATGACAGGGCGACCCCTGGGAAGGGATGGGTTCAGTGGGAAATTGAGCCGGAAACTGGGACGAGTCATAAGTGTTCCACTAAGGGGACGACCCAAGAAAGGGGCCAATAAATAGTGTCTGTCCCCATTTTTTGGTAAATTACGCAGTAGAGGCAGTACGGAGAACAACATGCGGTTCTCAACATTGATTTTTGCCGTCTCTGTACTTACACTTACACTAAATGGCTGTGCCAGCCATTACGCCGACTCCGTTCTTAATCGACCAATGCCATCTACTGACGAGGCGCGCAAGCAAGAATGTACTTGGATTCGATCTGAGATGGCTAGGCAACAAGGGTTAGCAGGCCTTGGGGCATCAATTGCCACATCTCCCCTGATGGCGGCGGCATACCATGCGGCAGCTCGACGAAACA